>Ga0123341_1002096_pt1 | contig 16009 bp, 13 predicted proteins | sample Turbeapinknodule_FD_89959 | JGI IMG/M metagenome (GOLD analysis project Ga0123341, IMG submission 89959) | Root nodule microbial communities of legume samples collected from Mexico - Turtle bean Mexico pink nodule | ecosystem: Host-associated > Plants > Roots > Nodule | place: Mexico: Nepantla... | reverse complement strand
AAATAAAAAATAAAAGGGTGTTAGATAGAAAAATAAAAACAAAAGAATGTTATATAAGAAAATAAAAACAAAATGGTGTTAGATGGGAAAATAAAAGTATAAATGATGCTAGGGAATTTACCCACAAATAACAGCTACAAATATTAATAATTTCTAAAAGCCTATTGTATTTTTAACAACTTTAACATTAATTTATATTCTATTTCTTAATTTTTTTTCCTTTTTAACTAGCTTATTTCTCACTACAGATGGCAAATGCATAAGAGAAGAAAAATCACGTGTCGCAAGTTGTCAACATTGCCACAGCGTTAGAGAATTGACCTTTTTTTATCAGTGCACCGACGTTGACTAATAGTTCAACCCTTCTCCCAAACCATAACCAACGCAAGACTCTCAAATCAAATCATACAAAACAAAACGGTAATTTAACGACGCTTCTGCCGTACCGTCGCCGTTACTTAAAACCGTGTAAAGCCCCCCAACCACCGGCTCCCTCTTCAGATCTACCGTTCTTTTATCTCTCTCTTTCTCTTTCGCTCTTCGATGGCCTCCACGGTTGTTGCCGACGCCTCGAGGAGCGAACCACCGTCGCGGTCGGTGGATCCTTCGCCGTCGTCCTCCCCCGACGTCGGTGATCGGAGCGATTCGTCCAATTCCTCGATGAACAACTTATCCGATAATGAACTTCAGGTACTCCGCTTGCTCGCTCTTGTAATCAGCGTCGCTTTCGATTCCGTGCTTGCTGCATTTGCGATTCTTCAAATTGATGCTGTGATGTGTCGTTTTTCTTCACTTGATCGAGACTTAATTGAAGTGTCGTTTAGCTCGAGTGTGGAGTTGCTCGAAACAGATAGCGAAACCTATGATTCGTGGATTTTGATGCTGTAGGATATGACTTTGCTCTCTGGAATCTTCTAATTTTTGACACATTTAACTGGAATTTATATTGCACTTAATTGAAACTTAAATGAAGTTTCGGTTAGCTGGAATGTGGAACTGTTTTGCAATGATACTTCAATTGTTGTTGCGGCTTCGGTGAGACCTATGAATTGTGGCTTTTGATTTTATAGGATGCCTTTGCTCTCTGGAATCTTCTAATTTCGACACACTTCACTTAATTGAAAATTGATGTGTACTTTAGCTTGTGTGTGGCATTGTTCGAAATAGGTCAATTTGTTGTCGCAGCTTATGTGAAACTATGAATTGTGGCTTTTGATGTTACAGCATGGCTTTGCTCTCTGGAATCTTCTATTATTTGTCACATTTAACTGAAATATATATCTTGTTTGATGTTCGATATGTTATCGATCACTATTTTTTTTTAGTTTCAGACTCCGGACGTATTGAAGAGTGAAGAGTATCGTCAATTGTTCCATCTTCCCCCTGAGGAAGTGAGTGATGCTCCACCTTTAATGTAGATATCTAATGTATAGTTTTGTGGTTTGTTAGTTGGTTTAGTGATCATCATCTTAGAATGAAAGAGTTGGCAATCTTTATGTCTTTCACATTTGCTCATTTTTTAGTTTTTGGAGTTCTTACTTGAGAACTTACTGCAATTTGATTGCCCATTTGTTTTATTGACTTCTTATATATTCTTATTTTCTTTAGGTCCTTATTGAAGATTTTAATTGTGCCATCCAGGAAAACTTACTTATTCAGGTAATTTTTTGGTATTAACTCACAAATACTGTGCATTATCCCTTCAATTTTAAGAATTCTACTTTATTTTGCTTGGTTGAAAATAAGTTAAAATGTATCTATGGTTTGAGCAAATATCATTTTCATTTGCTTTCCTAATGATTTATTAATTGCTTGTTGTAGGGTCATATGTATCTATTTGTGAACTTCATTTGTTTCTACTCAAACATATTTGGATACGAGACAAAGGTAAAGTGCTTAACGCAATTATCTTTTTCATTTAAACATTCTTTTTAACTCTTCATGGGAGGAATTAAATTTAAATTTACCTATAATATGTTTATAAGAATAAGATATGTGTCAAGGTTATTCAATGTATATGCTTAATCTAGTATGTTGTTGACTATCTGCAAGTCTAATATATATGTATTTACTTCCCCTAAAGTAATTTGTGTTTGTGGTGTTGATTATTGTAATTTTCTCTTTAGTCATAGGAAGGATACCTAAAACACTTGAGCCTACCTCAAATTGTTATAAGTTTAATTATGCTCACCTAAGTGGCTTCTGCTTTTAAATTGAGTGGCTGAATTTAGTTTTCTTCTTTAAGGTATTTTGGCTGTTGTTCACTTTCTACGTACATATTAGTTATTCAAAATCACATACATATGTTACATTTAAACTGAATAACTAGTACATACATGTACACATACAATCATACCAAAATACATAATCATCAAGATTCAGAAAACAAATTGACTGCCTATTTTTGTGATAAAAAAATATATCCCATGGTATACTTTGGTTATATGAAGAGTTGGAGTTTTAGTAGATGCAATCAAATATGAATTTTAATGTGAAAACTATCTCATTTCATCACTTATGTAACTATTATGAGCTTTTGCTAGTAGTGTTGGTTTTAATTTTCATTTTTTCTGCTTGTTGAAAATATCAATGTATTTCAGAAAGTAATACCATTACCTGAAGTCACTTGTGTAAGGAGGGCAAAGACAGCTGGGATATTTCCCAATGCCATTGAAATTCAAGCTGGAAACAGGAAGGTGTGTTGGGCATGGAGTACATTTATGCAAGTTGTATTTCGATTAATTTATGTCCTTAATATTACTTTGCTATTTGTATTTTCTGTTCTATTGTGCTGCAATGTCTTAATCCACTTATTTATCTCGCAGCACTTTTTTGCATCCTTCCTATCCCGGGATGAAGCTTTTAAGATTATTAATGATGGATGGTCACGACAGGGCAATGGAGCCATAATCATGGAGCAGAAGGTATTTGCTATAGAACTCTGACTTGATACTAGATGTTTATTAGTATACAAACATTATAAATTTGTATGTTGGTAATGAGGTCGATTTTAGGAAGGAATGGCGCCCCTCTACTATAGTAAAATCCGTTGATGGATGATAATGGATCAACAGCAGGATATTGTGTGAAAAGTTTCTTGTAGGATTTTATATGTTGAATACTAATTCTTCTGTTTTTTTATTTTATGATCTCTCTTAGGTTTTCTAAAATATCTGGATGAGTGTTTAACTTTTGGTCTTTTTGTCACATTGTATTCAACAAAATTGTACTGCATCATATATTTGCCAAACTAGAGTAGTAACGTAACACAGATAATAAAATTTTGCAATCGTTTTCATTGTTCTTTTCCTCCTGGGAACACGAGTCTGTCTTTAACAGAATGCATTGCCGAGCTGTCATGTGTTGAAAAATATTGTACCACTAATCATTTTCAGTATTCAGTTTCTTTGGAAAATTGCTTCATTTGAACATGATAAGATCTTATAATGCAAATTAATTGGTCAAAATTGCATTTCTTGTACTGTTTCTCATTTATTTATTTTACTGCAGGAGTCAATGTCTGAGTCTACTAGCCAAGAGAATGGATTTGTAACTGTTGAAAATGTCAACATTTCTGATATACCTGACAGTACATCAGTTTCTACTGACCTGTATGTACATGACGTGATGGCTCTTACTTTATAATTAGATTATTTTGTGTGCAACTCACTTAGCTTTTACTTGTATATGTGAACCAGGAGCCAAGATGCAAGGTCTCCATCCATTGTAGGAGATGTCCCTGTATTGGTGGGGGATTCAGAGAAGCAATGCAGTGTACAACAAGTTGCTGAACTTGAATTGAACAATGATGCCCCAAGTGAGAGTTGGAAGTGGAATGAGGAGGATATTGATGCCCCATCAAGTGAGTTTATAATATATATGTTATATATAAGTAAATTTGTGTGTGTATAATGGATTCATGTTAAATAATAAAATATTTGTAGTCATTTAGAAATTGTTCTAATCGGAAATAACTCAATTTTGTTTTAAATTGTTCAAGGGATGTCCGATATAGTGATTGTGGGAAAGGTGTTTGGGTTATCAATAAAAGGAAAACTTTGCTGTTGCTTCAGTACTTTGGGTAATGATCAATTGGTGTTGATATGTGGAATGGATTTGGCATTTAGTCTGCCACTCTGCCATTGTCTTGTGGACACTTGGCTTGAATTGAATGAACAATATCATAACATTAGCTATTTAAAGAAGCTATGAAAGTTTTAAAGAACAAAAGAGGTAGATATTACAAAATTTACTTCTCTGGCTTTGTAACTTCTTCAGTATAATTTCAAATCTAGACATGATGAACCTCACTATTATGGATTGTATCTGTAATAAACATCCCCTTTCTCTTCCTGTTTCTTTTTCTTCCACCAGTATTTTCAACATTTTACATAGTTTGTGCACGAATGTTCTGTTTCCTTATCAGTCTGTTTTCAGTTTATATGCGTCAACATATAATTTTCTTTCGGACAAATTTCTCACAGTATAAACAATTGAAGCAAGGTTTCTTTCGTCCCATGCTTATAAAAATTTAGAGCATGTTTTGAACCCAATCTCAAAGTCTTAAATTAGTTTTCGACAAAAATACCAAATTATAGGAAAGTATTATTAACTGTTTGATTGCATAAATATTCTTATATAAAATTTTATTGACATTTGGTATGCAAGATCAATATGACAATTACTTATAATACAAGTTGGACGGAAGAAAATTACTTACTCTAGATTTGTTTAGGGGTGCGTGTAAAACTTCGAATATGCCACTTGACTTGTGCTTCTAGGATGTTGTTAAAGAGTGTTGAAAGGAATTATGGTACCATGTTCAGAAGAGAGAAACCGAGAAGGAATATAATGAATTTTGTGTGTTGAGTACACATGAGTTTTCTTATTTATAATGAAGAAGAGATACAATCATAAGGAGAAAATCAATATCTAATGAGAAATATTTGGTACGATATGTCCCTATCAAATCATATCATATCTCCCTATTTAGTGTAATCAAATAATATTTCTAACATATTCAAATCATATGTCTAACACCCCCCTTTAAGCTGGAGCATATGTACCATATATGCTTGTTACAAATGTCATCAACACAAGATCTCTTGAGAGACTTAGTAAATATGTCAGCCAGTTGGTTGTGAAGCTGACCGAGTAAATGTTAGGATACACATAGAGGAGGAGTTAGTTAGAATTAGAATAGTCATGAGTTAGTTATTTGATTTGTAAGGTAGCGGTTAATGATTTTTAAAGTAGCGGTTAGTAGTGGTTTGTAAGGTAGTGGTTAATGATTTGTAAAGTAGCGGTTAGTGGTCTTTAAATAAAGACCAACCGGTTTAGTGAAGGTGTGACATTTTTTGAATTCAGTTTGGTAGACAGGGAAAGTCCTGTGTAAAAGGAATAATCATTTCCTTTGTGGATGTTCTGAGTGTAAAGTGCAGAAGCAATAATACAGAGATTATTCAGTAGAATTTGTGTTCTTGGTTTATCTTTGGGTGTGTTTTTCTTGGTGTAACAGTAAATCATGACAGCTAGTAGATATTTCTTAGACACGACTTTCTCTCTGTCAAAGTGACAATTAATCTTTAATATGCCTTGTCCTTTCAAATCATATCTTTAAGACTCCCCTCGAGGTGGAACATATGTATCATACTAGTCAAGCTTGTCAAACATGGTTAGAGGATGTGGTGGTTGCCAGAGAGAAAAAAATGAGTAAATGGCACAACAGCTGCTGAATGCTCAGAGGATGTGGTGGCCCTGGAAAGCAAAATTGATCAAAGGACATGGCGGCTGCTGGAGATAAAAAATGCTCAGAGGGTGTGATGAGTGTCAGAGAGCAAAAGGTCATTGCACAAGAAATCAAAGAATGTGAAGAAAAATCTAATGGAAAATCTTTGCCCTTAGTCTGCCTCTGTTTTGTTGCTCATCCTTCTGTTTTTGTTTATACTTTTTTTGGGGTCTAATTCCACAAAATCTGTATTCTTCTCTACCACATACCCTCTATTTCTTGTCTTATGTTCTGTTTTGGAAAACTTCATCGTCCTCCTTAAAGCAGCGGGAGTAAGAATTTGTCTTCTTTTATTAATTATAGCTATACATTTTTCTTTTCTATCTTCTATTTTTGAGAATTTATAAATATGTATATTTGGCTTGATTAATCTTATTCAGAATAGTGGTCATCTTGCTATACCTTTTTTGGGGCTGGCCTCTATGTGCCGCTATTAGGGTTTGATAACCATTGTATGCATAATGCATGTGAAAAGGAGAAACACCGCATACGGATATTTCCAACACATGTATATTTCCACCACATTTATCTTGTAGCATACTGCTATTGGTTCACCTTATATGTGCAATATAATTTGATGAGATTTTGGACTTATTTTCTAATATGCAGTCGATGAAGCATTTACATGCGTTGCAGAAGAAGTGTTTCCGGTATAATCTTACTTGAAAATCACTAGAACTATTTTTTACGTTTTAAGTTTTCCCTTGTTAATTTGATAAATCTTAATTTTAAAAACAGTGAGATTTTCTCAAAGTTTAGGTTTTACACATTGCAGATAAAGGTTGAAGACTTCTTTAGGTACTTTTTCTCAGATGATGCTGTAAATTTTCTTGAGTCTTTTCACAAAAAATGTGGTGATAAAGGTAACCTGCATGAAACTTCTAAACCTATGCATTTTAATTGACATTTTTCATTTCTAGTATTCTTTACTATCCGCATTGTCATTTAATATTGTTTTAGGGAAGGAGTAGAATTAAGTGATGTTTTTCTCCATACATTATTGTTTCATGAGTTTTTTATCTTTTTATTTTTTTACTTTTTATTTTTTGCTTTCAGACTTTAAGTGTGGTTCGTGGCATCCTCAGGAGAAATTTGGGTATGCTCGTGAACTGTCATTTCAACATCCAATAAAAATTTATCTTGGTATGCTCTGCTGCTTTATTTTTTATCTACATTGTATAATTCCTTGTTCTGACTTAGATTTTATTAATTTAGGAATTATTTTGTTTGCTAATTGATTTTAGAGAACCCCCTAAATAAAAAGAGTCACATAAGTTTAGCCCATCGTATTTATAAGTTGTTGATTACTCTAGAGTCATGTAAACTAATTTACATTGACATACATGTTCATGAGTTATGGAACTCTTTAATTTTATAGGCATAAGTTTGAGCATGGCATCTAAATTTTTCAACCAGCTATTAGCACAGTTATTATTGACTAAATGTATGTTTGAATAAAGCTATTAGAAACAAAAACTAATATATCCACAAGGTCACATTTTTATAAATGGTGCAAGGCTAATTGAAGAACATTGGAACTAAATGTGCAAGGCTAGCTAAAAATGTTGGCCATTCTCCTACCTATTTGCTGGTGGACATGACTATGTTGCTTTTTCAGGAGCAAAATTTGGTGGCTGCCATGAGGTCCAGAAATTTCGTGTTTATAAGAACAGGTTTTTTCAATTACCTTCTTTTATCTCAATCTATTTATGTTTTACATGAATTCATCTTCTGCTCTTAATGCAATTTTTTAAGGTAAAGTTTTCAGGGAGCTTCTAACAAAAAGGAAGCTAGATAGAGGATAATTGTGGGGATGGATGTCCCCAGTGGTTACTTAAGGGTGTTGTGGGGTGGGTTGGATAACGCAATGAAATGTAGCAATAGCATATTTTCCTGTCGTATTGGCAGGCTTTAAGTGGGAGAAGCTGTGAGAATAAGTAATGATAAATGGTGGTGAGATAGGCGGGAAGAAAATGTCCCTGGCACTGTTTGGTGTAGCCAGGATAAAGCTGTGGTAGTGCCAGAGTTTACGCAGTTGATAGAAATGGAATTTTTTGGGTTCTGTGAGTTGCTTGCTTTTTAAGAACTTTTGTGATTGGGAGGTGGGTGTATACAGGAGAGAAGGGATATTTTTATTCAATTGATAAATTTAATTGTTTCAAATCAAGCATTGTAAGTTTGGAATGGTGTAGTAGCAAACAAGTAGAAGCTTGTTGGCGGCTTGTTTACTTTGTTTTAATTTTTCTAATCTCGGATGATAAAACCTGGGTAGGACTTGGGAGTGTTGATGCTTTTATTATGTTATGTGGAAGAGTAAAAATAATTGCTTTTGCTTCTATTGTGCATTTTATTATTCCCTTTATCTATTTTCTTGTGTTCTTTATATGTATTATTTATTCTAAAATTTAGTTACTGCATTGAAATAAAGTGTTCTTCAAGTGTTTCTAACGTGTTCTTGTCTTGACATGTTTTTGTTACTTCATCAGTCATTTGGTTGTAGAGACATCTCAAGAAGTCAGTGATGTACCTTATGCAGATTATTTCCGTGTTGAGGTACAATTTTTCTTGAAACAATAAATCTATAATGCACATGTGCTTTTAAGTAATTTTATTTTTTGACTGTATAATTTTTTAATTAAATATTTCTTGGGTTACATTGTTCGAAAAAAAGTAAAGTTTATTAGAGGGGGAATTTATTGAGATTAAGGACTAAATATCTCTTCAACAGAGGAACAAATAGAAAAAAAGGAGTGAAATATCATCAACACAAGTTTTCAATCATAAACCAATTATCTCTCAAGGTTAATTTAGGGGCAGACACCTGAATGGTTTATATTGCATGGGCCCACCTACTTTATACTGAAAGGCAGAAAGTCTCGAATGTCCAGACTGTCCAACAATTAGGATCTGTGATATCATCTATTTCCCGAAATACCCAATATTGTATTTTTACTATAACTGAACATAGTAAGCGATATGTTCATTGAAATCTACACAAAAGGTCCAGCACTTCCATCTACTCCCTACTTTTTAGGAAATTTCTTTAACAATTTAAAATCATTTTACTTTCACTTTTATTTTCAAAATTACAAATTTTCATGCCCTATTTTCTCCACGTATATTACGTCCTTTTTGGCACTTCCAGTAGTATTTGTTAGGGAGATTCCCAAGAAAAAACGTGTGCACAGCTACAACGTGAAGTCAGACAGACTTAGCTCAGCAAATAAAGAGGAAGTCCTTAATAATACAGCATTTCCTTTCTAATCCAATACTATAAAAAATTGCTTCGACAGTCAATTGCTATAACAAAGGTTTACTCACAACCTTCATGAACTGATCCACAGAAACTGGTTCAAATTCGTGGGACACTAATGATTCATTGAACAGGACAAAAGTCTTTTACCCAGAGGTTGGGTCTGTCAAAACCTAATATTTGGAGATCTGTTTAGATAATATTTACTAGATTTATGCTCTTACCCATGAACAGAAGCTGTGTTTGCAATTAAAATCTGTAACCACCTAGTCACACAGCAGCAATCAGTAGGACGACTTTTAAATTACCTAAAAAATTTCTTATTTGTTCAGTAGTTCGCTACAATGAACTGGACATTAGAATTAGGCACTGCTTTTTGGAAAATCATTTGCACATTTTACTGACAGTGGTGAAAGTGGTATTCAAAGGGCTGGTATTATGTCATTTTTTAAATATAGTGGTCACTTTAGGGAGCAGGTTTCAAACTTTATGCCATTTTACATTTCTTGACGTCTAACTGAATGAGTTTGACTAATGTTTGGTGTTACTGTTCCAGTATAATCTCTGGTACTGTATTTAATGTTGAATTTTATGCTCGAGACATTAGGGTACCTGAACGTGCATTTTATGTTTTCACTTCATTAGTTAAACAAGTTCTAAATGTTTCAATTTTGAGTAAATCAAATCATGTAGTTAAAAGATTACTTTTTCATTACCTAACTTTGGGACCCAATCAGGTTGTTATTATTGAGCTTTATTTTATTTATGGTTTTCTTTTAGTTCTCTGTTTAGTAATTTCATTATTAATTATGTTTCCCTATGAATTGACAGTTTTTACTCATGCATGGTTTCTTTGTGAATTACTAGGGGCTGTGGAATGTAGAGAGAGACAAGGATGAATCAAAAGAGTGCTGCATTATGCGCGTATTTGTGAATGTGGCATTTTCTAAAAAAACTATTTGGAAAGGTGTGGGTGAAATTCTGATGTCTGTAACAAGAGATATTCAATATTGATAATATTTTTCTCTAGTTTTTTTATTTTGATATTCTAATTTATTCCTAGTTATAGACATTAGCATAATGAATCACAGGAGTTTGTTCAATAAAATCATCTGCCTCCCCCCTAAACATAGTTTGAATTTCTTTGGTATTTTGTTTTTCTATTATCATTTTCATGAACTTGAAATTTCTTTGATTCCATGTAAATGAACAATCACAGGCAAAATCGTACAATCAACAGTTGAAGAATGTCGTGATGCTTATGCGACATGGATGAACATGGTATTCTTGTCTTTTTGCTGTTGTTTTTATTATAAGCATTTTGTTTTGCTGCTGGTGCAAGCTTTCTTTTGAATGTCCATTTGAGAATGTATGATATTTCAGGCACATGAAATATTGAAGGGGAAGAATCTTGAAAAACAAGGTTTGGTTTTTAAAATTTCTCTATCTTCAAAAAATTTGGAGTTCCTTCTGGGTTCATATACAACACTATGTCCAGTGAAATGTTCTATTTTTGAGGAGTTATAGTTTAATGTTTCTGAAAGTGGTTCTGCTGTTGCTGTAGGTCAAAACGGTGAAATGAATTTAGATAGAGAAGTTAAGACTGGACAATCTTCAGAAGGGTCACAGGAGCAAAGTAACATTACAAAGATACTACCTACATCCAATGCCTTGGATGCAACTACTACTACCCACGATGTAGGCTCTCACTTGCAGGGGAATTTCACCGAACCATCATCTGTTCCATTGTTTATACAGTTTATGACAAAGCTCAGATCATCCTTGAAAAGTCATAACAATCTTTCTCTGCTTCTTGTCATTATTATCGCCCTGATTTTCTTCATTCAGGTGTGTGCTTTAAACCTGATCTTTAGATACATTTATTTTTTTCTCATTATGTAAATAAAACTGTCAGGGTTCTTGGACTTGCAGACTTGTGTGTTTCTACAAACTAAAAGTGTTAAAAAAATTGCAGCTACTGGCATCAAATTGCTTGAGTTTGCATTCTGTCACTTCAGTTGTGTGACTGCTCAATCAAATTGTTCCAGCCCTATATTTTTCACATGACAAAACCGAATTTCAGGAACCTAAAATTCGTATTTCAGCTCTTGAGTAACAATGATTAATAGAATCATCCGCCTCCTCAATTCTCATGTTTTCTCTGGAAGCATTTTTGTTGGTCTTTAATGCTTGGTTACTAGTTTTTTTTTTTTGAATTTCAATCTTGTAACATTTTGGATTTAATGGTATGGCGTGTCTGTAAAGATTTAACTCCAAGTCAACTAATACTGAAAACCTTTTATTTTATTCTCTGCAGCAGTTTAGCATACTTGTGCTATTGGCAAGACCTCAACACGTACACATGAACACTCCTGTGGAGTTCATGAATACGATGAACAGTGGCATGACTAGAAATCCTTCAGACATAGCGTGGATGGAGAAAAGAATTCATCACCTTAAAGACGAGATGTACATGGTTGAGAGTAGGCTTGAAAGGATGCGGTATGAACATTCAGTTTTGAAAAAACAACTAAAGGACCTAGAACAACACAAGTAGCTACATAATTTCATTGTTGAATCATATCATATCTCTCTCCATAACATCTTTTTTGTATATATGCATGTTATATATGAATATGGCATTTAAATTTCGTAAATTCATTCTTCCTTGTTGTAAATGAGGATGTTGTGTTCTACCCAAAGTAAAAGAAAAGAAGAATTTGTGATTTATGGGTTGTTTGCCAGTATCCGAAAATAATATTAATACAATACGCCACTATTGTAATTTTGAGGTTAAATTGCACCTTGTGTTTCTTTAAGTTTGATTGCCATTTTGGTCGGCTTGATATTTTTCAGTTGTTAAAATCCAGTCTCTTGCGTCAATTTAATTGAAGGGTAAAATGACATCGACCTGTATAGAAAAATGTATAAAATATTTTACTACAAATAAAGAAGAAAACAATGCTCAAAATGAGAACTTAAATTCTGTTTGATTGTTAATTTACATTAATTAATGTTATGTCATCTGTTTTCAATATTTAGTAATTATTGAGGAGGAATGCAATTGATTTTTTATAACTAGAAAAGCACAAAATTAATGCCCATTAATCTAGAGGAACTAGGATTGCACGTAAATGTAATAATAGAATCAAAATTACTTGCTCAGAACAGAATAATATATAGACACGTGAAGATATATTTTTAAAGGTTTGTTTGGATAAATTATTTATCTATGAGATTAAAATAACGTTTTAAACTATGCCACGCGTCCTAAAATTACTGTTCAATTAAAGAGAAGCATGAGTTAAAATTGTGTACATGATAACATGAGTTATAAATTTATATTGTGATAAAAAAAATAATAAATAGAAGAAATCTGATAGCTGATGTAATAAATATGTGATTTTTATTTATATTATTTTATTGTTCTTATCACTATAATAACTCAAAAAATAATATCTAACTATTATAATACATGTTTTACTCGTTTTTATACAAACTTGGAGTAATTTAAAACATTCATTTTATAAGATTACCACTTATAAAAATACAAACATCTACAATATAAAGTTTAAAACATTTTAAAGCCTTTTAGGACCTCTTACACCTATATGATCATCTACTCGTGTCTATAGTACAGTTATTGTAGTTCACAATACAATAAGAAAAACAATGATAAATTACTGAAAATAAAATTTTATAATATTCACAATTTTCTTCAAATTAAATTACATGAATCAATTTCAGAACTTTTCAATTTTCTTCAAATTCAAACATAGAACAATCACATAGATCTCACAAGGATTTACACATCCAGGATATTCAACAAACATAATAACATTTGACGCCTTCTGGAAGACCCGTAACACCTGATCCAAAGATTATTAGCGAATTCAACAGAAATGATCATGATAAGTTCAATAAAACCTAAGTCGTGCATCTCATATGTTACGGTGTGCATGAACTTAGTCTATAAGACTTAGATCATTAGTGAAACTCGGAGATCTCTGTTACCACATAGGCATCAATACTTAATACACATACAAGCATCGGTCCATACATTATCTCAAATGTATGAATTTAATTTCATTACATGTTCATTATACATTAATATAAAAAAATACTTAAATACTAAACCATCAAAATCTAATATTTTAAAGTTTAAATAATATATAAACAAATAACACAATATATACATGTTTCTTCCATATTCAGATCTTCTATCCTATTCTAGGGTGTTATTAAAATTAAATTTAGCTCATCTTATCTTAATTGTTTGTTTTCTACGTAATCTTTAAAATTTTAGCGTCTCCGATAAATTTTAAAATATAAAGGTTTAATGCAAATTATCTAAATAAATCAGAAATTTAGTATACAATAGAATAAGTTGGGAGAATTAATTTTCTCTACTGATCTCACTAAGATTGACGATTAAATCTTAGAGAAAAAACAAAGAATAAGGGATCTTTAAGATAAAAATGAATTTACTCTGTTTAAAATTTGATCGGATAAAAATGTTCCTTAGTTCCTCAACTACAGTTTGATGCGATCAGATTTTAAAATAGAGTTTGGTATTGAAAAAGGAAATTAAGAGAGAGAAAGAGAGGGAAAGGAAGGTGTGTGGCTCTCTTTATTTTGTTTTACGCGCCGTTACAATTAGAGATTTGACATTTGGTGAATATATTTTTCAGTGGTTTTATTAGAGATTTGGCTAATATTACCCATTCAATTATTCATTAAAATTAGCGTATCTTCCAACTTAACTTTTATAAGACACAACAATTTTTATTAAAAATAACAAACTATACGCAGGATAAAAATATTTTAATATTTTAGGTTCACTTTTTTTATATAAAGTTTTCCGGTGAACCAGTTTCCTATCAGTGCTGATTGATTTTTAGAATAATTTTACAGATTTAACATTATTCCACTGGTTTGATACATATTTTATAAATCATCAATTCTATAGAACAACCAAATCAAACAGGAAATCGATTCCCAATTAAATTGGTCGAATTGACTAAAAAACACATGAATTAAAAAGAACTTCACATAATTTAGTGAAAAAGAATACACTTATTTATCCAAATCAATCAACCATGTCTGTTTTTTGTGGTTTTAGTTCAACGATACTACTGTTGCATGTCGTGACGTATATGAACTATTTTCTTAAAACTAAAAAACACTTTTAGAAAATAGAAATTGAACATCATTATATTTTTTTTTTCTGCTTCCAAACGCACCCTAGTCCCTAACATGGGAGGAATAACCTACACTAATTTCTACATATGGGCCTCCCAAAACCTAATAACTTTCTAAAAATGTTATTTGGAGTAATTGCACACCAGCATTTACGCAGAAAAGAGAAGCTACATAACCACCTTTTAAGTAGGCACACTCATAGTTTTTCTTCTTAATTCCAAAAATATATTTTCTTGGTTCCTAAACTTTTTATTGCTAACATTTTGATCATGTTGCCAACATTTACTAAACACATATCATAACACATTATTAAACCTTATACATATATATACTACATTATTTTTCTTAGAAGGATTTGGTGCAAAGTTGGTCATTAATTCAGTAATTATATTATTGAACGCCAATAAGATAATATATATATATATATATTAATTTTTTATAGGAGAATTGAGTGAGTAATGTTATGTGACGAGTCCTCTTAATAAATGTAAGATTTATTAAACATTCACGAAAAAATATGTATTAGTTTCTAGAAATAAGCGTTGGTTAATAAGCAATACAAATAGAGTGGGTCAAGCCGACATTAGAAAGACGTATTTAGGATGGACTAAATCCACTTTAAATCGACGCTAAATCAAAAAACTTAAAAAGTTAAAATAAAATGTAGTGTGACGACCTAGGACCTATCTATGACCTATGAACATAAATGAAATTAATTTTTTAATTATTTAGAAAAGGTAGTGTCAACTGATTTTATATTTTATTTTTTATATGTCGGTTTAATATATAATTTTCTTTTCATGTATAGACTAAGAAAGGGAAAGACTTGATTGACGCTTAGAGATGATTAAACTCTTTTTTATTTGTGTGGAGTAGGTCGACACTAATAATTTTATTTATACTCAAACTCTTTTTAGTTTTCTCACTTGCTCATTTTTTTTTTAATTCTTAACTTTTCCAGTTGCTCTTTTCTTTCCTTCGCAATGCCTTCTTCTCCTCCACAATGCCTTCTTCTTCTACTTCGTGCATAGGATCGTGTGCAAGCAGCTGCAGATGCATGCCCTCCTTATTTTGTTCACAGTTGCATTTGCATTGCAGGTGCGTCTAGGGTTTGCAAGCAAAAGGTTAGAAACTAACAATAAAGATAAAAGGGAGTTTAAGATTGTTATGCAAAGAATTAAGATAGATTATTACAAAATAGTAAAGAAAGAGCAGGTTGACTCTCAAATTCATTAGCAGTGAACTTTTCACTGATTATCTTAAGATTTCCACTCTTTCAATTATCACAAAGATGCCAAACATTAATCAAACAAGCGTTATAATTAATTTCAAAAGAATCTTATCAGTAAAACAAGCGTCTACTAACATATTCAATATCTCACTCATCTCCAAGTTTCTACTCATGAGATGTGTATGATAGAGTGTAGATGGGTATACAATGAGTTTGTTCATAGTGAGATGTGTATTCGATAAGTCCTTGTTAGGTATTTTGTTATCTTTCGGTTATTAACAAATATTATCTATTCCTAAATTTTTTTATTTTCTTTAACCGATTTCAAGTATCACAAGTAAATATTCTCATGTTTTTTGCCAGGGTTAATTTTATTGAATCTCTTTATTAGTAATTAGTAGATCTTATAATCGACCGTTAGACAAGTTACATTTTTCTTTTAATAAGATATCGAACTAACTAACTAATGATATATATATATATATATATATATATATATATATATATATATATATATATATTTTTTTATTTTTTT
>Ga0123341_1002095_pt1 | contig 16010 bp, 10 predicted proteins | sample Turbeapinknodule_FD_89959 | JGI IMG/M metagenome (GOLD analysis project Ga0123341, IMG submission 89959) | Root nodule microbial communities of legume samples collected from Mexico - Turtle bean Mexico pink nodule | ecosystem: Host-associated > Plants > Roots > Nodule | place: Mexico: Nepantla... | reverse complement strand
TTACAAGCCTAATTACATATGAATCTAAAAGCCTATTACAATCTTCAAAGCACTCAAGCCATTTTCTTCATCAAACACACATTAAGCCTTGGTAGGGAAGAAGCTTCCTCCAGCTTCAACAATTAGAACTTATATTGTCCATTCAGGGAAAAACTTGAAATTAGTAAAAAATGATAATCCGAGAGTTCGTGTGTGTTGTATTGGAGCACAAGGACAATGTAAATGGTTTGTATAATGTGGGTTATTACCCTCAACAAGTTGTTGGCAGTTAAGAAAACTAAATGATGTACATACCTATGCTAGGCAGTTTAAGGTTGATTTGTTGAGCACTAAATGGTTGAGTGGGAGGTTAGAGACTTCTTTAAGTCAGAATCCAAAATTGAGAAGCAATGATGTAAGGAATAAAGTTGTTAAAAAATGGAACACAAGTATAAGTAAGTCAAAAGCTCAACAGACAATGGTCATGGCGTTGAAGACTGTCCAGGGTTCATTTCAAGAGCAATACAAACAAATTTATAACTATGCACATGAGGTCACGCGTGCAAATTCGGGGTCTATAGTGAAAGTGAAAGTTGAAGACATCAATGGGTTAAATGTTTTTAGCAGATTTTATGTGTGCTTAAAAGGCTGCAAGGATAGCTTTATATCTTGTAGGCCCATAATTGCTTTGGATGGGTGCTTCTTGAAAGACTTTTATGGTGGTGAACTGTTGACAGCAGTTGGGAGGGACCCAAATGATCAGATGCTACCACTAGCATATGTTGTGGTTGAGGTTGAATGCAAAGATTCTTGGACCTGGTTTTTGCAGCTTTTAATCGAAGATGTTGGGGTGTAGATGTATGTGAAGGCATCACTTTCATGTCTGACCAACAAAAGGTATATTCTTTGTTGTTAATTGTTGATTTTGTTTGTGTATAATTTTCATTTAACTATTGTATATGTCTTTTGACAGGGTTTGTTGCCTGCCATTCAAGAACTCATACTTGGGGCAATGCAGCGATTCTGTGTTCGACACCTGTACGCAAAATTCAGAAAGAAATTCTTGGGGAAAATTATAAACCTTAATGTGGAGGGCAGTCGACAACACATATCCCCAAGCATGGGAGAGGGAGATAAGGGCTATAAAGGAAGTCAATGATGCCGCATTCAAACATCTAATTGCATTACCTTCCAGACAAGCATTCATACTTGTTCTTTTACTCATGGCAGATTTGAAAAGTCCATGGAATACCACTATTACATTTGAAAATTCAGTTTGTACTATAGTTTGATTGATAAGGTAAAAAAATGTAGGATTCAAATGTAATGTAGTTTTCCTATATCATGTAATTTCAGATTCTTCTCCCTATTATTCACTCCCAAAATGTTTGTACTTTGTTGATCACTTAATTCCTAACCTTATACAACTTCACAACATTTCTTATTGATGCTTACATTTTAGAGAGTAGAATCAACTTTTTAGGTGCAGTGTTAATCTGATATGCAAGTAGAATGTGCTCAACAACATTGTCTAAGTTCTAAAATCATTTATTTTAAATTGACTAAGTTCTGAAATCATTTTTGCACATCATTCCTAGGTTCTGAAATCATTTCTGCACACCATTCTTAGGTTCTGAAATAATTTATTTTAAGTTGACTAAGTTCTGAAATCATTTATGCACACCATTCCTAGGTTCTGAAATCATTTTTACACCCCATTCTTAGGTTCTGAAATCATTTCTGCACACCATTCCTAGATTCTGAAATCATTTATTTTAAGTTGACTAAGTTTTGAAATCATTTATGCACACCATTCCTAGGTTCTGAAATCATTTATTTTAAGTTGACTAAGTTTTGAAATAATTTATTTTCTTTTACTAGGTTTTGGTCCAAATTAAGGTTCGCATTCACTCCAAAACGTGAAACAATATTTCTGAAGGCTTTAATAGTCTACTTGTAACTGCACGTGCAAAACCTATCATTCCCATGCTAGAAGATATCAAGACTTATATAATGTAGAGATGGGCAAAGAACAGACTGAAAATTGCCTCATTTGAATGATCAGTATGTCCAAAGATTTTAAGCAGGTTACAAAAGAAAGCAAATCAAACTCGATATTGGATACCCAGGTTAGATGACAACATTTATATACTATTTTAAAAAGTTATTGTGTTACTTGTTAGATATGTCTAACCTATTCCATCATCACAGTTCTTCTACAAATCACCTATTGGAAGTGAGACATACCTCTACCATTGGAAAAAGTTTGTGGTTAACTTGGACATACATGAGTGCACCTGCCGAAAATGGATGTTGACTAGAATACCATGTTGTCATGTACTTTCTGCAATGAAATTTGTCAATGTCGATCCAGTCAACTTCATTCCATTTTGGTACAAGAAGGAAACATATGCAGAGGTCTACAACTCAGTTATCTATCCACTGAATGGTGAACAAGTATGGGAAAGAAATGAAATGCCAGATGTTGTGCCACCTCCCACAAAGAAGATGCCTAAAAGACCAAAACAGAAGAGAAGGTTGGAGTCATGGGAGGTAATGAAGAACAAGAGTCAGTTAGGCCAAACTGGATTAAAGAAAAAATGTGAAATTTGTCATAAGCTTGGCCACAATAGAAAGTCTTGTATTGAAAAATCATTTGAACAAAGTGCAGCACGACCATCTCACCCAAGGCCATCTCACCAAAGGCCATCCCACACAAGCTCATCTCACCCAGGCCCATCTGACCAAGGTCCAAGTCAGGCAACTCCAAGTGCACCAAGCCCATATGAACAAGGTACAAGTCAGGCAACTCCAAGTGCACCAAGCCCATATGACCAAGGTCCAAGTCAGGCAACTCCAAGTGCATCAGGCCCATCTCAGGAAGCTCCAAGTCAGACAGCTCCAACCACACCCCCTACTCAACCAAAAGTTTCACAACCATCTCAGGCAGCTCGAAGGACAACAAGATCGAGTGCAAAATTTTCAAGACCCAACACTAGGCTTAAGTTACAGTCCATGAGAGGCCGCTTTTGGAAGCCATGAATGCTTTTGGAACTCACTCATTTCTATACCTATGTATTTTGAAAAACAATTATTGTAGGCTCCTGCTAATGTATTTTAGAATCATAATTTGGTAATTTGTTAATGTATCACGTACTGAATGTATTTGGTAATTTTTAGAGTACATTAATGTTATCAGGTTCTATAATCATTAAGTTTGCTTCATTCCAAATCTATGATAATTAAGTTTGTCTATGTGCTTGTTACACTTTATATTCCTATTGGTATAGCTTAGCCTATGAATAATGGACTCTTGATTTACTCTAAGATGGGAAAAGCTGGATTGAACATGTATTGTTCTCCTTCATGCTCAGCTAATGTCAAACTTAGTAATGACTTTTGCTAGCTGTCTTCAAGATGGGAAAATCTACACTCAATTATTTTATAATTAAATTAGTGTTCAAATATTGAATTACTCTTGCATCACCTAGCAGTGCAAAATTTAAGTGTTTGCTAGGAACTCTACATGAAAACAAGAAAATAGTACATAATTTCTATGCTAACCACTTGTTAAATGATGAACTCGTTCATTAAAATTCATTTTGCATTGATACAAATTTTGGAATACATATTACATACTGGACATAATGAACTCAACACAATAATACATATTACGTTAACTCATTCAATTATAATCTCAACCAAAATATACATTGATACGTTACTCATGGGAATTTTAAGAAAATAGTCATCATGACAATGTTTATTACAACAACAGCACACAACCCTACTAATAACATCTTAATCCACTTTCTTGACATCTTCAGACAATTTTCCAAGATATAAATTTTGCTTCTTTGTCTAGCAATCATTCCATCTTTTCATTCCCAGTGTCTTCAATGTACCATCTGGAAAAATTGCATCCCATGCTTACGACACTCCTACTCTGTATTATACAAAACGATAACCAAAAAATCAATACCAATGCATTTTTTTTCATAAACCACAGTTTAATACATCTCACCTTGTACTTTGGACACCCCCAAAATTACCTCCCACCATTTTTGACAGTTGTTGTTGTTCTTTAAACTGCAAATTCCCCACAATCACAAATGGGAGCAACAAAAGTCATCCTGCTCCCACTTCCATGGCTAGAATTAGATCGTTATTGTTGCACTTCCATTCGATTACAACTGCATGATGATATAGATGCAGACCTATAGGCACACATTTCCACCACAAATGCCACAAACGAACCACAAAAGGACCTACACCCACAAACGAACCATAAACGAACCTACATCCAACGAACGAATCACCAGACTCCACCACAAACAACCACCCTCCTATACGTCAACTCATTCATTTATGTGAACAAGCCAGCAACCCTAAACGTTTACCCATGGAAACCCTAAAGACTACAACTTATTCAATCCAATCTCATGCTTTCATGCCCCCCAAACCCTAATTACCCAAAATGACACCTCACCTCCTTCACAGTCCACATAATCACACGTCTTTGCCACATAAGCACCCCTTAACGTCGTTTGGTGCGACTTAACGAAAAGGACCATTTTGGATACATTTTAAAAAACATAGGGACCAAATTGATTTTCTTAAAAACCACTGTATTTAATTGAATATTGTCCAAAATGTTGGGACCAATAAGGTAATTAAACCATTAAGAAACAAAAGGATAAATATTTTATGCAAAAAAGTGTGTATTAGTATTAATATAAAAAAAATGAAAATAGTAGCAATCACAAGCAACAAATACATTTTGAGTCAAAATCACAAGCAACAAATATGTTTTGAGTTGACCAATCTTTTCTTCCGCAAAAACGATGAGCATCAGCTCGAGGGACTTTCACACGGACATGAATTTCGTCTATGGCACCTAAACAATCCTAATACACAACAAATTCACATTTATAAATAACTTGCATTGCATACAATACTAATTAAATATTTAAGTAGTGTTTCTCATATGCATACCTTTAAGTATGGAAAAAATCGACTGTTGTTTAAGATATGAGATTGAACCTCTGTACCAGATAATTGAATTAAAAACTTTCCCTCCAACATCAATATTGCATTAAAAAACATTATGAGAGTGATGAGACACCATTTCCCTGAACCGATGAAAGAAGAACGAAAAACCTTGATTCTTGATGCTTTCGCCAATGATGTGCAAAAATTTAGCCATTTGTTCATCAACTATAGATTAGAATGTATCTTTAATCATCCTAGTTCCTCTTATTCATTGACATAAATGAATAAATGTTTTTGGACTCATGTGAATAATGCCATGACATCTTTCAGTATGGATCAAGTACGACATCAATTCTTGCCAACAACACTCTTTCATTGGAACCAACTTCGGTATAGTGTTATTTGTCTCCATTAACACACAACACATTCAATCCATATCCAATTATGAAAATGATTTTCATTGCTGCTACTTGCATCTGTAAATTGAGTTGCTCTTGTATTTGTGAAATTAGTGTGAATTTACACCAACAAAATCAGGATTCATATCATTCATGCTAGACATTTTGACATTGTTGAAATACATACCACCACTGACGACCACACTGAGCACCACCACACACCACACCGGAGCACCACTTCAACACTCTCACTTCACCACCAAGCTCACACATTCACATCGAACATCACACTCAACTATATGAATAACCTCAAGTATTTATGTGTTTAATAAATCCTCAATCACACCCTCAACCACACATTGCCCGGTCAAAAAGGTATCACGATAAGGAATCTTTTTTCTGCTTGCATGCTCCGACACTGTGCATGCCTAGAAACAAATATCCACTATTATTCATGGGAGCTTTCAGAAGGGTAACAAAGTAATAAGTTATGGTCTATGTGTCTTTCTTCCACAATTGTGACACACAAGCGAGGACCTATTTCCCTCTTTCCCTGCCTTTCCACGCCCTCAATTCCTTTGCAATAAGTAAATACAATACAATTTTTCCTTGATATTCCATCCGCATAAACAGTGTTCCCTTGGATGCAAACAAGAGCTTTAAGTATAAATAGTTGTACTCTGACTATTGACTATAACTTTTGACCTATAGTGGTATGTGTTCGATCCAACACTATTATCCTAATAATTTCATATCTCCCTCATTACTCAATGTTTCCAAATTATTCCAATGAGTTTGGTTTCCAAACCTTCAATTTCAAATTAAAAAATGACAAAAGAAATTAAGACCTCATGCTTTAGTCTCATATTTCAAAAGCAATATGCTAAAGTGAATCTGATCAACATTTATATTAACCAATGGACACATTTTCAAAATAAACAAATTCATGAAATACAACAATTTGTTTTAGGTCAATTTTGTACCCACATTCACACAAAATATGATTAAATATTCATAGTTTTGAGATGCACTAAAAGGAAGGTTCTCAAACTTTAAGCACAAAACAAATTAAATTTTCAGAACTTCAAAATTCGTGGTTAGATACCAATTACTTTAAATACCAATAATTTTTTTAATCTCTAAAATAATATCTAATTTAATCAATATAAAAATTAATTATTTTTTTTTCTAAAATCGATTTTTATTTAATTATTTTCTTGTAGACCTTCTACTACCATTACTCATTCTACATAGATTGTGATTTCATTCTAAAATCACACACTGCAAAAAAATTTGGTATTATATATAACAAAAATTTGTATGTAACAGACAAAATTCATATATAAAACATAGTTGAATACAAATTACATATGAAAAAAAAAGTATATGTAATGTTCCGTTTCTATTTTTTTCAAGCCAACTTTATCAAGATGACTTTTTATTTTTAAACCTGGTATTGTATATTCAAAATTTTCTTTTTACAAACCTGGACATATATATTCAAAATCATGAAAGATGGTAACTCAAAATGATGGAAGCACTATGCTAGCTAGACGAGACTATTGCACTTATGTAATTGAACATCATATTTTTTCCTTTTTTATCTTTTGAGAGATTTGTCTTATGGTACAGTATTTGAGGTGCAAAATTGTGCCTTTTCTTTTAAGAATACGTTGTCAATAACTGTGAAAGTTAGTTATGTTTAAGAAATTAATTATAGTACAAAATCTATACATATAGTATTTTTTTTTTTTCATTTATGTGAGATGCAAAATTGTGTATTTTCTTTTGAATAAAGTTATTTATGTTTTTTTTTCTTATAATATTATATTTCATAATCTCATTCACCTTTATAAAAACTAGTTATTATTATACATACAAAACTAGTTATAAATTTAACTAGCAAAGGCAAAGACATATTATTAGACATAGATATATATATGTGTCTAACTAACAACCCTAAGCCTATTATTAAACATACATATATGTGTTCAAGTAACAAAGCTTAAAAACTTATGACCCAGAAGTCTACTAAAAAGAAATAAAATGAAAAATTAAGGGAGAAAAAGCAATTTATTGTTCTAAATTTTTGAATTTTTATTTTATGAATTAGTCAGACAAAAGATAACTATGATATTCTTATTTATTTTACTAACATAACACAAATATTTTTTTACCTATATTGGGCAAATGTCCATATCATCTAATACATATATTATAAAAAAATATGATCAAAATGAAAATAAATTAAATATGACCTAACTATGAAACTAAACTATGAAGAAACAGTTTGAGAATCTCAAAAGAACTCTTCAAACTGCCTTGTACTACATAGGCTTACTTGAGATAAAGAATTTTTCAAACTGCCCTATATTTAACTAGAACATTGGGCTATTAAGTAATTTAGAGTAGACAAAAAGATATTTTTTGATGAGTTCCAAACCTAATATCTTCAATCACCCGCTAAAGAGAATGTAAAAAGAGAAGGAAATTATTAAAAATAAATTAATTCCATATAAAATCATATCCAGAAATCTTCTACAAATCATCAAAATCATACAACAGCCCAAGACAAACAATAAAATTCTAATATTCATGAAACTTTATTGTACAACACACTCCTTTTAAAAACTGCTCAACATTTTTCCAATCGCCACTGCATGGATTCTCCAATGTGCTTAGTGCATAAATTATAAATTACTGTTATAATAAACTACTTTCTATTAATTACGCAAGAAAGAATAATACTATTAATCTAATTACTTTTTCAAAATAATTCATAAAGAACCATATTACCCACTATTATGGTACAAAATCAAATCAATTCAAGATTAAAAAGAAAAAAAAAATGTCTTACTTTATGGAGATAGCTAACTTGAACAACACCAAGTGGAACTACAACAACAAAAACAATAGTATATAACACAAAATAAAAGCTTAGTCAATAAAAAATTGTTTTTTCTTTTTCTTATAAATGAGAATAGATGGAGTAGCATTAGTACCACAATGTCTAAATTTATGTCATTCAATAATGGATAAAAAAAACTTCTTTCAGATTTGGGTGTATGGAAACAACTTTGAGTCATTATTGATGGCTGTTGTGGTCCCTCAAAGAAAGGCCATTGCGGATTGGTCATTAGTTCACAATGTGAGTGATGATTTTAAATCATTATGTGATAATCTAAAAGCAAGAAAGTACATTTTGGATGAACTCAACAACACTGGCCAGAAACACCAAGTATGTATACAGTAATTCATTATGCTCTGCTGCTAGTTTTAGCTATATCTAACATGATAGAAACACTCTTAGGTTAGAGGATTTGAGTTTCTAAAAGTCATTCACCTGGAACTAAATCCCTTTGACATGGAGAGAGATTTAATAACTCCAACTTTCAAATTGAAGAGACCACAATTGTTCAAGTACTATAAGGTGTTGTTGTTGCTAAAATTTTATAACTATTAACCTTTTGAATTAATTAGCAGTTTGATTCACAATTCGTACCAAATATGCATCAATTTTTTACTTTTATGCATCACCACCAAATCTTTATCTATAAATTCCACTTAGATGTTTGAGTAATTTACTTAATAAATATTACTCTAAATCAATCCAGAAATAGTGAAAGGCATGGCTAGCTTACCTCTTCTCTCTTTTTGGGATAAATCTACTTCCACTTACGATCCACTCCTACCATAAAGGAAATCATTAAGAGTCAATAAAAGCGGAAGAAAGAAGGAATAAAACTATGATTAACCCATGAGGAGGTTCCATATTATGTTATTTTTAAGGGATTTTATCGGTTAAACGGTTCCTTGAAGTGTATTAACCGCCTTACCGCTTCATTACACATACCACTACAAGAAAATTATGAAAAAAGAAATCAATTTGAGACAAAAAATAATTAGTTATTATAGTGACTAAATTAGAGACTATTTTAGAGACTAAAAAAAGTTTTGGTTTCTAAATTAGTTTCTATTATCGTTAAATGATTTCTAAATTGGCATCTAATTAACAATCAAAGTTTTTGCCACCAAATTTAGAATCTAAATAATTGGTAGTTAAAACTTTGGTAGCTAATTAGATATCAATTTAGAAACTATTCAACAATAATAGAAACTAATTTAGAAACCATTTTTTTTTAGTTTTTAAAATGGTTTCTAATTTAGTCACTATAGCAACTAATTATTTTTTGTCTCTAAAATTGATTTCTATTTCATGATTTTCTTGTAGTATACACATATATAAGAGATACTGTCATTCAAAAAAGGAAGAAAATCAACAAACATACATCGTTTCCCTCTTACTCTCTTTATTCCTTCCCGTTTTCTCTATTTCTACCTTGATTTTATTCGAAAATTCCAATTGGTGACTCAAAAGAGGAATCCTATATCGTTTTTGGCTTATTAAAGCAAGAGAAAGAAATATTAGGGCACGAAATCGTAAAATATAGACTTATTAGAGGAAGATAAAGAAATATCAAGGCTTACAACAAAATGAATAAGACATTGAAGACGAGCTCGAAAAAAGAATAAGATCATACACAAGATAGTCAAGACGGGCACGAAAATTGGAGAAGAAGCATACAAAATGAAAAAGACCCATATTTTCAATTTTGTTAAAAAAAATTAATATAATATTTTAATATTTTTAAAATTTTGTAAGTAATATTTATACATATGGATATCATCCTTCAAAATTTCTTGTAGTGACATTACGTCAACTAAGAACAGTAAACATTAGATGGAAGTGAACATGAAGTTATAAATAATAAACATTTTGGACAACTTTTAGCACAACTACAAGGTAATCTTCAAATAGAAAAAAAAATCCTTATAATGAACAACTTTTGTCATGAAAAAACTCTAAAAAAAAGTAACATTGGATTTTGAAAATCTTCAATACATATATTTAAGTCTCAGCACACAATGTCTCACATTGTCTTACATGTAAGAGTCACGCAAGATAGGAGGAGTTTTCAAATTTTATCCGATGGGAATATGATCATTGTACCTACCCATCGTAAAATTGGGAATGTCCTTAGCTTAAAGTTACCATCAGTATTCCATAATCGAGCTCTTAATACCATAAATGTCCATCATAAGGGTTAACGTCCAATTCAATGAGTCATAATGGCTAAATGGTTACTTATGAATCATAATGACTACCGTAATGTCAATCTATCTTATATAATATTCTCATTTGATCCACACATTATCTTCTTTTGTACTTTTTACGGTAAACATCACAAAATCTTTTTCAAGTAGACTTCCTCTTCTATTTGGTCTTCAATTGAATGTTTACTTGTTGAGGAATATGGAGTTTTTCACTACAACACTCTCCAAGTTCATCTTGTAACTAGGATGGGAAATTTCCATGTCCTTTATAAGGTAGTTGTAGGCATATTCCTTGTTGTTCTAAGTACATTCATTACTCCTAGCAAAACATGGAATTTTTTCCCAAGTCTTGAAAGTAATTTTTCAAATTTTTTATACTTATTTTCTTATAACTCTTAAAATAAGGTTTTCTATTTCAATTTTAAACTTTTCAAATGTTTACCACTCTTTTTAAATTTAACTGTGCATAAAATTTCTTGGGATATTGATTGAAAATTTAAAAGATTTTGGAAGAAATGGAATAGATAGTGAAAGAGAATAAGGAGAAGATAAAAAGTTATGATCAGTTCATGGAATGTTTGCAAAAGGAGAGGAAACTACACAAATTAAGAACACTGCACAAACTTTAACATCAAAAGAGAAGTGTGTTCTTCACACTCCATCTCAGATTGGCAAATTCATGATTTGGAAACTTGACCTTTAATAACTTTAATCAGGTATTCAATCTCATCAGCAACTTCTTTCATCGAAGGCCGTTTTTGCCTCTGGTCATCCAAGCATGAAACTGCGAGATACCCCAATGACTTCATAGTTTCCAATTCCAAATCACTAGCTCCCTCTTTAAGGAAAGGATCAACCACATCCATCAACTTCTCCTCAACCATTTTCCTCTTCCCATACATGGCCAAGTTCACACTCTCTTCTTCCCTGTTGAAATCAATGGCTTTCTGAGCAGTGAGCAACTCCATCAGCACCACTCCAAAGCTATAAACATCACTCTTATCGGTCAACTGAAAGTTACGATAGTACTCAGGGTCTAGGTACCCTAGTGTCCCTTGAGCACTAGTGAAGATATGGCTCTTGTTTTCTTCAGCCAATTCAACAAGCCTTGATAAGCCAAAGTCAGAAACCTTGGCATCAAGCTTGTCATCAAGAAGTATGTTGCTTGATTTCACGTCTCGGTGGTAAATGGGTGGCACAGCTGAAGAATGCAGATATGAAAGCCCTTCAGCTGTTTGGTGTGCAATTTTGAGTCTTTGGTGCAATTTGAGGGGTTCGGTTGTGCCACAAGAGTGGCGATGAAGGTAATCAAAAAGGGTCCCATTTGATACTAACTCGTATATTAGCAAAGGGTGTTCAAGTTCCAAGCAACAACCAAGGAGTCTCACCAAGCTTCTGTGGTTTACTTGGCACAGAATTCGAACCTCGTTTTGCATCTGATCAATGCCTTTGGTGCTTCCAAGCTTGGCACGCTTGATGGCAAAGACGGTTCCATCATCGAATGTCCCCTTGAAGACTTCACCGAAGCCACCAGTGCCAATGAGGTTTTCTGGGGAGAAATTGTTGGTTGCCTTTTTTATCTCTCTGCCAGTGAAGATTCTGGATGATAAAGCGTTGGCTTTGGCACTTGACACTTCTTTTCTCTTACTGATTTTAGCCTCCTTTGCTTTTCCTTTTGTTTGGTTATGCTTCTTGTAGAAAAGGACTCCTATGACTGTTAGAACAAAGACTATTCCTCCTAAGGAAACAACCACTGTTGAAAACAAGAGTTTAGGAAAAATGAAAAAGACAGTGGTTAGTAACAAGAAAATTGCATTTGGCATGGAGAAATCTCGTTTGAGAGAAAAAAAGTGAAACACATCTGAAGATGAGAGATAGTTTATACTGGAAAATAACAAATAACATACACAGAAAAGTCATAGAATTTCGTGATTTTATCTTAAATTTTATGATTTATAGTTTATTCATCTCACCTTCTAGAAAAAGAAAATTTCCCACTAATTATGTCCCTTTTCATGCAATAATAAAGGGTTTATTTGTTAATATTGCACAATTATATGGGAAGTGATCCAAACTGTTAAATGTTGGCATATACAGAGACAGTTACTGCAATGATACACACATACCAGCCAAAAGCATCTTCTTCTTCTTCTTCTTCCGAACTTTGCAGTGGCTGTCTTTTCCATGTCCTGTGCACTTTGTGTCTGCATGTAAAAAAACAATCAATTAATCTATTTCTTTTTCACGCAAAGTTTATTAAAGAAAGGAAAATTGTACACATGTAAAAAAAAAAAAAACCTAGTAGAGCCATTAAAATTCTTTATATATTACTTTTCAAGGCAACTTCGCTCCCACAATGTTTTTTTTTTAAAAAAAATTAATATACAATTTAGTAAACGATAAAAAAAATTAAAGTTAAACTTAAATGTATTTGATATTTGAAAAAAAATGAAAGTTCATAATCTATTATTAATTAAAATCTATTTAAATAATATATCTTTAAATTGTAAAATGTAAACTATAGAAAGAAAAAAAAAGAAAATTATGGCCATACTGTTTGTCTGAGTTTGGGGTTGACACCACCCATTGATGGGGTCCCACGCAAACCCAGCATTGCAGAAGCACCTGTGCACCCCACCACTGGGCCCCACTCCACACTTTGAGTTCAACAATTCCTTGCAATCCATAGTCTCCTTACAGACCGGTTCCTGTGGTGCCACCCACTCGATCCCCACCCCACTCTCCGGCCACCGCTTCCCCACAGTCGCCGCCGTGCCGTTTAAATCCACAAAACCCGCATACGCCGCGCACTCTCCGCCGTGCAAGCGAATCGCGAACTCTTTGCGCGCCCCACCACTCCGGTACTCGCAGCACGAGCCCGCGCTGCCGCACGCGCCGAAATCTGCGTGCTCCTTAATATAGCTGTGGCACGCGCTGCTTGCGGAGCAGTTCATCGAAGGCGCGTGGGCGGTGCAGTTGAAGAGAAAAATGGCGTTCCCCGAAGCCACGCTAAAAGGAAGGGTCTCGTTCAGGTGCATGCCTTCGCTGCGGAAGTCCGTGGACACGCAGGTTTTTGGAGCCAGCGTGGGGGGTCGGGTTATGATCCGACGGGTGGACGGGTCAATGGACTTGATCGCGTAGGATGATCCGGCGAGTGCGTCGAACCAGAGTGTACCCGCCGTGCAACGGATCTTGTACCACGGGTCGCCACAATCGGGTCCCGTGCTTAATGGGTAAGGAACCGGGTTCGGACCGCAATTCCCGCACTTTCGCATGGCCTCGGCGCGAGATAGTAACAATGCCATAGTTGTGAATATTAGCATTGTAATAATGGTAGGTTGGTCCATGAAAGTGCTTAATGGAACCATATGGTATAAAAAAGAAAGAATTGCCGCTATATAAGCACTGTTGTTACTTGTTAGATATTTTAATTAATTATTTTATTTCTGATAGTTCAAATTATAGGAAAAATTAATCAAAAATGATATGAAAATGAGTGTTACAGAGCCATATGTGTGTAGGAGAACGTGAAATTTGCTGCGATTTTCAAAATTTTGTGCAATTTTATGGAATGATACAGATAAGGTAAGTCCTCTGGTGCAAGTGGAATATGGTGTAAATGGGATGAGATTAATTGACTTTGAACGTATTAGTATACGATCAGGGAAACATTGCATGTACCTGATTTTGGTTTTCTGAATTAAACTATTTCTCGCTTTTCTAAGGAAGATATGCATGTTTCTTTTTCACCATGCATGGATTGAAACGGTAACAAAACCCATCGATATTGTTTTAGGTGGTAGATTCATATCACCATATGTGGATTTGTTCTGAGGTTCGATATTTGAGGAAAATTTTACTGATGGAAGACTTCAAAGTTCCAAACAAAAATACACGAGGTACCCACTGATACATTATTCACACATTAAACTACAAGATACTAATTCTTTTTTATTTGGTTCTCACACTCTTAAGATGAGAAAAGTGTGCAGTTGATTATTTTAAAAAGAAGTGTTACCTACTTGGCATTAATGTTACTATTTACCCCTCTTGTTTTTTAATAGAAATATGGTGTTGGTATAAAATAAGTTTAGTATATTCTTTGTTTGGTTGGGATTTTTTTTTTTTATTGGAGGGACTTGGAAAACACAGAAAAGGCACAGATGATTATTGAACCATGCCTTCTTATGCATGAACTTGGGGATTCCAGGGGATATATGCTGGTTAGGGAGTTGATGCATCAAGTAATGCAAAAGATGGTAATTACTCTTTAAAATCTAGCCATTAAATGAGTTTAAATCAAAGAAGAAAAAGGAGGGTAGAGATATATCACTACAAGAAAATAATCAAATAGAAACCAATTTTTAGAAACAAAAAATAATTAGTTGTTATAATGACTAAATTAGAGACCGTTTTAGAAACTAAAAAATAATTGGTTTCTAAATTAATTTTTATTATTATTAAATGATTTCTAAATTGGTGTCTAATTAACAACCAAGGTTTTTACTACCAAATTTAGAATCTAAATAATTAGTAACGAAAAAATTGATTGCTAATTAGACACCAATTTCTAAATCATTTAACAATAATAGAAAATAATTTAGAAATCAAAATTTGCTTAGTCTCTAAAATAATCTCTAATTTAGTCACTGTAGTAACTAATTATTTTTTGTATTTAAAATGATCTCTAATTTAGTCAATGTAGTAACTAATTATTTTTTGTCTCTAAAAAGTGATTTTTATTTCATGATTTTCTCGTATAGTGTATATTGCGTAATTTAAATGATTAGAAAGTGAGTGTTGAAGTCACATGTAGAATTAATGTAACACGTAAGAATGATAAAAAGGTGAATAATTAAAGTGTTGGAATGAAAATATTAAAATTGAAATGGTTCTTCAAATTTTATAGTGACCTGTGTTTAGATATGTAGAATATATAGTTTACAATTTTAAACCCTTATTACATGGTACTATTTTATATTCATAGAGAGAGGATTCTAATGACATGTATAGTCTATAAACTTCTTCTAGTAATTATCACTTTTGATTAGCTTCTATGATTTTGATTCTTCGAGTTTATCAATTTCTCCAACATCACAAGTCAAAATAAAATAGTAGAAAAACCATATTTTATAACTTTACTGTCAGTGATAGAAGTATATATATTTAAGTGTTAGAATCTTTTGTAGGAAACACATATAAACCTTATTGATCTTTGTATATATGTAGGAACATTCTTTAAATATTTTAATAAATTTATTTTATTTTACTGATAAAAAAATATTTTATGACTCTAAGTTAAAATAGTCTCTGTACTTCCTCAACAACATTTTTTTCGGAAAAAAAAAATATAGTAACAATAATATGTTTTAAGAGTCATATTAACTGGTCCTCAATGTTCTTTTAATTTTTTAAAAGAATATTAAGAATAATATGAAAACATATTTAAAAAATCATAATTAAAATAATTTTTTCTTTTAGTTTCTTGATCAGAGCCATAGGATACTAGTTAATAGTTAATATTGT
>Ga0123341_1002093_pt1 | contig 16014 bp, 15 predicted proteins | sample Turbeapinknodule_FD_89959 | JGI IMG/M metagenome (GOLD analysis project Ga0123341, IMG submission 89959) | Root nodule microbial communities of legume samples collected from Mexico - Turtle bean Mexico pink nodule | ecosystem: Host-associated > Plants > Roots > Nodule | place: Mexico: Nepantla... | reverse complement strand
CTGGGCGTGACCCTCCTCTTGAGTCGTATCTATCCCAAGGGCGTCTCTGGGGCGGCAGGGGCACTTCACGAGTCAGGCTACCCTACACTGGCGCTATCACTATGGCCTTGAAGCCACCTTTCTTTTCTCTTTATCACTACCCCAGATTATCTGGACTTGAGGCCTTCCCACGGCGTCGCTCCCTCCATGGTCTTTCCTACCCATGGGTATCGGGGAACCACACTGTGATTGCCTTGCCTTAGTGATATTTGACCTTGGCGACGCCATGGTTGGGCGACACCTTAACTGGGCGATGCCTTCACCTAAGCGACGCCTTACCTTGGCGACGCTTCCTCTTGGCGACGCTGGCACTTGGCGTCTCTTCACCTAGGCGATGCCTTACGTTGACCTTGACCCCCGACGTTGACTTTGACCTTGACTTTGTCAACGCTCGGATACGGGACGGTACATATCTAGTTTTTCAAATTTTCACACATCCCCTCTTCAATCAAAACACATCCTAAGTTAATAGATAAGAAACTCCTCATTGAAGAAAGCTAAAAGTACAAACAAGGCTCACTTTGGTGCTAGCATTGATTTATGGTGCAATTCCCTAACAAAATTCTCATGAATTCATATATACTTAAATTTAAACAAAAGATAATAGGTGAATTATTTTTGGGTGTTTGAGTTTCAATCCAAACAAAAGCAATTGTTACGAATTATTTAATCTAAAATAACAAAGACAGGTGTTTTAGAATTTAAGAAAAAAATATATTTTTCAAATAATCCGAAAGGCTTATTCAACCTTCTTAAAAAAGTGTAATCTAGAAAACAATATGATACTATGAATATTTTTCTCAAATTATGTGAGTGCTAGAAAAAAGGTATCGGGGTGCTGGAAGAAACAGCCCATTTCAAAACAATCTCATTGGGCTTAGGCCCAAATTGTATCGACTTTGATGCAGCACTCACTCAATCGTTGAGAGATAGCTTCTTCTTTCTCACTACACCATTGCCATCGTTCATCAATGGCTTCCCTCAATCTCTCTTCGTTGCAATCTTTCTCCTTCCATCGTTTACTCTCTTCTTTTCCCCAAAATAACCCTACCCTTTCCTTCAATTGCCAACCAAAACCAGCCGCGAACCCGCTCCCAATTTCTCTGAAACCCTACGTTTTAGAGAAGCCTCGCACGCGTGTGATTGCGCTGGCCGTGAAAAGCCTTGACGAAACGGAGGCAGTGGCGATTTCTCCGGAGAACGACGGACCCGCCGGAGAATTACCGTCGGGCGCCGGTGTCTATGCCGTGTTCGACAAGGTCGGCGAGGTTCAGTTCATCGGTCTGTCACGAAACATTGCGTCGACCGTTTCGGCGCACTGGAAATCAGTGCCGGAGCTGTGTGGCTCCGTTAAGGTGAGGTTTTTTCTGGGTTCTGAATTTTGAAGTGTGTGAGAAAGAGGTGGTGTGTAAAGGAACTTTCAATTGTTTATTCTTGTTGTTTCACGTGGTTTTTGGTTAATGAAACCTTTCCTCTATATGTTGAGTATTGGGCAGCATTGAAACCTTTCCTCAATGCTATCTAGTTTCAAACTAAGCTAAGTTTAATGTTCATAGTGGCAGCAATGCTATGGAACTAGTAATTGCTTTCTTGGGTGGTATTCTTTCCATGGCAGAAACGAAGTAATATACATGTGGGCTATGGTTTCAGGAATACAATGTAAGATAAAAGAAATTAATTTTACAAAGGTTCCTTAATTAGTTTACCTTCCTACTCTCATGATTGAAATTGTGAATTTCAGAAATTTCATTTCAAATAGGAAAAGTAGTTGAAAAGGGGAAATGTATAATGGTATTGTTTTAGTTTGTTTGTTAGTTAGTTTATAGGAATGAATTAATAATTATGCTTTTGAGCCATTTGCATGCTCCTTGTTTCATTCTTAGTTAGTTTATAGGAACAAATTTTTACGCTGATTGATTGTTTTCATCCTTTCACTGGTTTTATGTAAAGCACTTATTTGCCCCCATCCCTTTTAACTTTCTTCATTTGCTTAGTTTGGTTCATAATCTCAGTGCTTTGTGTTAATACTAGAACTTTTTCTTCATTGAATGAAATTTATTCGACATGAACATGTTCTCTTACAATGTGCCAGCCCAAGATTAAACCCACATAAAATAGTGCTTGAGAATTCAGATATTCGTTTTACAATTGAGGGACTGTACTAAAATGTTTTAGTTTATGTAGTATAAGTTGTACTATTTTTTTTTTTTCATTTCTTGTGATCTGGATGAGGTTAGTATTGACCCAACCTTGTAATAGAACTTAGATGAGGTTCAACAATGATGTTTAGACACTATATAGCATTTTTTCATGTGTAGTTTGTTTGGAGTTTCATGATCCAGCAACATTATAAGTGCGCTACATAATGTCTTCTCATAATATTGTCAGTTAGGAGCTTTGAGAAAGGTGATTTACTCATCTTCATAAACTACTTTGGTTAAAGAATAGAATAGAACACCATACAAATGGTCAGAGTAATCATATTAATACTAACATGAAATTCAGTATAACTTTTTTTGTTTTTGAAAATTATTTAAGACCATAAAGTAGACAAGAATACACAGATGTTGGAAGTAGTATGATCTCCTGAAAGCTCTTTTTCTCTTTAACCACATAAGAATTTGCTTTTCTTGAAATGTTTTTAATAGAAGTAAGACCATATTCTCCAGATTTCCACTTATACTTTTCTAATGGTGTGTTTTTCTTGGTGAAATTTTTTGTTGTAGGCTGGGATAGTGGAGGAACCAGACAGAGAAGCTCTAACCCAAGCATGGAAGTCTTGGATGGAAGAGTACATAAAAGTCAGTGGAAAAGTTCCACCTGGCAATGAATCAGGAAATGCCACTTGGGTCCGGCAGCCACCTAAAAGGAAGCCTGATCTTCGATTAACACCTGGTCGCCACGTGCAATTAACTGTCCCTCTCGAAAACCTCATTGACACCTTGGTTAAAGAAAACAAGGTAGTTGCATTCATTAAGGGCCCTAGAAGTGCACCATTATGTGGATTCTCACAGAGGGTGATTGCCATTCTTGAAAGTGAAGTAGTAGATTACGAGAGTGTAAATGTGCTGGATGAAGAGTATAACTACGGATTGAGGGAAACGCTTAAAAAGTATAGCAACTGGCCCACATTCCCTCAGATTTTTGTGGATGGTGAACTTGTTGGAGGTTGTGATATATTGACCTCCATGTATGAGAAAGGAGAACTGGCTAGTTTGTTCAAAAAATAAATTGCAAGTTACCTGCATTTGGGCTATTCTTTTTGAACTGGGGGAATAGGAGTAGGGAGTGGGAGAATATGGGACGGGTTAATGCAGGTCATTTCATGCTTTGTTGTACTAATTTAATCTTTTATACACATGGAGAGAAGAGAAAGAAAATGAAATATATTGCTTTTTATACAAAATGCTTGTGTTTTTCAGTTGCGGTCTGTGCACAAATCTGATTTGCATTTCATCCAGGACCTTGCAAGATAAATCCGAACTTGCTGGGTATATATCAGTGATTCCTTTCAAATTGGTGAGTGCAGCACAGGTGTAAAATGTTACTAATTTTTTTAATGAGAAAATGTTACTAAAATAAGAGAGATGTTGAACTAACATATTTCCAGATCATTAATGCCTCAAGCTTGTTTTTAACTTGTTCACGAAAAAGAAACTAGATGTCAAAATTGGTGACCTTATTTACTACTTGAATTTATAACTTGTTTTTATTTATTACTTGCAATCAATCTATGAATTTAAATTTTTGGAAAATTTTAATGGATATTTTATGAGAATAAAGTGTGTAAGTTTAATTTAGTTTATGAAAAAAAGTTTAAATCATTTTATTATTTCGATTTTTTAAAAAGTATTCAGTAAGATATTATTTAGATAGGACTTGTAAAGAGTCAAACTGTCTATTTTGCACTACTTATTGTTATATTATTAAATTCAGATATTATTAACGGGATGTTATGATTATCTAAATTGAACTTTAGAATTATTACTTTTTCATGGTTTTGCAAGATTTAATTTAACCACAAAGCATTCACTATTTTGGTTTAGAGACAATAATTTTACGTTAGATCGATGCGTTGAATACTTTTCCTGGCAGTATTGAAGAATCTTGTACATAGTAGTAGTATTAACTTCAGAAAAAGAAATAGCAAATTGGATATTGATTGATTTTAGATTGCTTCATTTATAGTAACATTTTACTTAGATTGAGATTTTTTTTTAGCAATTGTAAGGTGAGAACCCAAAGAAGATTCCCTGCACACGAACTTAACAAAGTAATTAACTAAGTGTGAATGTTCACTTCTAGAGGACAAAGGTTCTAGAGGACAAAGGAAAAAATACAAGAATATGGTGATTGATGATGAAGGGCGAAAAGTAAAAGAGTATGGAAGGAAAAACAAGAACATAATGAAAATCGAATTGACAAAGGATGAACAAAAGAACATAAGAACACAAAGATTAATGGAATAATGGAAAGAATGGAAGAGATGAAGGAAAGGAAAAACTTATGTAATGGAAGAGAGGTGGATCATGCCACTTGGAGTGTCGTTTTCCTCCAAGATAAGTGTTGAGACCGCCACTTAAGAGCTCTCAAACACTCAAGATGAGACCTAAATGCTAAGAGGGCACAAGCCTCACTAACACCTCATACAATTTCTGCAGAGTAACTTTTCTCTTCAAATTCAACATGTAAAATACAATGGGTAGGTCTCCTATTTATAGGTGAAGGAGCCTTGAAAAACAAGCAAGAGGGATAGGATGGGAAAAGGGAAAAAATGGGCAGCCTTAGGGTTTGACTAAATCAAACTTGCATCCTAGGTTTGTCCTTCTAGAAACTAGGTCAAATTGCCTTCCTAAAGGGCTAGGAACAAGCTAAAATGATACATACACCCTGTATTATGCTAAAGACAACTTATTCTAGTATATCTTTGCTATTTGAACCCCTAAAGAGAGCCTAAATTATATACAACATATTTGTATCTTATAAGAAGACTAAAAGGAAGAATAGTTGGTGTGCTGGTTTATGCTCAGCTCCTTTGGTGAGGTCCATGTGATCCTTGGTAGGGTTACGAATTGTTCGCTGAGATGACTGTTCATCATGTGCTTTGTCTTTTTCTTCCTTGGTCATCTTCATAGCTACTTGGGTTGTATTAATTTGGAGGAAGATGATCAACACGTACGGAATGGACTTTAAGGATCTGTTTGGATTAGGGAAGGGATTTGTGAAGATGGGAGGGAGTGGATTTGTGAAGATTAGAGAAGATGTGTGAGATTGTTTGAATTGAGGGATGAAAGAGTGGGTTTGTGAGGATGGTTTATTGAAATTTGTGAGTGATGTGATAGTTGGAAGGAAATTTATAATTTTTTTTAAAGGTGTAAAATGTAGTTTACAAATTTACCCTTGTTATTAAAAATATTTAAATAATGAGTTATGATATAATATTTTTTTTAGGTTTGATGTACTATCAATTTTTTTTTAGGTTTCAACTACACAACTCCAATCACTCAAGATCTAACCTGAAAAGCAAGAAAAAATATAAATATAATTTTTTAAAAATTAAAAAAACAGACAAAAAAACAAACAAACTTAGAGAATCAATTCTCTATGCAATTCAAATGCAAGGAGAATCGATTTTCAATGGCACCAAAGAAAGCAAAATCGATTGTGGGTGTTTTACAAAGACATGAGAATCGATTTTCAAAGGCACCAAAGAAAGCAAAATCGATTGTGGGTGTTTTACAAAGGCATGAGAATCGATTCTCTCATGAGTACAAAGTCTCAAAAATCGATTTTCATGCATGACAAGATCGATTTTTGTTCTCTACACGTTGCATGCAAAATCAATTTTACCTTTTCCAAAATGCTTTGATTCCTTGCACAGTGCCCAATCTGAGAAAATTGTGATGCATGCACAAGGCAAGGGTATCAACGTAAAAATGTATGCTCCTACGCGAAATCCTCTCAAATCCACGCATTTGTGTGAAGATTACAATTTGCTACCTACCTGTTCCTCCATCCGCACAGGCACCTCCAAAACGGTGGAAACAAACAAGGTAGTCACTTGCTCGCCAATCCTCGCTCCAACCTCATCCCCAAAAGCAAAAAGGGCATAAAGCTAGTTCAAAACACCGAGTTAGATAAGAGGTATTGAAGCTTGTTGATGTGAGTTAATTTTTAGATGGATTCATTTTATGGTGACACTTTACTTAGAGTTGGGATTTTAGCAATTTAAGGTGAAATCTAAGGAAGATTCCCACTGGACACGAACTTAACCAAATTGTTAAGTAAGTGTGAAGACTCACTTCACAAAGGTAAAGATGAAAAATCAATATAAACTGATAGATGAGATGCAATGTGGAATGGAAATGGAATGGTCATGGCCGAACAAAATGATGAACCATAAGCATATAACAAAAGCAAAACCAAGAGAAATAATTCAAGACAAAGACATATATTAAATGGAAATGAAATGAAAAAAGTGGAAGAAGAGTAGCTTCTGGAGTGGTTGTGAAAGTGGTTCACGCCACTTGGGGTGTGGTAGACACCAAGATGAGTGAAGGGTCGCCACTTGAGAGTCTCACACTACTCAAGATAAGACCTTTTACCAAATTTTCCAAGCACTTAGGATTGTCTATTGTCGATTCATTCCTAAGGGTTTTCTTTGGAAAAACAATAAAAATAGACTTTTGTGAAAACATTATCTTTTTAACCTCTTGTGATGAGATGAGAAGGCTTCTCTTAGAACCTTTTTTAACTTTTTCTTTTTCTCTCTTTTCTTTCATTTTAAGTTGGTCCGCATGGACTTCTTTTGGTGAGAAAGATTTTAGTGTGAATTTATCCCCATGGAAGGTGAAAGAGATTTTTGTTGGTAAGGCCATCATGTAGGGTTTTCCTATCATATTGTCATGGCCTACCCAAAAGAATATGTGTAGCTTTCATAGGGACAACATCACACAAGACCTCATCCTTATATTTTCCAATAGAAAAGACTATGAGGACTTGCTTGTTTACTATTATTTCCCCTTCTTCACTTAACCATTGAAATTTATAGGGCTTTGCATGAGAGATGGTAGGTAACCCAAGTTTGTCTAACCACTCTTGTGATTGCCACATTTGCACAACTTCTCCCATCCACAATTAAGGAACACAACTTATGCACCTAGTGTGGAAAATGTTTTCCCTTTGACTTTCATTAAAAGGCTTTAAAACTTGGCCTAGCATGCGCCTCACTACTAATAAGTCTCCGTCATATAAAATTTCACTTTCATCCTCACTTGGGGATCTAGAAGAGGTAGGGGACCTAGACCTCTGTGAGCTATGATCACTCATGACAACCACCGCTTTAACCATCATATTTCTCTTAGAAGGGCAATTGGATGCAATATGCCCAAAATCTAAACATTTAAAACACTTTTTACTTGAGGTTTTGGTAGGTGACTTAGGTGTAGAAATGGAAGGTTTAGAATTTATAGGATTGTAAGTGGAATCTTTTACAAAATGTGAAGGAAAAGTTTTTCAAGAAGATTTGTTTTAGTGTTTCCAAGAGGATTGGTAGTAGCCATCATTATGACAGTTTTTGAAATGAGTTTTCTTTGAAAGTTGAGATTCAACCTTGATGGCAAGGTGAACCAATTTTTTCAATGATGAATACTCATAAAGTTCTACCACATCTTGGATTTCCTTCTCAATCCACTTACAAATCTAGCAATTTTGGACTCCTCACTTTCATGCATGTCAATTTTAGTTAAAATTGTTTCAAACTCTTTAAAGTACTCATTTACACTACTAGGTCCTTGTTGAAGCCGTTAGAGCTTCAACAAGAGTTCCTTCCTATAATAGAGAGGAACAAACATCACGCGCATGCATTCTTTCAAACCATACCAAGAGACCACGACAGACGTTTTGTTTAACCCAATGTTCATTACAGTCTTATGCCACCACTGCATGGCATAGTCTAAGAATTCTAAGGAGGTTAATTTTACCTTTTGGTCTTCTTGAACCTCATGTACATTAAAGATTTGCTCTACCTTAGCCTCCCATCCTAAGTAAATGTTGGGGTCACTTTCCCCACTAAAACTAGGCATTTTACATAGGGAAAATAAATTTTAGAAGGATGGTGTTGATGTTGGTGCCTTTCATCAAATTGATTCATTCTCCAATCTACATCTTCCTCATGGCTGCCATATTGATTATAGCTCCTTTAAGCTCTCTTATGCTCCCATCTCCTTGGTTGTCTTGTGCGATTTCAAGTCTTTGAAGTCTCTCCTTCAATTGCCTCATCTCTTCCTCCTTTTTGCCACGACCAACTCACCCATTAGGAAAGCCTTTTGGGGAGATTGAGGTTTTGATAATTCCCCTGAAGATAGATGAGCCATAAAATACAAAGAGTGAACAAACAATTAGTGAAAGAAAAGTTAGATCACTCTCCTTCAATCTTGCGTCACTCTTGTGTAAAACAAAGAGGAGAAGACACAAAGCACTCAAAAAGAAATTTTCCCCTAAATAAAGGTCTATCTTGGTGTTGAAATCTCTCAAATGAAAAAGGACAAAGCCCTTATCACTTGATTTCAATAGGAGCACAACAAAACTTAAGGAAATTTTAAAGGACAAACAAGAAAAGCACAAAACAAGAAAGCTAAACCAAGTTTGAGAAAAGATGTATGACAAAATTCTTAAAGAAAGCAAGCAAGAAAAAGGCACACAAAAAGACTCTAAAATACTTACTAAAACTTTTAACAATGAAATATTTCTTTTTTTTTAGAAATTGTTAAAGCAAAAGGATAAAAATTCCACAATTTTGAAATCAATTTTCCAATCAAAATGAACCCACTATTTGAAATGTTGCTATTTGAAAATATTGGAACCAAAAAGCTTGCGCAACTTCTCTTACTATTTTTATACTTGTGTTTTTATTATGGAAATGAGATGTCCATAGTTTTGATCATGCATATTTTCATAGATCTGCAATTTTCACAAAAAGTTTGGGATTCAAATTAATTGATCACTTGAAATCTTTTGTTTGGAACTTAAATCTATTTCTACTAAAACAAGTTTCTAATTACTTTTAAAGTTTCACAATTAAAAGCAAAGTAAGTAAAGGCAAAAATATAAGGACTCCTAGAAACACTAAAGAACATATGACTCAAAGCAAAAGAAGCAAGAACAAAAGAATACACAATTTATCATATTGAAGCTTGTTGATGTGAGTTGATTTTTAGATGGATTCATTTTATGGTGACACCTTACTTAGAGTTGGAATTTTAGCAATTTATGGTGAAACCTAAGGAAGATTCCCACTGGACACGAACTTAACCAAATGATTAAGTAAGTGTGAAGGTTCACTTCACAAAGGCAAAAATGAAAAATCAATATAAAGTGATAGATGAGATGCAATGTGGAATATAAATGGTAATAAGGTAAGCATCAATGGTGGTCATGGCCGATCGAAATGATGAACCATAAGCATATAACAAAATCAAAACCAAGAGCAAGAATTCAAGACAAAGACATATATGAAATGAAAATGAAATGAAAAGAGTGGAAGAAGAGTAGCTTATGGAGTGGTTGTGAGAGTGGTTCACGCCACTTAGGGTGTGGTAGCCACCAAGACGAGTGAAGGGCCGCTACTTGAGAGTATCACACTACTTAAGATAAGACCTAGCCAAGAGGATTCAAACCTCACACAATTTGTGTAGAGTAACTTTTCTATTCAAAATTAACATGTCAAATACAATGAGGAATGCCTCTTATTATAGGTGAAGGAGCCTTGGAGAACAAGAACAAAGGATATTATGGTAAGAACACATAAAGGTGCGGCTAGGTCATTGACTAAGTCAATGTCGCAACTATAAGCCAAATTTTCTAGATAGTAGGTTAAAATCCTACCCTAAAAGGCCATGTGATAAGCACACTCCCCCCAATTATACTAAAAATAATGACACCAACTGATGTTCAACACCTAAGGCCTGTGCTCTACTCCTCGTGATCCTCTGGGGCAAGCTAGGTGCTGAGGCAGTGGCAGGAGAATCCCGACCTAGCCCTGTGTCTGGAGTCATGCTCCTAGTCATCCTCCTAGGAGGCTGGGCTTGGTCACTAAGTGCACTCTCTTCTAGGTCATCATCACTTGTCCTCTCCATGTACGTATGTGTGGAAGAGATAGGATTTGAGATAGGATATGAAAAAGATTGGTTTTTACCTTATGTTTGTTGTTCTTCCATATGTATGAGTTTTGATCTAATCCTTCCATACTTGTTTGTACTATTTTTTTTTCTTAATAATATGTTTTCATATAATGATAGATGATTGTTAGATCTTAGAGTGTTAGCCTAGCTAAGATATCAGGTTCCATAGTGATGTTTACCTTGAAATTTTATAAAAAAAAGAGAAAGAAAATAAGATTTGACATGATTTCGTTCATAGCACCTTCATTTGAAATAAGGAGAAAATTTTTCCCAACCCTCATTAATTTCAATCTTCTCTTTGTAAATAGTCTTGTGGTTGGAAATTAATGATAGGACAAACACACTTCTCACGACAAAGACTTCCTAAAAGTTTTGAGATGAAGGCAGAAACTCATGAATTTTCTTTTTGTTGAATTTTAAAAGAGTTTTGTATGAAATTTATTGGTAGCAAGTGGAAGAAAATGAGTTCATAGTTGCTTAGAAATGAGGTTGGGTGTGGTAATGAATTTGTTGTTATAGTTTGTGGCACTTTTAGGGTGTGATTGGTCTACTTGCACTCAAGAGCTATATCTTATCACTAGGTTGGAATGGACCAAGAATGAGTTGAAATTGGGTTCATGGGTTTATAATAGAAGTAGCAATTGTTGTGCTTGGAACATAGTCAAATGTTCTAATAGCTTAAGGGATGCTCATTTGATAAACGGTTCATTGTTTAGTCCATTTGAAGGTTTATCAACCTCGACTTGTCTAGCAAAGGATATTAAGGTTAGATTGACAAAGGTTAGTTTGGCAAAGGTTAGTTTCTCCTTCCTACTTCACCATTCAAATTCATTTTTCAACTTCAAATTTTAATTCAAGCAAAATATAGGATTTTGTAATGAATTTTTTTTCTTTGAAGGAATTCCTAGATTAATGAAGTTGGAAACCTTAAACCATTAATATAACTTATTTAATGTTATTGCACCCTCCTAGTTCTTCGTCCCACGAGTGAATGGTTTAAGGTCTGACCTAACCATACGATGGGTTGATGTAAAGTTGAGGAGGTATTATTAAGATTATAATCAATGCTCCAAATCTTCCTAAGTTTGTTCTTGTGCTCTCAAGATGTGATCTCCTAAAGCGGTTGATGAAATCTTTCATCTCTTATCTCTTTTGGATTTTGTGTTGAGATTTTCTCTCCATTACTTGAGAAGATTGCGGGAATGTTCTTCAATCAACACTAAATTCCTATAAATACAAAAAGATCATGACCTAAGTGGCTCAAGTCATATATTAAGCATAGAACATTGATATACGATAACTAAAAAGTTAAGAGTTATATCTAGTTCAAATCTTTTTCCGAATATTTGGCGCCTACCGTAAGGTAAGACAAAACTTTTCTCACTCACATGTTACCAGCTTTTCTCACAAATCAAGATGATAAATTCCAGGAAGATGACACAATAAAAAATAGAGAACAATACCACCCCTACCCTTCATCAAATTTTTGGTGATGCAAAATCTGCAACAAAAAAACGAGGAAGCAAGAAAATGAGCACAGTGGATCAACGTGATAGGGAGGCCCTTCGCTGTTAGTGGAAGAGGATCAACTTGAAAGAGAGGTCATGCGACAAAAGGCAGAAAAGTCTCGACACCCATTAGAAGACACATTGAAAGTCCATAAAGAGATGCAAAGAATTAACATCGAGTGGCACCAAACATTACGTAAGCAAATGGTGGCCAACAAAGGGTTAACTCAGATTCAATGTTATTACCACCTGATACCCAACCCTTATCTTAGGAGATTTTGCATGAACATGTGCCACCACATTACGTTATGCCCAAGGTTACATATTTTATGGGCATAACAGATCCTAAGGAGCATCTCCGAGTGTTTTGAGCTCATATGATGGTTTTCGGTGGTCAGATGTCATTTTGTTCAATGCAAAGTGTTCGTCATAACCCTTTCAGGAATTGCATCGTAGTGGTTCAACAATATCTTGGATGGGACTATTACCTCTTTTTTAAGTTTTTCCAAATGTTCCTGGACTAATATGTATCCAATATAGTGAAACCTCTGAAGATCTCTTTGGCAACTGCCAAATGGAAAACAAGCCTATCAAAGAGTACCTTAGTTGCTTTTGCGACACGATAGTGCGCATTCACCCACCCGACGAAGAGATTTTCGTAGATGCTTTCATCAAAGGGTTAAAAGAAAATCCTTTCAATGAATCTTTAATTCGTAACAAAGATGAAAATATGACAAATGTTCATGTGATAGAGAAGGCCCAACACTACAGGAATACCTAAAAGACAACCAAAACAACTCACATGGATGAAGAATTACATAATAGAATAGGGTAGTGCAGTTAGTAAATTATGTAATTGGGCCTCTGTTAGCCCATAACTCTTAACCTAAAAACTCACATATATAAGTGAATAATGTTGAAAATAAAGGAAGAGAAATTTTACCCTAATGCTAGTTAGTTACGGTAGTTATTGTAGATGTCTCCTTTTATCTATCATTGGTGCTTTCATTGATCTTGCTCCACAATCCAAAGATATGGAAGAGCTTCTTCAGGCCATTCAAGACCGCCTCACAGCCATACAATCTCAAATGGAGGCTACAGAAGCTTGCCAGAACAATCTGGATGCACATAATGACCTCATCCAGTCATCCATGTCTCTGTTACAAAACCAGGTTTCTACTCTACCTCCCCCACAATCTTCACCTTTTACTACTGTAACCGCCCCTCATCTTGGATTTCTCCGCCAAGTGGCGTGAGTATCCTCCATCCTCCACCATCACAACTCTCTTTTCTCTTCTCAATTCTAAATTCTTGTTTTATTCTTTACTTTTCTTCAATTCTTATCTTCTATACTTTCGCTCTTATTTTCATACTCTTATGTGTGTATTTTTCTCTTTTTCTCTTTGAAGGTAACCTTCACACTTAGTTAATCACTTGGTTAAGTTTGTGTCCAATGACATCCTCACTGAGTGTTCACCATAATTGATAATCAAATTCCTAACTCAAGTGAAACTAATAAATTAATGTGTATGTCTTGTAATTCAACTCATATGATGTGGTATTTAGAGCATGATTTAATTCAAATTGATCTTTGATTTGAAATAACTTGTTTAATTTTTTTCATGTTTCACGTGAGCATAATTGAATTCGACAATTGCTTTCTAATTCAAGTGTTTATTTTCGTATGATGTCTTAGCCTAATTTTCTTGAGTCATATGTTCATTAGGTGTTCCAGGAGTTTTAATTTCATCTTACTTAAATTTAATTGTGGAAAAATTAAAATATATTTCTTAATAGTTAATTTAGTTCTAAACATAATAAAACGAATTTTTATTACAAGTTAATCTACATTATTCCGTGAAAAAATGATAATGTAAGTTAATTAATTATCATAAATTATTTTATCTTTTTTAAAATTATAATATATTTTCTCTCTTGTTTTAAAGCTCATTGATGAGTTTTAAAATTGTTACTACAATGTGCATTAATTCATCACTTAAATGAAGTGTGAGTAAGTTTTAATGATATAAATATCTAGTCATAAAAAAAAACACCCTTATAATGATACTTTACCTCCTCTAATTACTCATATGAATAATCTTTGGGAACTCACATCTCTATTCATGCAAACTTTTACTATAAAAACAAGTCAATAGGAATTATGCTAATAGGAATTAAACTTATGGACTTTAATTTCATACCAATTATTTTTAATATTGAATCTTGCTAGGAAAAGTTGAGTTCTTGCATAGAGAGCGTTGGTAGCAAAGAATTGTTTCTTTATAGTCTATGACAATGATGAGTGTATGCTTGTAAAAAGAAGGAAGCTACTTTTTTACGTTGTATGAAAAACTATTGGGCTGGGACTTGTTTTGAAAGATAAACATTAAATCCAAAATGATTTATAGACACATATGTGATGCATGTGATGTAATTAGACTATGTAGTGGTCATATTACCATTAGATGCACCATGTCATGATGCATGAGGCAACGACAAAAACCAATTAATAATTCTTTAACAAGTTTCATGTTTAGTAGGTTTCATAAACCTATTAGTCTATTTTTCACGATCAACTAGTTGATCTTTTATTGATAGAAACTAAAAATCTACATTATCCTTTTGGACTTGATATATGACAAATTGTATTTAATTTCAATATGTTTTTCATAAAATAAAAAATGAGTATTGTAGATAGACTAATGGAAGCACTATTATCACATAGTGTAGAAATGTTAGACTCGTAAACATTGTATTCTCTAGTTGGTCCTTGGTCCATAGAAGTTGTGAGCAATAGTTGGTCACTAAGATATATTTAGTGTGAAAATAGGTCAAATACAATACAGGAGAGTTAAATTGTGTATTAAAATCTTTTGTACCCGTAGTTTTATTTTTTAATTTTAAGGTTCCTCTCGAGAGCCTCAATCATATACTCTGCGTTATTCTTTAATATTTCATCCGCTACCAACTTTTTTTTTCTTGAATTAATGGAATATTTTATACCATTCTTTAGGATATTGTTTCATCCATACAATAACCTTTTTAGCTTGGACACTAGTTATTCCTTATAACACCTTTAACCTTTTGATTGTCACATCAAAATATCTTTTTCCAATTTGGCCATGGAAGAAGGTCCTCTTCACGTCAAATTGCTCAAACTTCATGTCTAATATTGCTAGTGGAGTTAAACAAACCTCAATCGATATTTTATCTGTAGGAGAAAAAATTTCATTTTTTCTACGTGTTCTTATTTTGTATGTCGACAACTATGGTGAAGGAAGTGAAAAGGCTACAAAAGAATTTTTTGTGGGATTAGGGCTCAGAGAACAAAAAAATTATTTGAGTGACGTGGGATAAGGTTTGTGAGTCGAAGGACAAAGGTAGATTAGGGGTTATTGATTTAAGAAAATTTAACTTGGCCCTCCTGAAGAAATGGATTTGAAGACTTAAGTCTAAAGAGAATAATTTATGAAAATATATTATAGACTTTAAGTATGGTGAGTGGAGAGGGCTAAGATCTCAAGGTCATAATTGTAAGGAATCGTTTTGGTGGAGAGACATTAGGAAGGTTTGGAATCTAAAGGAGTGGGGTAATGACTTTGAAGACAGAGGTTGGTGAGAAGTAAGGGATGGGAAAGAAATCAGATTCTAAGAAGATAAGTGGATGGACAATGTGTCTTTATTGCACAAATTTCATAGGCTTTTTTCGATATCTTTAGATACTGGTCGCACTCTTTCACAAGTTGGAGTTTGGAACAATAATAGTTGATCGTAGAAGCTGAGGTGGAGAAGGGATCTCTTTGTGTGGGAATCTAGTATGGCTGATAGTTTATTGCAGGTCTTGGACAACAAGAGGTTAACAAGAAAGGGTTGAAATAAGACCGATAAATGGCTCTGGAGGGATGTTGATTCTACGAACTTCTTCGTGAAGGAAGCTTATAATATTCTCATGGGGGAGGAGTATGTAGCGGTTGAGGAACCCTTTGTGGAACTTTGGACATTAAAGACTTTACCTTTGACACAATTTACGGCTTGGAGGGTGTTATGTAATGTGATTGCCACTAAGGACAATCTCTTGAGATGTGGTATACCTTTGATGTGTGTTTGGTGTCCCTTGTGCGGTGTGGAAGAAGAGTAAGAAATTTATTTTTTGAATGTAAGGTCTCTTGGAGAATTTGGGGATTGTGTCTTGAGTGGCTGAGGTCTTCTTTGGTTCTATATTGTGATGCACAAATGCATTTTAAAATGTTTAAACCAATAGGTTTGAAACATGTTATTATCAGATG
>Ga0123341_1002090_pt1 | contig 16019 bp, 18 predicted proteins | sample Turbeapinknodule_FD_89959 | JGI IMG/M metagenome (GOLD analysis project Ga0123341, IMG submission 89959) | Root nodule microbial communities of legume samples collected from Mexico - Turtle bean Mexico pink nodule | ecosystem: Host-associated > Plants > Roots > Nodule | place: Mexico: Nepantla... | reverse complement strand
TTGGCACGACTTTGTCAACGTCATATATATATATATATATATGACGTTGACAAAGTCGTGCCAAGTTGACACGACTTCAGGAGGAGTTGACGTGGCAGAAGTCGTGCCAACTTAGCACGAATTCAGACTGACGTGACAAAGTCGTGCTAACTTGGCACGACTTTTGCATATAAAGTCGTGCCAAGTTGACACGACTTGCCCATATTTGTAATTTTTTTGAAAATGATCCCATTTTAGTAAAAAAAAATAAAAAAATGCATGATGGTCATAAAATTGAAATTTAAACTTAAGATGCCTCTTCAAGGGAACACATGTACTGTTTAAAACAATCACATGTTAGTTATTTGGCAATATTAAGGATGTCGTTTATTTTTTACCAATATGATTACAATAATAAAAGGAAATTTTTTGCCTAAATAAGGTTTAGAGTTTTTCACTCACCACTTACTGCAAGGTTGTTTCCCTTTGACTTGACCAGCCACATTAATAATCACTGTCAAACATTTGTTAGTTAAACCCTTTTCTCCCTTTGACCATTAGTTTCTGTTTTTTTTTTTATGAATTTCTTTGACCATTAGTTGAATATTCCCATTTATATCACATCTAAGCATTAACCAATTCAACAAATTTCAAGAACTTAGAAAGAGTCCTTCACATACCAACTAACATGTGTGATGTTGTGATGAACTAATAATCCAAGACTAAAAAAATCTAATTTTGAATCATTGTACTTAATGTAAATGAACTATTTTAAAATTTTATGTTGAATGCATGTGTTAAATAATATGGTGCAGGAAGAAATTGGTAAGATTTGAAGAGTGGAGAATGTTGATCTCGCAGGCCCAAAAAGAAGCCCAAGTTAATGATGTGTGGAAGGCACAGGAACTAGAATGGGCCCCACAAAAACACAAACCTTAAACATCCATTCGATCATAGCACGCCGAAGATACCGAATCACCAAAACTGAGGCTTGGAAACAAAATCATCTTTGTAAAGAACCAATCCAACCCACCAACTTGAACAACAACATTCAGTAATTCTTCTCTCTCCAATTCCCCCAATGGACCAAACTTACATCCAAAACTAAAGTAATACGAAAAAAAAGAAAAACAAAATCAAAAGAAAATTCAACGAAAGAAAAATCAAACCCGAGACAAGAAAGAAAGAACCTCAGAATAAAAAGTTCATCGAATTAAAACAACGTGGGGGAGAGAAAGTGATGCACACAAACACACGCAGTGAGAGAAACATTTCATTTTGGTTAATAAAAAAAAAACAGAATTAAGAAACATAAACAAAAGAAAATAAAAGGACACTCTTCGTTCTTCGGCTTCGGTTTTGTTTTTTAGCTGGCCCTCCTGTTTGACACGAGCATCAGAGGATCACACCGTTCGTTCATAAAAAAGAAAAGAAAAGAAAAGAAGAAAAACAGATTATTGTAATTGTAATTAATAATTACAAGAAATTATTATGAAAGGTGGCAGAAGAGTTATAGTAGTCAAGAAAGAGGAACTGTTGTCGTTGGGTTATTATTTTTGTTTATGGATTATCAATCTTTTTATTAATATTGCTTTATTATTTGTTCTTTTATTCTTCATCTTCATTGTTCTATCTTTTCAATCTCTTATTACACGCTGCTTTTCTTTTTATCTTTCCAATTTAAATTATCGTGTTGCTATTTATTTATTTTTCATCAAAGGATAATAATTCTGTGCCTTTCCATTCCTTGACTATCACGGAAATTTTGATTTCCAAAGAGAAAAAGAGATGACAAAAATAAATAAAAACAAAGAAACACTAAAATCGATTCCATTCAGTTGCCCTAATTATTTCCCTTTCCTCTCTGTGCTGCGTGGTTGTGTTTCTTTTTGTGGCTTCGTTGTGGATTCTTAGGGTTTGAAGGGGAAAAGTGGTTCGATCTCGATCCATGGAGGCTGAGGCAGAGGCAGAGAACAACGAGGTCAAGAGGGAAGAAAACAGCAATGACAACAACAATAACAATGAAAGTAACAGCAAATTTGGAAATTCGAGTGAGGGTCAGAGCAAGCCAAAGCGCCAGATGAAGACGCCGTTTCAGCTTGAAACGCTTGAGAAAGCTTATGCTGGTTCGTTGTTGTTAGCCTTTCTGTTTTCTTGTTCAATTTGTAGGTTTGTTGTACACTTATTTTTTTTTAAATTTTTATTCTTTTGGTTAGTGGAGAATTACCCGTCCGAGATGATGAGGGCAGAGTTGTCTGAGAAGTTGGGTTTGTCCGATCGGCAGTTGCAGATGTGGTTCTGTCACCGGCGGTTGAAGGACAAGAAGGAGTTGCCGTCGAAAAAGCCGCGTAAGGCGGCGGCTTTACCTGATTCTCCGGTTGAGGAGCCCAAGCTGGCTTCTGAAGTGGGTCCTGAATACGGATCCGGGTCGGGTTCAGGCTCCAGTCCGTTTACCCGTTCGGAGTTGAGGAATGTGGTGCCTCGGGGGTACTATGAGTCGCCACAGACTATAATGGAGCTTAGAGCAATTGCTTGTGTGGAGGCTCAGTTGGGGGAGCCTTTGAGGGAAGATGGACCTATTCTTGGAGTGGAGTTTGATCCGTTGCCACCAGATGCATTTGGGGCACCCTTAGGTATGGTCTTTGGTTCTTTGGGTGGATGGTTGTGTATTTGGGTTGAATTTAGTGAACGCTATCAAAGTATAATATTGTGTTTTCTTTTTACCTCCTGTTTATATGTTTTTCTATTTTTTGGGGTTTTATGGGATATGCAATTCAACTGTTTACCAAACTTGTCTTGCAGGCTTTGTTTATTGGTTTTTCATTGTATGTTAGTACTTAGGTTTCATGATATTGATGTTAAGTACGGAGTTTCAATTTTTGATATGTATGTGGCTTTTATTTTGTTAAGCGGTAATGGGATAACCCAGTTTCTTGGGTGTTCAGTTTAAGTGCATCATCAGAAAGAGGGGTGTAATGTTCTTATTTTGCTTTGCTTGTCATCTTTATGACTGTTTTTTCAACCTTAAGAATATTAAGAAGCATTACTTTTATGTTATAAGTTGCTGATGATTAATGAATGAACTCTCATTTTTGTCTGATAAGTATCTGTTGATCATTCTAGTTAATAACTTTGCTTAATCTCCACTTTAGTTGCTATATTTGTGGTACACCATCCACATTGGACATTACATTTTTATGGACAAGGATGAATGTTTCCAAATTTTGGGACCAATGTGCAGTTTTACTAAAGCGACTGAAAGGACAAATGCATGCAATATTATTAGATACTAAAGTGAGGGTTTACTTGATGAATAATCGTTTGTGATGGGTGCATGTGCCTTGTTTGACAACTTATACTTCTAGTATTTTCTTTTGGTGCAGCTGTTACAGATCCTCAAAAGCGGCCTAGTCTTGCCTATGAAAATAAAATGTACGAAAGACATGATGTTAGGACAAATAAGGTTGGTTTTCGTTATGCTATAACTTTCTTGTGTTTTAGTCTGTAAAGTTATGGTAGGACACAGTATTCAGAAAAGGAAGCAACTGTATATTACCACTGGAATTGACTTAAAATTGAAGTTCAATTCAAGCTCATCTGTCATCAACCTGAGTTCAAGGCTCTCAAATAACAACATTGCTCTAAAGTAACACTGTCCGTTCAACACCCCATAATTCCTTCGGTGGCAAACTTGGCACCTCAGTGTTCTTCCTAAGTTCCTCCCAGTCTATCTTTTTTCTGGCTTCTGGAATAAACCTTCCAGATCATTGGTTTCATTCAACCTGAATCCAATAATTGATTATTGTCCTTTTCATCCCAATAATTGGGCTTAAGCCCAAAATTCAGTATCCCATCAAATTAGTCTTGTATCGAGCTCTGGGTTATTAATCATGTGCAATCTTTCGTGGAGTAGCCATTTCGAAGTGTGTTAGTTGTTATGGTCATGGCATCCAGATTGTGGTTCTGTTGCATACAACAGTGGTGCAATCTTGATGGGGGATGTTAACCCAATGTTGCTTGTGCTCTAGTATAAAAATGACATTTAGCCTTGGTCAGATCTAGAAAGGTAAAACCCTAATCCTCCCTTTCATCTTTGCCATAGATCACTGCATCACAGGCCACTGCCAGTGCTGTCCATCCTTCTCTTCTGGAAAGAGTAGGTCATGTCTGTTCTCTGTTAGTCTCTTTACTTATCTGTAACTTTTACTGTCTCCTGCTACTTTTTGTTCACTTGTGTTATTTACTTGCATGTTTTGCTCAAGATCTATGATTTTTTAGATAATTCTGAATATGCCATGAAATTTGGGATTTTTTGGAGCATTTTATAGTTAATTATGTATTGTACTTAATATTGATTATATATATTTATAAAAAATTTAAATAGCTTTCATCCTGCTATGCTCTATCTTAGAGCATATTTGGTGTCAGTTCTTACACACTGCTGTCTGAAATTGATAACTATGATTGAGGTACATGTTAAATGAAAACCCTTCTTTTAATCGTGATTGTGTGATTTAGTTATCAAGATTGGCACACTTTTTAAAATTTGTTTCCTTCATGTCTGTATATAATGGTATTCCTTTTTATTTCCTGCATCATTTGGTGTTTAGTTTTTCACGTTTTCCCTAATGGCATGTTAGTACTATCAGCTTAAATTGTGTTATTGGGCATATTAGTACTTTAAACTCTATCATTTACTTGGATTTTATTTGTGTGAAAGTGAAAGGAATAAATGAATTTAATGCACATGTATAGTTCGGTATTCCCTTTGTATGCTGTTTGTTCTTTATTTTAGTCAGGGATTTTGGTTTTAAATGGAATCCATTTCAGGCAATAACAAGGACATTCCATGAATATCCCTTTCTTCCAAGCCAGTCTGGCATTAGATCTGATGTTTTTGGACAAATAAACCTCCCCCATTTACATGAACCAATGGAGGGTCCGGCAAGAACTCCTTTTCCCCTTGGAAATGAACAACAACCTAGAATTCATGCTCCCCAAAGTCATTCTTCTCGTGTACGTGTTTTGTCTCAACCACAGGACAAACAAGTGATTCCCTATCCATCTCCCCCTCAAGAAAATGATATTGTACCCAAAAGGGAACCTCACATAAACACAACTAATACTGTTATGAACTCCCACTATACTACTGATCACCCAATTGTTGGACAAGAAATTCCATATGCTTTACCTGGTGGGCAAGTATCTCATAATGATGCAGTATTGAGGATGGAGAGGAAACGGAAGGTATTAATTGAATTTGTAAATTTTTTGTTAAGTATTGTTCTGTCATTTTCCGTGGCTAGGTTAAAACAATGTTTCTTGCAGAGGATGATATACATTTTTGACACTGTTTATGTAGATTGATGAAGCCAGAGTTGCGAAGGAAGTTGAAGCCTACGAAATGAGGATGCGGAAAGAGCTTGAGAAACAAGATAACCTCAAACGAAAGGTTTTAATGTTTTATTAAAACAAATTTTGCTTGCCACCACACATGTTATAGAGATTAAAAGACATCCGCTTCTCTTTAGCTAACCCTCTACTTCCCCTCTCCCTTTCAGAGTGAAGAGAGAATGAAGAAGGAAATGGAAAGGCAAGATCGTGAGAGAAGGAAGGAAGAAGAGAGGCTGTTGCGTGAGAAACAGCGAGAAGAGGAAAGATTGAAACGTGAGCAAAGGCGGGAACTGGAGCGAAGGGAGAAATTTTTGTTGAGAGAACATTTGAGAGTAATTTTTTTAAACCCTATAGATTAAATCCATTGGCAAATATTCAAACATCTGGATTTTTAATGTACATTGCTCTTTTTTCTTGCTGTCTTTTCTAAAAAAAAGGCTGAGAAAAGGAGGCAAAAAGAAGAGATCCGCAAAGAGAAAGAGGAAGAAAGGAGGAAGGCTGCACTTGAGAAGGCAAATGCTCGGAGAATAGCTAAAGAATCTATGGAGCTTATTGAGGATGAACAACTGGAATTGATGGAGTTGGCTGCTGCAAGCAAGGGGCTTTCCTCTATTATTCATATTGGTCTTGATACTTTGCAAAACCTTGAATCATTTAGGGGTGAGAAATTATCATGATGTTGCTCTTTGTAATGTTACATAATTGGGTTCTGTTACTAATTCATGTTGTACTGTAGATTCATTGTGTGTATTTCCACCCAAGAGTGTAAAGCTGAGAAAACCATTTGCTATCCAACCCTGGAGCAACTCAGAACAGAATGTTGGCAACCTTCTCATGGTATGTTTTAATTTCCATTCTTTCATCATTATATGGCAGTGTATGTTAATGTTGCTCTGAACCAGTTATCTCTTGCTCTGGTACTGCCCAAAGGGGGAAGGGGAATTTTACTCTTTCTCAGTTTGACATTGGTTTATAGTAGTCCATGATTTTAAACGTTTGGTTAAATTTGCTCATCTATCTGTATATTATAGTGAAGGTTATTTATGCTAAGCTTGCATGTATGTTATTCTGAGATCATTTATGTTGTTCTTTATTGTTTTTAAGCTTAAGAAAATGAGGATTCTGAATTTAAAGTCTGAAAGCTGTGTTCTATTGCTCTATTTCAGGTTTGGAGGTTCTTGATTACTTTTGCAGATGTTCTTGATTTATGGCCTTTTACTCTTGATGAGTTTGTACAGGCATTTCATGACTATGTGAGTAAATCTGACCTTTGCTATTGATTTTCTACTGCAGATGAACTGAATTTGGTGCACTTCTTGCTTATTATGTGTGTTCTGTTCAAACAATTTGATTGCAGGATTCTAGATTGCTGGGGGAGATACATGTTGCTCTTCTCAAGGTGATAATAAAGGACATTGAAGATGTTGCAAGAACACCTTCTACAGGATTGGGGATGAATCAGAACGGAGCTGCTAATCCTGGAGGTGGCCATCCAGAGATTGTGGAAGGAGTAAGTTGATATATATCTTGAATTTTATTTTTCCTTTTGAGACATATTAGTTTTGCCTGAGACTGTTGACTTAGACAAATTTGTCTTTATTATGGTTTAGGCATATGCATGGGGTTTTGACATACGAAATTGGCAGAAGAACTTGAATCAGTTGACATGGCCAGAAATTTTCCGACAGTTAGCACTCTCTGCAGGATTAGGACCGCATCTGAAGAAAAGAAGTATTGCATGGTCATACACAATTGATAAAGATGAGGTTCACTTTCTTTATTTGTATATAAATATTTAGATCAAGGTCTTATGTTAAATGAATGCTGCGATATTTTAGTGCCCATAGGCCGAAACATTTGTGTTATCATTTGAGTTCACTGAGCATTCATTATTTTTGCAATTGTTTTAGGCAACATATTTATTTGTCTTACTTTACTCTGATTGATTAAGTGGTTCAAAATGTATTTGATATTCCAGGGGAAAAGCGGTGTAGATATCATTTCTACACTTCGTAATGGTTCAGCAGCTGAAAGTGCTGTGGCCAAAATGCAAGAGAGAGGTCTGTTGGCTCCCCGAAGATCAAGGCACCGGTTAACTCCTGGAACAGTTAAATTTGCAGCTTTTCATGTTCTCTCACTGGAGGGTAGTAAGGGTTTGACAGTACTAGAGCTTGCAGAAAAAATTCAGGTGAACTGTCTATCTTTTTTATCAAGTGCTCTTTTTAAAACTGTCAAATTTGTTCTTATGTTTCATTTCCTGTCAGAAATCTGGTCTTCGGGACCTAACAACCAGCAAGACACCTGAAGCATCGATATCTGTTGCTTTGACAAGAGACACTAAATTGTTTGAAAGAATAGCTCCATCAACATATTGTGTACGAGATGCATTCAGAAAGGATCCTGCTGATGCTGACTCCATTCTTACAGAAGCAAGAAAGAAAATTCAGATATTTGAAAATGGGTTTCTTGCTGGTGAAGACGCCGATGATGTTGAAAGAGAAGAGGAGTCAGAAAGTGATGAAGTTGATGAGGATCCTGAAGATGAGGATTTAGTGAATCCTTCTAGTGCAAACCAAAATTCTGAACAGTATGAGGACACAAACATTTGCTCATCAAATGGAAAAGAAAATTTGGATCACAACATAGATCTTCTTCGAAATGAGTTTGATACAGATCTACCCTGTTTTCCTAAGAATGGTTCCACGGATGCTGATTGTCCCAGTTCTGTCACCAGATCTGTTACTCGTGGAGATTTAAATGCTGGCAACATTGATCAAGATAATATGGAAATTGATGAAAGCATATCTGGAGAGTCCTGGATTCTTGGGCTTGCAGAAGGAGAATATTCTGTTCTCAGCGTAGAGGAGCGTCTAAAAGCTCTTGTTGCTTTGGTTGGTGTGGCAAATGAAGGAAATTCAATCCGTGTTGTCCTTGAGGTTAATATCTTTTCTATTTAAAGTGTACCTTAAGTTTATTTTTCTATAGTTTTTAAGTTGACATGGTGAGTTTTTTAGGATCGACTGGAATCAGCAAATGCTCTGAAGAAACAAATGTGGGCGGATGCACAGATAGATAAAGTTCGTCTGAAAGATGATAATATTGGTAAATTAGATTTTCCATCTCTTACTGGGAATAAAGTTGAAACACAATACACATATCCAGCTGTGGAGGGAAACCAAAGCCCAATAATGCTTGACATTAATATTAACAATAATGAAGCATCACCCAGCACTGCAGAAAACCAAAAAGGAGATCCTGTTGCACTGAGCATGCCTATGGAGAAGTCCTCATCAGTTCTTGGCACGGGTACTGGTGCAGACATCCCTCAGACTCAAGTACCTGCACAATATTCGAAAAGGTCACGTTCACAGTTGAAATCTTATTTTGCCCACCTAGCAGAGGAGATGTATGTCTACAGGTCTTTACCCCTTGGCCAAGATCGCAGACGTAATCGATATTGGCAGTTTGTTGCATCTGCTTCTAGCAATGATCCTGGTTCTGGCAGGATCTTTGTTGAATGTCATGATGGCAAGTGGTGGCTTATTGATTCTGAAGAGGTAACTTATACTGTATTTTCCTTGAGATGATCTGTACTTTGTTGATAAACTAAATTGTAAATTGTTTTACATGTTTATTATATTCCATTGCATGCTTTTAATGACATGTATGTTAGGTCTTAGGACACATCAAGTCTTCTTTTAGACATCCTGATCAATATCTGATCATTAGCGAATGGAATTAATGAGGATAGCCTTTTTAAATTCTAACATCTGCTTGCCTGTTGTATTATTCTTGGTAATTATTTTGTATGTTTTTATCAAAGTTTCATTTTTTCGTTACTATCTATTTTGTTGCAGGCCTTTGATTCTCTTTTGACATCATTGGATTCACGTGGCCTCAGGGAATCTCATTTGCGCTTAATGTTGCAAAAGATTGAGAATTCCTTTAAAGAAAATATTCGAAAGAGGAATGCACATTGTACCAAAAATGGAAGCAAAGGCGAAGTTTCTATTAAAATTGAAGCTAATGAACCATATTCTATCCCTGACCACAATGCTGGATCTGACAGTCCTAGCAGTACCCTTCATGACTTGAACACTGATACATCTGAAACTTCGTCATCCTTCAAAATTGAGCTTGGGAAAAGTGAGAGTGAGAAGAAAGCTGCCCTGAGAAGGTATCAAGATTTTCAGAAGTGGTTGTGGAAAGAATGCTATAATTCATCAGTTTTATGTGCAATGAAACATGGGGTAAAGAGATGCAAACCTCAGATGGACATTTGTGATACCTGTCTCGATCTTTGTTTTGTTGAAGACTCTCATTGCAGTTCCTGCCACCGGACTTTTCCCTCAAATAATGGCTTTAATTTTTCTAAGCATGCATTTCAATGTCGAGACAAGTTATCCAAAGATAATTATACTTTGGAATACTCTCTTCCCTTGAGGACAAGATTGCTTAAGGTCCTGTTGGCTTGTATGGAGGTAAGTTGATGGTAACTCTGCTTTCATCTTGAACCCTGTTTTCTATTAAATTATAAGCTTTCATTTTGTGCCTTCTTATTTTTGTCCTGCTAGTTTGACTTTGAATTGTATTCACATTTTATTTACAGGTATCTGTTCTATCTGAAGCATTTGGAACAAATTGGACCGATGATATTAGGAGGCACTGGGGTGTAAAGTTGAGCAAATCATCTTCTGTTGAGGAACTTATACAGGTGCCCCTTTCAATTCTTAAATTTCTAGCTTCTGTAGATCTGAACTATATGCCTACTCAGACGAGTGAATTAACCTATGTTCTGCAGATATTGACCCTATTTGAGAAAGCACTACGGCGAGATTTTCTGTCATCTAACTTCTCTACAACAGATGAATTGTTGGGATCAAGCAGTATTCCAGAATGTTCTGGGCAGCCTTCAACTGATCCTGAATCTGTTGCAGTGCTTCCATGGGTTCCACTAACGACTGCAGCTTTGTCTCTCAGACTTTTTGAGATTGATTCATCCATCAGCTATGTAAAGCCTGAAAGACTTGAGCCTTCTGAGGAAAAAGAAGCAAGAGAATACATAGTGAGTCTTAAATTTTCCTTTATATTATATTGCTTTTAGTCTTATGCGACAGGATTGATGTCATTAAAGTTTTTCTATGCATAAGCTGTGCAGCAGCTTTTCATTTTTATCTGAACGCTGATGCTGAGCTATTGTGTCCGACAGACTAGAAACAGATTGGGTGTTACGTTCCCCTAAATTTACGTTCCTTTTGTCATATTTCAAGTGTCTGGATCTTTTTATCTGTAAAATTTTCATGACATTGTGATGACAAATTAATGCATTTAACTTGCTTTTGGCAGAGGTTTCCTTCAAGATACACTCACTTGAAATCTAATAGGGAGGTTGAACCAGCAGAATTTGACCACGATGAATTCACTAAAGATAAATCTGTTCCTAAGAAAATTGTACGAAATGGCAATAAACGTAGTCGAGGGACTAATGAACCAGGACGAGGCAAAAAACTGGCTAAAAGAGTGTACAATTCTAAACGAGATGGTGGTCGGAAGAATGCTAAGGTCACTGTCAATCTGAGTCACAAATTAAAACAGCAGGCACGAGGAACACAGGGACAAGGTGCTGGACGAGGTCGCCGAACACTAAGAAAGCGGAGAGTGGGAAAGCGAGCTGTTGAAGATTTGTTGCTGGGCCATACGACTGCTAGTCATAGCTCCAAGATTGATAGAGAACCATTGAAAAATTTGGATGAGGAATGGGATAGAGAAAAGGCAAGTCCAATGACTCCGGTGCACATTGGGGTTGCTGCTGACGTTAGTAATAGTGCTGAAGAGGTAGAATCTGATTATGACCATACTCAGGCTGTGGAATATGATCAAGGAAACTGGGAGGTAGGTTTTAACGGTGTTCCCCCCAACAGATGGAGTAGGGATTTGGTTGGAATGAGTGATGAAGATGTGGATGCTTCTGAAGATGACAATGACAATGGAATTGAAGAGAATGAAGAGGAGGATTCAGAAGCAGATGTTATGAGTGAGGGTTCAGATGGCATGGGAAATAGGGTAGTAAATGTTGGAGGCTCATACTCAGCTTTGTCTGAAGATTCTTCCGATTAGAACATCCGTTTTTAATTTCTCAATGAAGGGATTCGCACCTGAAGGCTGCGTTACATTTTTTATATTGCAGCTTTACAAACACCTGAGCTCCAAGTCATGTCATGATTTGAAGAGTTTATGGTAGATTAGATTTAGTGTATATTATCCATGCAAAATGGAGCCTTGTATTTTTAAGAATCTTGAAGCAGAGGGCTTAGTAGTTGCCAACCTCATTTTGTTTTTGTAATTTTTTCTCCCCTCTTTGTAATAGACACTCATTAATTAATAAATGTTTATTATATCTTATTGTTTGGACTTTTTTTAACTGAAATGATTGTTCACTCCGAAATAATGAAGAAATTAAAAATCAAATCTAAAATATATCAACCACTTTAACTGGTACTTAACCCTGTGGTGTTTTAATACACCACAAGCCGTCTGATCCGCACACCTCATTTTACATTATGTTTGTGTCTTTCTAACACATTTCATAATCATTTTTCGAATCACAGTTTTTTAGAATTAATTTAACAGTCATTGATACCGCACAATTGAAGTACTCTTTGTCACCAATAATTTAAAAAATATTATACCTCGATCTAATATGCCGGGTGTTAATTCCGCAGCATTTCACAAACTTCACCAGTCACATACCATCTAAAAGAAGAGGAAAAAAAAGAAGGGAAGAATGTGAACACCAAAGACTATTATTATTATACACTAGATACACTCTGCAACAGTTTTGGCACTCTTATGGTGCCAGAAGTTTCTTAACTCTGGCTTTCCACTCAGGCACCAACTATGTCTGGGATTTCGATGTTGAATTTGATCCTAAGGTTACCCCTCTTCGAAGGATCTTTGGAAATTGGCATGCCTTCCCCGGTGAGGACTTCTTCGTAATCTGGATCAGTGGCGTTGTTTATGGCGATGTTCAGGCCCCTGCCATCTAGAGTTGTAAGTTGGATGGTGTAGCCTTGTTGAGCTTCAGCTTCTGTAAGTGATATCTTTTGTGTCACAACCAAATCATTACCAACTCTTGTAAATATGCCGTGAGGTTTCTCATCAATAATAAACACAATATCAGCTGCAATGACATTTGGCTGCTCATTTCCTTTCTCTGGGAAAGTGATTTTAGTTCCCTTCTTCCAGCCCGGTTGGATTTCAATGTTCAATATTTCCTCCACAGGAAAAACTGTCCTGCAAACACAAATGTAGAGGAGGGAAATTATATCAATGTGACTGCTTGCTTATATGGGCACACACAACAAGTGAAAGAATAAGCTTTTGTTTTTTTGTCATTGAGAACAAATTGCAGAGCTCAAACAGAAGAGTAGCCGAGGGAGTCTGGTATGCACACTTTGCACAGTTGACTGATAAATTGAAAGTCAAAATCACTCTCATGCATATCTTCACCCTTTAAGTGTGTTTAGGAATTGATAGTGGCAGCCCCAGCCCAAAGTTCCAACCTGATAAGGTGTTACATAATGGGTATGGACTCATTGCTGGTGGAAATATGTCAAATTGACAGTCATAGCCTCGCAGTTTGACCCATTTAGAGTCTGGTTTGTCCCAATCTTTTAAGAAATAATTTAGTTAAAATATGTTACAGTTGTGAGCTTTCAAGAAAACTTCAAATATATTTTTTAATAAAAAATATTATTATTTAACACAATATTTTATCAACTAAATATCTGACTTGAGCTGGTTGTAAGGGCTATAAAATGCAATATGCTTTCATGGTTTTAACCATTTCTAGTGTGACATGTTTGTTAGCTAGTCAGCTTATTGACTGGTTTAGTATTCGTTTATTAACTTGTAAGCCTAATATTTACAACTTGTTTACAACATACCCTGAAAGATTATCAGACTAATAAGTCAGGAGGCACATATAAAAGCTGCAGCTAAAAAAAGACTTGTAAAAGGCTAACAGACCAGACTTAGGGGTCAGGAGATTATAAAGCAGATCAAGCCAAGCTTGGCAAGACCTTGACCTCACTTAGCCTATTTCCGTTCCTATACTTCTCCCAATTAATGTTCAATCAGTCACCCTTCGGAGCCAACAATGAGTAATGGCCAACTGCAGTGACCATATCAAGATTGTAGCAATGAGTTTGTACACCAATCCTTACCCAACCACAAGAATTCATTGACCGAAAAGAAAGGAGGGGAAGAATTAGCAGGGGAAATACAACAAATCAAGACATCTAACCGACAACTATCTAAAGTAGCAATCACATATTTTTTTGGCTTGGATAAAAATGTCATAAACACAACAAAATTTTAGTTCCAACCCAACAACAGAACTCATTCTGTTCATGGCATTTAGTTAAGAGAAGGTTCAAGTATAAATTGTTGTAAATAGAAATGACAGGCAAAGAAAACTTACCCGCTTGCATGTACAATTTCCCTTGAGATTTTCATCTTTCTGGTACTCCCCTTGTAGAGCTCCTCAAGGCTGCAAAGCAATGTATTTTCGATGGGAGGAGCCTTGCGGCGTGGACCTTCATTCATTGGTCTGCCTTCTCTGAACATGTCATTGCCAAACATTCCACCAAACGACCTTGATACCCACGATCCTCCCCTCATGCCCATGCCTCTTCCTCTGCCTCTGCCACCACAGTCAAACCCCATTCCCATTCCTCCAAATGGGTGTGAACTCCCAAACACTTCCGCAAAAATGTTGTTTGCATTTCTGGGATTGAACCTAAATGGTGCTGGGCCATGCCCAGTTCGGAAGAAGGAAGCTGTACCTTCATCCGGTGTTGGCATTCCACCTTTAAGGCCACCTTCTCCATACCTATCATAAATTTCTCTCTTCTGGGGATCACTTAGAACCTGCATCAAACCAACTTACTAAACCGATATACCATATTCATTTCACAGTTCACACAGCGTCCCAAAGAAAAATAGACTGAAGGAGAGAGATGAATAATTGAAACAAACATAAAAGGATTCCACAACTTAGTATGTGAACAAGCGTGCAGTTTGCTTGCACCCAAGCAACCTTGTGAGTTACCTAGAACAAACAAAAGTAACTATGTGGCAAACAATTAACTGAGTCAGCAAACTTCTCTATACAAAACTTTAACCATACACTATTGTAAGAGCCCCTGCAATCTAGAGGATGCATAAAACCATGAAAAAGAATACAATTCAGATGATCGATCAACCATCACCGAGTGCAAAATAGAACAAATAAAATTGGCAAGAAAGTTGAATCATCATGACAAGATTAGAAACAAATGAACAGAAACTGAAGTCAAACAAGGAACAGTATCATCGAAGTACAGTTAAACCATGACCAAGGTTTAACACAAAATCAAGGTCAAGGCTTGTCCATTAACTGAAAGGAAGGATCAACATCATGGACAAGAAACTGAGGGTGGGAAAACACAACTAACCAAGGCAGAATAACACTGACTGAAATCAAACCTAGGATCTAAATCTATCATGTTTAGCACACCGACACAGCAAATCAAGGACCATAGATGATGTTACCTCGTAGGCTTCAGATATCTGTTTGAATCTAATCTCAGCCTCCTTTTTATTGGTTGGGTTCTTATCAGGGTGCCATTTCATTGCAAGCTTTCTGTAAGCTTTCTTCAATTCTTCATCTGAGGCATTATTGTCAACCTCCAAAATCCCATAGTAGTCCATCCCCATAGATTCACTCCCCGTTTTTCACTCTTCTCTTTCTTCAGCCTCAACCTATCTGATCATCAACAATTCTTAAACATAAACTGTGCAAAATTTTGAGGAGATAACTTTTTTGTTTAAGAACCCTTTGTTTCTTTAACTTTTGATCATTATATATGGGTTTACGTCAACTGTGTTTAAAAATTGGATTTTTGCTTTTATTTTTATGAAACTAACTTCATCAAATTTATATCTTATTTGCATAATATATCTCCATGCGATACACGAGCCTAAAAGATCTGATGAGATTGATTTACAAAATGGTACACACACTGAATAGAGGAGGAAGAAGAACCAAAAGGGTAGAACCGTAATAAGGGTTTTAGATAAAGAGTTGTTCTAAGGTGGGGGCCACAATATAGTTACATTATAACACCTTATCACTTCCTAGGAAAATAAACACATCAATTTTTACATTTATTTCAAACCTTACATTAATTTTTTTTATTTCTTCGTACAAACTAAAATAAATATTAACTCTATGCAAAATAACATAACTATTTTTGCTAGTAAATATATATACACACATAAGGTTCTTTTTTTTTTCTCTAAAAGACCCAATTTGTTTATATTTTTATACATTGCTAATAACTTTAATTGTTTAAATCTGTAATTGTATGAAATGAAGGATTTTTTTAAGTTTATACTATAATATATATAAATTTAATTTTAATATATATTTTAATAATATTTTATTTTTAACATTGACTGTAGACATATGGTGAATTTCGTGTGTTACATAAACTTTTTCAAATTTATGATACTTAATTTTAAAAAAAAAACCTAAAATAGGTAAATTTTGGTAAGTGGTTTCTTAATATTTTTGTGATATTTATAACGTTAATATTATATAT
>Ga0123341_1002089_pt1 | contig 16019 bp, 6 predicted proteins | sample Turbeapinknodule_FD_89959 | JGI IMG/M metagenome (GOLD analysis project Ga0123341, IMG submission 89959) | Root nodule microbial communities of legume samples collected from Mexico - Turtle bean Mexico pink nodule | ecosystem: Host-associated > Plants > Roots > Nodule | place: Mexico: Nepantla... | reverse complement strand
TTTTCATCTAATATTTATATAAATAAGGAATATTAGATCTATAAAGAATGTACACATAAATATAACAAATATTAAGAAGAAATGTACTTTTTCATATTCTTCTTTAGCTTTATTGAGTTTTTTTAATCAGTTGTAGTATTACTTTTTCTCGTATTTAGTACTATTATAGCAATTTACATAATGTTTATACACAATTCTGAAGTGATAATTTAAATAATTCACATCGTATAGTATGCAATATCAATCACGCATTATATTCTCATTCTAAATAACACAAAATAAATAATTCAATATTACATTTCAATAACCATGCATTAAAAAATATTAAATGGAATAGATATTATGGTTACTCCTTTTGCTAGTAGAAAATGTGAATATAGTTTTTTCTCTTGTAGAACATAAATACTTTAAATAATTTGTTTGGCTCCACATTATATAAAAGTCTATAAATTGTTTGTTAAATACCTTTTGGTATCAAGGCCATGTTCTTATTATATAAATAAGGAGACATAAATACTAAATAACACCTCACTACCACTTTTGTTATACTAATAAAACCCTTCAATCTCACAAACATACATAGGGGTGTTAAAAAGCAAACCAATCCAAACAAATTAACTGAAAATGATAACTAATTAAAATTGAAGATTTTTGGATTGATTTGAATTTTTTCTTGCTAATTTTGCTTCAATTCGTAGTTGATACTTAGAAACAATCCAAACGAAAATAAATTATTTACATATTATCGTATTATTCATCACTTAACCATATACTACAAATATACATGCAATATATGTAAGAGGAAAAACTAATATGTTTAATTTGGTTGGTGCTTATAAATGTGACAAAGAAATAACACAACATAAAACATGTTTAATGTATATATTATAAACCTTGATGGAGAAAGGGTTTTATAAGGTGTGTGAAAAAGTATATTTTAGGAATTGTCTAGTGTTTATGCCACATTGTATAAATATATATAATATAAAAATAAATATTTTATTTTTGTCCTTTTATCGATAAAAAATAAAAAAGTTGCTAATATGTGAAAATAAATTGTTTAATATTACATATACTATTAAAGAAAATAAAATTTTAATTATAATGGAATAGATAATAAAATCATTCACCTGTAATGTTAATATACTTCACACCTAACATCTAGCAATTAGGTTTAACTTATTTTTTTCCATAAACTTCTTTGGATTTTTTTTAGTGGCTAATAAATTTTTAGACATTAGCTTTGAAAATTTTATTTCTTAGCATTTTAGTATGTGTATTACAAAATTAACTTATGATGTGAACGTGACGTTGTTAATGGAATGGTTTATTATATACAAAATGATGATTCTTTCTTTTAGCACCCCATATTTTATTTCTGCACCCTCTATAAGAGAAATGTATAAATTGTTCATTAATTAACAAAAATTAAATTACAAATTTTAAAAAAGTATATTTATTATAAATTATAAAATATAAAATATATGTTTTTTTAAACGACTGGATAATTTGTAAAACGACTGGATAATTTGTAAAACGACTGGATCCGAACCGAAAAGCAGAAATGGTCTGGGTATATGGACCGGGCCGGGGCGGGCAGTGTCGTATCCAGTTGCAATAAAAGATACACGAAACAATGAGTCTCTCTCTCTGAATCATTTGCGGTGGTTCGCTTGGTTTGGGTCACTTCCGTTTCCCTCTCTCTATCACACACACACACTCCCACAGCTCCCAAAAACCCAAAACCCTAGCTCTCTCGCGTGCGTTCTCTCTATCTCTCGCTCCAACCATGAATTGCTCCAGTAACTTTCTCTTCTCTTCTGATTCCGATTCCACACTCACCCGCTCTCTCGCATTCTTTTTTCTTTTGTTTCGGTGAAATTGGTTCGGTTTTGCTGATCTGACTCTACGTCGTCGTTTTTTCTGTTTGCAGTCTCCGGCGAAGTTCCGGAAGAGCCTGTTGTCTCCAGGAACTCCGGTCTCCTCTTCGAGAAGCGTCTGATTGAACGACACATTTCGGTAACCCTTCTTTAGCTCCCTTCTTTTGTGTTCTTTACAAGCTTCTTTCTCTCTATGCATGCGTGTTCATTTTTTGTTCTTCAATTTACTGAAAAAAGATAAAAAGAAAGCTGGTCAAAGAGTAGCAATAAAGTGTTTGAATTGAGCAGTGAGAAAAGAGGAAGAAATGACACTTTTTATAAGTTAGTGAAGGCAAATTTGAACTAGTTTATAGGCGCTGTGACTAGATTTCAGATTCGTTTTTGTTTGAGTTTTTAACTTCTAATACTTCAAACCCCCTTTTGATAAAACGATTTTTTGAAGAAAAATACCCCCTCTCGTGTCAGAAACGGAGTTTGTGTTGGTAATTTGTAGGATAGGATTGTGAAAGATGTTATAATTTAAAATATTATTTTGTACTAGCTCTTCCCTATGACTTCTGATTTGGAAGATTTTCATGCATTGCAGCTTTTATTGATTGTTTGCTCTATTGTTTGTGTTTGTTTTTGTCTAATTGATAAAGAAGGGAAGTGATTCTATTTTTTAGTAACAAGTTACTTGATGAAAGGAGCTGAAGGGGCTTTTTATTGTGTCTGCTTTTGCTATGTGCTGGGTGTTGCGGTGGTATTTAATTTGATAATATGTTGTATTTATGTTCTCTGAGCCTGTATATAGGGTATATTATTGATTATGAGAGTTCATGCTTTAAAGTTTGCTAATGAAATACGTGTAGGATTATGGCAAGTGTCCAATTACTGGCGAACCACTTACTATGGATGACATTGTACCAATTAAGACAGGCAAGGTATGGTGGTAATGGTTTCAGTTGTATTCTTCTAGACTTAGCCCTCCACGTTACTGTTGTGCTTTACTTTCAAGAATTTACTTGCAGTGTACTGATCAAATCAGGATCATTTTTGCAGATAGTGAAGCCCAGACCTGTTCAGGCAGCTAGCATCCCTGGCATGCTTGGAATGTTCCAAAATGTATGGAATTTTGGCTATGAAGTATTCTTTATGATTTTTGGTATATTTTACTTGAAATAGTCTCCTGCATTTGTATTGGATTGTGAGTTAAGTGGTGGTTTCTGTTAGAAAGTTTTTTGTATAAATGTTTAGGCATGCTTAGACATGTATAGTCTTGTTTCTTTTGAAAGAAAAAATTTATATAGGCTTCCGTAAAGGATGATTTGGTTTGCCTAATTTCTAGGAATGGGATGGGTTGATGCTATCTAATTTTGCATTGGAGCAACAATTGCACACAGCAAGGCAAGAACTAAGTCATGCTCTGTATCAGGTAAGTGCAACAAAGTTATTAATGTAACAATTGTCCTTTTATAATTATGCTTTGCATTTCTCAGCCCTTGTGTTTACTATCTCCAAAACCTTCAGGTTTCTTGGTCTTTTAGATTCTTAATTTTCTGTTGCAAAATTATATTATTGTTTTAATATATTTTCCTTTACTTGAGTTGCGTATGTTTATATTTGTTTTAATCTGTAGCATGATGCTGCATGCCGAGTGATCGCTAGACTTAAAAAGGAACGAGATGAAGCTAGATCCTTGCTTGCGCAAGCAGAAAGGCAGTATCCTGTTTCTGCCCTAAATGCTCCACCTGCAAATGCCCCTGTTCTGAGCAATGGGAAAAGAGGTTTTGACGTTATAATATTTTCAAGTCTTTTTCTTCTATATATTTCAATTCTTCAGACTGCATTTTAGGCTGAGTTTGATGTAACTCTCATAAGCAGCTGCTTACTTCATTAATGTTATAGATGGAGTTGTTCAAAAGCTTACATTTGGCATTTTTAGGGACATTTTCCCCTAGTGGATATTAATTCTTTCTTTTTGTTGTTTTGATTGTTTATCTGAATTATCTTTTTTGCGTTTAGCTGCTGAGGATGAGGATCTGGCTCCTGGTGCAAAGAAAATTCATCCTGGAATATCTTCTACCATAATCTCTGAGCTAACTGATTGCAATGCTGCTCTCTCCCAGCAGAGAAAGAAGAGACAGGTATTCTTGGTGATAATACAAGTACATTACATTTTCATGTGTTTCCGAAGTTGTTACTACCTTCTGTTTTATATGTTGTGGGTTCAGTTGTGCTGTTTATCCTTTTTAACAAGTTGGATTTTATGCAACTTATATGCTTCGATTTGCATCATAAATTGTTGTTTATGTAAATTTTAACGATTGCACTTTTTTGTGCATGTATCTTGGGTTTGGTTTGTTTCAGATTCCTGCCACTTTGGCTCCTATTGATGCCATTGAGTCATATACCCAGATATCTAGTCACCCCTTTCACAAAACAAACAAACAGGGCATTATATCTCTTGATATCCTTTATTCTAAGGTATGGCTTTTAAACTTTATAGGTTAGAAACATGCAAGAAGGCTCTTTGATTTTTTTTTACCTTGAAAACTAATGGGTGCTAATCCAGGGATCATCCTATTTTCTGTTGACAGGACTTAATTGCAACTGGAGGTATTGATACAAATGCTGTTATTTTTGACCGACCTTCAGGACAGATTTTATCTACACTCAGTGGTCACTCCAAAAAGGTTTTATTTCAGTTGGAATTGCTAGAGTTATCTTTTCTTTAATTTCTTTTGCTGATTGTGGGTGCTTTTGGTAGGTGACCAGTGTAAAGTTTGTAGCCCAGGGTGAATCAGTCTTAACTGGGTCGTCAGATAAGGTAAAGGACGATCCTCTACTATTAATTGCTTTGAAGTTGGAATATTTTATTTGGGTTCTTTTTTGGATGAATAAATTCAACTAATTGTGGAAGCATTTGGATATAAGTTGTTTTTATCATCAAAGGGTAAATAGGTATGGGGTTAAACTGTTTCTCTACAAGGTTGTTGGCTGTTCTCATTAGCTATTCTGGATAGATTGTTGAAATAAGGTGTAAAAAACCTGATGGCGTATCATATGCTCTCCAAAACACTTATTATAGTCGATGTGTGATAAGTCCAAATTACCAAATGGGGCCTTGATAACCCTCTCTAATGCACGAATGTTCCATCCATGCATTGCTGCATTCATTGTTTTCTCCTCCAGATCCCTGAGCTTGATTTCTGTTTGAGAACTGTGATCCACATTCCACTCCATATTCTTCAGTCTCTTGCAATTTACTTCTGCATTTTGTTCTCATAATGAATATTCTTTTTACTTCTAATAATCACTTGACCAACAGAAAATGGTTTATTTGTAAATGTCAAATCAAAAGCACTTAGAATTTTAAAACATGTAATGGTCTACTAAGATTAATTCTTCAGGGGTAACATTTTTCCAATTTGATCGGAAGTTTCACATTAGGCTTCTGGTAATAAGCGTGTTGTCAGTAATGTGATTCTTTCAACTTAGTGTTATCAAAGTATGAATGCAAGTTAGGCAAGTGACGTTTTCTCTAATCCGTAAGTTGTTTCTACTTTGCATTTTCCAGTGCCCAATGTTTTTACTTTATATTGCAGACAGTTCGTCTGTGGCAAAGATCAGATGATGGTAACTATAACTGCAGGCACATCTTAAAAGATCATACAGCTGAGGTAAATAGAACTAATGCTTCCATATTATATCACAATTTGTTATAATTTTTGTATAACATCATTCCTATTTTGCTTTTGTGGTATTTATGTAGAAATAAGCTGGAATAATACCCTCCTATCTTTTGAAGATCTAAATTTCAGTTTTTTTATTATTAAAATTGAAGCAGGCCTACAATGGGCTTACTCATCATTAGTTTTAGGTAAACAATATGGTCAAGTGTTGGGGGGCACGGTGTTTTACTTTATTCTTTGAGTGGCTCAATTTTTTTATTGTAAACGCTTCCGGATCGGCATTATTAGATGCTTGTAAATAATTTAATCCTAATACCTCTTCAATGTTGTACTTGTTTAACATTATTTGGTGATAAGTTTGCTGGCATGGCATTCAATTTTAACCTTGGGCTGATGCCAAGGTCTATGCTGCATGATAGTAGTTTCAATAGATTTGGTAGAATGTAAGATTATCTATAGGATTGGACTATTTTTGTACACGAATCAATAACTTTCCATGTTTGATGGTATGGCTTAATATGAATTTTTTGCTGAATGGGAAATAAGGGAGTGTAAAATGTTGGAGTGCAAGATAGTAAAATTTTCAAAACACAACACCATCAGAACCAATTGAAAATGCCCTCAAATAGTTACCTTCTCTGAATGTTTTACTCCTAAAGATCACTAAACCTTAAACAAAACTCCTTCTGCTTAGAAACATAATAGAGATAAACCTTATTTAGTTTCCTACCCTCTGATGCTCTCTAATTCACCATTCTTGAAAGTCTCCGCAACTCATTCTGCTTGTACTTCCTATTTTGGTAGGATTTGTATTTTGGAAATTTCACCTTAGATATCTTCCCTTGCCCAGTTTGATTTGACCACATAAATATTCATAGGAGAGTCATTGGATATTTTGGATGTGTGTGGTGAGTGTTCCATTAATTTCGGTGGAAGCCATTTCCCATAATTTGTGCTTCATCTATATCACAAATAATAACGGTAGAATGTTCATTTTCAGCTTATTTATTCTTGTATCATCAATACTAAAAAACAAGCATAGGATACCAACTTTCCTGCAGATCTCATAAAAAATGCTATTCCCCCATTGATTTGTTGTAGAAAAATTTCAGTTGTTCCCTAGTAACCACATCCTTGCTAACCCTGGTAAGATGCTTGTGTACAAATTTTCCATCCTCTCAATTAATGGAGTTGGAATCTGAATTATCTTCAGATTCATCAGAGTCAAATCCATCCATTTTTGTATTTATCAAGTAAAATTAAGTCGTCCTCAGCTCTAAAATCACAATTTGAGTTGCTCATGTGAACAGCTATACCATTGTGTGTTTGAATATGTAGGAAATGTCTTGTAATGTTATTATTTTATTGTTGCCTTAAAATATCTCATTCTGTCTAAACTATGATTTGAATGTGGTATAAAAGCCTCTGACTGGCCAAGTGGTCTATAGAATTCTATCCTTGCTGTCCCCATTTCTCTAATAAAACATTTATGTGCATCCACCTTGAAAATAGTTTCTCTATTTTGTTGTGTTAAGTTCATAGAACTCGGTTTCCACCAAAACCGTTACTGGTGGTACTCATCTTTATGCATTTTGTCTGTTTCATTCTTGTTTTTCACTGATGGGCTATTTTTTTTTTCTTTTTTTCAAAGGATTAACCAATTTAGCCTTTTTTTCACTGATTGGCTTATCTTTTTGGTTGATAGGCTCCCTTTGTCTCTGACGGTAGATGTAATTTAGCCCTTGATTTTGTACCCAGTTGGAGTCTAGCTCTTTGCTGTCCTAGATTCAGTTTGGCCATTGTCTGGATTTGTTTCCATGTTTGGAAAGGATTGTTAGGAATCTATTACTAGTACTTATAGGGGCTAATGTATCGCTTGTGGGGCACCCTTCGCATCATATCATATTATATGCCCAAGAAAATATTAGTAACAATCTCTATCCTAACAATCATTCAGCTGTGTGAATCTCTGGACTGTTAGGTTTTGATATTGACTGCTTTATTGTAATGTGTATAATATTTGGCCATTTGTAATCTGATGTTCTCCAGTTTGAAACATAATATTCCAACAGACATAGTTAATTTTGCTTGTATAGAACCATGAAATTGCTAGCCTTTTTAAGATTTCTGTTTCTAAATGAGGCTTCTACCAAAACCTGCCAATTATACCAAGTGCAATGAGATGTGTCTATTTATCTATCTTCGAAAAGGGGGGAGCAGGTTTGAAAAAAGATCTTAGAGTGTCTAAGGTTGTGCCAGGAGCGTGATGAATCCCTTTAGCTTTGACTATCTTTTTGCTTCTTCTTGTTTATGCACTGCATGTGATGCACGAGTGATTTGCTTTTTCAAATTTTCAGGTCCAAGCTGTCACTGTCCATGCTACCAATAATTTTTTTGTGACTGCTTCACTTGATGGCTCTTGGTGCTTTTATGAACTTTCTTCGGGGACATGTTTGACTCAGGTTTGGTCTCTTCTTTTTTATGTATTACGGGTCATAAAGAAAGAACTATGCATGCACATGAACCTTCTTTTAGAAGGTACTTTTTTCTTGTCGGAATGTGAAAGCCATCTTAGTGCTTAGAAGAGGGGTCTGAAGAATGCAAATATTATTAAAATTTCTTTAAAAGTTATCCTTTTTAAGTAATATATTTTAACCTTTTATTCATTGTTATTGTACATAAGTTCTGAATCATACAATTCTGATATGGGGTTGTTTAGGTTTTCGACACTTCAGGTTCTTCTGAAGGGTACACATCTGCCGCTTTTCATCCTGATGGTCTCATCCTTGGAACTGGCACCACAGAATCTCTTGTTAAGATTTGGGATGTAAAAAGCCAGGTAAACAATTTTTCTTTTACTTTATTTGAAGTTAAATTTTAGTATTCATTGTATCTGTTTTGATACCTTCCTCAATTGGTTGTAGGCAAATGTTGCTAGGTTTGATGGACATGCTGGACCAGTAACTGCCATTTCTTTTTCTGAGAACGGATACTTCCTTGCGGTATGTGAGAAAATGTTAACTTGTAAAAGCATGATATGATTGTCTGTACTGTATTCTTATTGTACTCTTAAATTCGGCAGACTGCTGCTCATGATGGTGTTAAGCTTTGGGATCTTCGTAAATTGAAGAACTTCAGGAATTTTGCTCCTTATGATTCGGAAACACCAACAAACTCTGGTATTCATCTTTACTTGTTGATGGCCTTATGTATGTACTGGTAAAGTTATACCTATTTCAAAATGCCTACATCTAATTCTGTATCTTGCAGTGGAGTTCGACCACAGTGGATCCTACCTTGCAATTGCTGGCTCGGATATAAGGTGAAGAAAAATGTCTAGTACTTGATTTGGTGCCTTTCAGAACATTGCAGAAAAAATGTTTAACTCAAGCGTGTTAGTTTGTTAATCCCTTTCATTAGATTTAACATGAAATTGATTTCCAGTTCCTGTTAATTTATGCAGGATTTACCAAGTTGCAAATGTGAAATCTGAATGGAACTGTGTCAAAACCTTCCCTGATTTATCTGGAACAGGTTTTGTATCTTTCCCCCATTGTTTATTATTCCTTCAGGGTTTGAGGGTTTTGTGTTTCTTCAGTTACTAAGATGGCACTGGAACTTTTTCTTCCCAGGTAAGGCCACGTGTGTAAAATTTGGTGCAGACTCTAAATACATAGCTGTTGGATCAATGGACCGGAATCTTCGAATTTTTGGCTTGCCGGGGGAAGATGCTCCTACTGAGTCATAAAATGCCTTAGTTGTACAGGCCAAAATCTTGTTCTGGAGTGACTTTTGCTGCCATTTGGTGCTCTTGTCAAAATCATGAATTGGAGAAGTTAATGAAGGTAGTGGTTTCTTTGATTATTTGGTCTTTTGGTCCTCACATACAATGGTGTATGAGGGATGGAGCAAATGTACTTTCAGGCTTTCTGCAGCAACATTACTATGCCTTTGATCATGGCTGCTAACCTAAGTGACAGAAGCTGCAATATTTGCCTTATCATCAAAACCTCGAAGCTTATGTTGTCCGTAGATAATTTTGTAACGTAAACTGTTAAATTAGTGAGATAACTGATTTGTCGGCCATTTCTATCGGAAATTTATATGGTTGTAACTATTCTTATTCGGGGTGTTTTTGTTGATTTATTAGACATTATAAAAAAAAGGGCAATAGACATAAACTTCTACTAGATTAAGTTATGGAAAATCATGTCGATCAAAACTTTTTTTCTATGTCACGTCACTAATGTAAAAGATTGATAGACAAGCGATTGAACTAATGGGATGCCTGAAATGTATATTATTTGATGCCTGAAATTCAATTGCACCCAATTTAATTATTACTATCTGCCATTACTTGTTGATGGATGAGATAGATCACTGGGTTTATCGTGAACCATCTCTGTTTGCCAATATATTCATCTAAGTTCTGTAGTTTCTTAATACTAATTTCGTACTATGTTTTTTCAATTTTTATCAACAAAAGCTGTTGGAGATTATTTGTGATGGCGATAAATTTTCTCTCCATTTTCAGTATTTTCTTACATTTTTACAAAACCATTCATTAGATGTCTTTTTTCTTTTAAGTACTTTCAAAGAGGTTTGGAAAAATCTAATAAATCATCTTTTTTAACAGTTAAAAATATATTTTGAATTGCATATTATAATTATAATTCAATATTTAGAATGACATAACTTTCTATTATTCATTGCATCTTTCCTGGTCGGCTTTACGTGTGGATCATTTAGTGAAACATTTTTTCAGTCAAGAAAGCTACAACAGCTGACGGTGGTAGTGAAGGAGTGTTTAAGGAAGAGGTAGCGGTGGCACTAAGGGAGATTTTTAAGGAAGACGTAGTGAGGAAGAGTTTTAAGAGTATAATAATTGCGTTTTTTTTGTTTAAGATAAATGAGAGTTTGTTTGAGAGAAAATGATAGTTTCAATATGAAGTTAGTACTTAAGAAAATCACAAGTTGTAAACCATTAGTTAAGTAATACGCATGACATTTTAAGAGAGTTGGTGTGAAGAAAGGACACGATCATTTTATGAAGTTAGTACGTAAGAAAATAACAAGTTGCAAACCATTAGTTAAGTAATACGCATGACATTTTAAGAGAGTTGGTGTGAAGAAAGGACACCATCATTTTAGTAAATTACTTTGATTGTCAACATGTAAAGTATTTTAATGACATGCATAATAGATGTAGATAAAGTGGAGTTTAGTTTTAGAATAAAACAAAAAAATTTATTAATCATTATTTTCTTAATACTCCACTTAAGCTGTTAGATTGAAGCCCTTTGCCTGAGTGTCTCTTGAACGAATCCCGCCTCTTGATGATGGTGTGTAATAATAGGACATGGTATAGGCTGGTTTAGGAAGGCAAAAGTAGGTTTGTGGTGTCCACCCTCGACACTGTTGAGCAATAATAGGGACTACTTTGTAATGTGTCGAACGAACACTCCTAAAAATGATCACTGTATATTCTTGGACTCAATTTTGTTAATGTGACTGTTGCTTACTCTTTGGTTGAGAAGATAATAAAATTAATATCAAATGTTGTGGGAAATGGTGGTATATTCAAAGAAACTCCATTCACTCGGCCTTTAAATTCTGTTTTTTGATTTTAATGAAAAATGTAACAGTTGTAAATGGTTCTTCTGCTATAATTCAGTCCACCTGGTCTATAATTGTGACCGTGCTTCAAAATTGTAGGACTTGGACAAATGATAAAATAAAAAAGACTAAATTGATGTGATATGACACTATGAAATAGTTATGGATATTTGAGCACATATGATGAATCAAACCAGGCTTAAGAAAATTGCTGGAGATAAACATATGTATTATTTAGATGAAGAAGGTGATTCAAAGGAATTAAAGTTTTGTTGCCCAGAGCCAAAGTTACTACAGAAAAAAAATCCTTTGCCCATAACTCACCAATGATCAAAAGATATCCCACACTCTCTCCTTGTCATTCCCATTATAACTTAATTCTACCTCATCATTCATTCCCTGCCCCTTACTCCAAATTGTGGACTTGGTCAGCTGTTTTGTTGCTGGAATTTTTGGGCCTAAGTTAACATTTAAGGTTCAATCACAAACAGTCTTTTGTATACTATTGTCAATTGTAAAGTATATGGATACCATTTGGAAATTCAGATTTTATTTCTATTGTGATTTTGATTACTTGGTAATGTGATACTCGTCTTGAAACCAGGGTTGACACTGTTGGAAACATGTCTCTGTGATTAAGTTCTTGTTAATTGTGTATAATGCTTCTTCATCGCTATTTCTTTTAATATACTTTGTACTACATTCTTAAATATATACATTTCATCCCATTATAGTATGATTCTCTTCTATTAGGAAAGAAACATGCAAATTTAATTTATTTTCTATAGACAAATTGCAATGGTATAGATCATCTTAAGCTAATTTAGATAGTTGTTTCATCAATTTCCTGTTCCTTGATCTTGTACTAATTTGGATAGTTTTTGGTTCAAGATCTTTTAGGGTATATGCTTTACATTGAAGGTGAAGATGAACAAAGGTATATATCTTCAAGATAATTATGGGCAAAAAAACTCCTTTTTAGTGGAGCATTTGCATAATTTAATTCTATGTTCCAGACCCTTCTACTCTGTTTTTTGTTTGCTTTTTTCTACCTATGCTGTCTCAAATTACTATGAAGATCGAGGGATGTAATTACATTAAACAGAGAAATATGGTATGATGCGTTTACGTATCATAACCTTTAAAAAATACACAATACACCGACCCAAATCAACCTATAAACATCTCTGTAAATTTTTCAAAGGAGAAAACACATTAGTATAGTGCAATGCCAGAGCACAGCCTAAGTGTGGAAGGAGGAGCATAAACAACTATCACAAAATATCTTGTTTGGTTTATGGTCAGAATTATTTTAGTAAATTTTATGTTCATGAGAAGTTAAATATTGCATAACCCTAAATTTATATTTATACTCTTCCCTAATATTTGAATTTTCAGTATTATAGAAGATTCTATAAAGAGTATTGATATGTTTTTACCTAATATTATATAATTTTAAAAATTGCATTGATCAAATCATAATTACAAACTGATATATTTTAATGTATAATTGTTAAAATGATAAATTTTTTTCACAAATCTCACAAATTAAAACTATGCAAATTGGAACTTTAAATGTAATCTAATGATAACTTGGAAACAAAATTTCTGATGATACATCTGATTGATAAATTAGTAGAGAATAGAAATCACACCACAAAATTTGGTAATCTATATATGAATACATTGCTAGGTGTATGTAGTTGAAGAGAGATAGTGGGGTGTGCTTATTCTACTCATCTCAACAAAAAGCATCTCAACCTTGAATAAGGTAAGGAGAAGTGTATGTGAAACCCCACAGCTGCACATAGAAGAAATTGTGTGTAAATAGTAAATCATGGTTATGGTAATAGAAATAAGAAGTGGAGAAAAACAAGAAGAAAAGTCCCAATAAGGGGATAGTTAGATAGACAAATCAAACATCATTATATAATAAAAAACCAAAATTTCAAAGAAACCAATCAAGAGAAAGAGCTTTGAAAGGAATGCGTGTGCTGATAAGTTGACTAATTTAAGATTTATTCATAGAGAATCATTTCATTGGTATAATAGACTCTCAGCTAATCTGTTCTTAGAATTCTTTATGAATAGGTATAATCTACATATGTATCGTTTTTGTTAACATATGGGTTTTGGTCTAGTCCCCCATATTTTTGTATTTTATTTTATTTTTATTTTTTTTAATAATATTTTTTTTCATGTGATGGGAGATGATTGTTGTTACTTGAGGTGTCAACCTAGCTGAGATGTCAAGTTGCATAGTGATACCTAACATGAAAATTTTTTATAAAAAAAAAATCAAGAGAAAGGGCTTGTGTAACATTTTCTCTTTTTTTATGATAATTTTTTTCAGTTAAAAATTGAATTGTTTTGACTTTTTTTTATGTTTTGGTTAGGTAAATCAATTCAATTTTCTCAAATATAATTTTTTAATTTAGAGAAACTTGTTTAATTCAATTTTCAATATTTGTGTACAATAATTGCATTGAGATTAAAACCCATGACTTCATATATATTATCCAAAATCTTGTCACAAATTCAACCTAGCTAGTACATTGTATTTGTTCTTTACCTTTACATATTAAATTCAATGGGAATCATAGAGACAAATAATAAGTTAATTACATCAAATTTTTAAGTACACAAGCAAATTAAATTACAAAAAAAAAGAGATTTAAGCTACTAATTAACTTCTTAAATAAGCATTACCTCAACATTCTTCAATTCAAATTCTGAGGTGTGAGCCAAACACATGTTTCCAAATGTATCACATGGTCCACTGCTTCCAGTTAACCTTTCCAACCACAAGGATTCAATCAAACATAGACATCCGATTAGTGTTACTTAAAAAATTAATAAATTGGTTTAACAAAGTTTAAGTAACACACTATTGAAGTTCTTACAAATCTTCATCTAAGCATAAAGCAGGGCTGCCACCACCACCACCAAATGCAACCAAATCATACAAACATAAGTAATAGTAGCGATTGACACCTACAAAAAAGAAAAATATAAAAGGAATGAAACAACTTTTTCATGCTTAAAATAAAAGACTCAAATAGATATACCCTGCAAATCTGATAATTTACACATTTTAAGTCAGAAATAGTCTAAAATGAAGTTTGAATCTACTTACATAATATAAAATATTCTTATTTTTTTTTTTGTTAATAATGTAAACAACATAATTCATTAATATCTCTGAAATTTGAATTGTTTCAACATCTTCATATAAATAAAGGTATTTTGTTTATATACCATAGGATCTTCTACTCAAGACAATCTTGTTTAAGCTGCAAATATCCACAACATGTTGGGACTAACTCACCCAACAAACTGCTTTTCATACACAACATTCACACATAAAATGTATTTGTACATCAACCAATAAGAACCCTTACCAGTAGGTCGAAATAGCCTTGGTTCACCATTTACAGTTGTAAATACAAAAGCTTTGTTTGTCCCCTGTTACCACAACAAACAGAACAAAATTATATTTCAAGATGTGTAAAAATGTTTAAAGTTATCAAATCCTAAGATTAACTCGTAAACTCTTAGAAGTTTAAGAGTCTACCGTTTAGAGTCTACTGTAAGGTCACAAGTTATTAGTGGATAAATTTGTTCTTAGACCTTAAACTCCTAACATTAATTGAAAAGAGAACAAAAAATTTACAGACTTGATATTTTCTCTTTGCAGTAGGTTGCATGGGGCAATCTACCAGTCCACCAAACACAGCTCCTTGTGTATCTCCAGCAATCTAAATGTTTTGCAAAATAGATAGCAAATACAACAATAGAATAATACATTAGTCTGCAGTAAATCTCCAATGAACACCATAACAGAAGACAGACATTTTTTTGCTCATAAAAGGTTGACATACCAGCAAACCAGGACCAGAAAGTTTAGCACTGTTGCGAAGAAGTGTACGAAGTGATATGCCATGTTTCATGGTACTGTCCTTAATTCAAAGAGTAATGTTAAATCAATGTTGCTGGAGATTCCACCAACATTACAACACATCCACATTAATATACAATTACATCGATTCTTCAAAAGAACAGATTTTCAAGAAAAGACATAAAAATCCAATAACTAAACTCAATATTTGTGTAAGAACAAAAAGCTAAAAGAATTGAATGCAGAAACTAAAAAGTAGAAAGCAGAAAATTACCTGTAAAGTAGGACCCTCTGACACCCTTTTGTTGTATTAGGGAGGCAGGACTCAAAAAATTGATTCAAGTCATGAGAAATGAAAGTAGAATGATGAGTGAAATTGGGTAGAGGCTTGATGGGAGTTGTTGGAGAATGCTGCTGCTCATAGACTTCATCAAAAGCTTCAGAACTGCTTCTGCTCTTTCTAGAGGCCTCATCTTTTTCATCACTTTTATCATTCAATAAATCCTTTGTGTTACTCATGGGACTAGTAAAATTTTCGCAGTTACTCCCAACAGAAACTGATTTGTGATTGCTTGTCTTGGATCCAATAAAGCCAATCGAAGGAAAAATATAAGACCAATATGAAGACAAAGATTTACCCTTTTTAGAACAGGGGCTGGCCTACACAAATAAAAACCTTGTGTCAAATAATGTCGTAATTTTTCCACTTACAATTTTAAGAAATGAATATTAAGTATAATCCAATTTTATAAAACTAAATATTTAGGTTTTCATTTTTATTTATATAGAATAAAATATATTAATTTTTAGTCATATAAATTTACATATGAATTTGTTGAGTTAAATCACATGTTTAGACCACCTATTTTATAGTTCAATGTATGAGTTCTATATTTTAGATTTAAGATTTAAGATTTAGAATTTAGAATTTATGGTTTAAAAAATCAATAA
>Ga0123341_1002088_pt1 | contig 16020 bp, 9 predicted proteins | sample Turbeapinknodule_FD_89959 | JGI IMG/M metagenome (GOLD analysis project Ga0123341, IMG submission 89959) | Root nodule microbial communities of legume samples collected from Mexico - Turtle bean Mexico pink nodule | ecosystem: Host-associated > Plants > Roots > Nodule | place: Mexico: Nepantla... | reverse complement strand
GTTTATAAATTGGTATCTAATTAGCAAACAAGGCTTTAACTACCAATTATTTAGTTTCTAAATTTGGTCTCTAAAACCTTGGTTGCTAATTAGATTTCAATTTAAAAATTATTTAACAATAATAAAAATTAATTTAGAAATAAATTTTTTTTTTAATTTTTAAAATGATATCTAATATAGTTATTATTGTAACTAATTATTTTGGTCTCTAAAATTAATTATGATTTTCTTTTGTAGTGGAAGAAGAAAAATCCAAAGAAAAATATTTTTGAAATATAAAGAGTCCGAAAGTAATGGTGGTGAGAGGTGAGTGTTATTTGTTGAAGCTAAGTGCTAACCTCAAGTGATGTAGAATAATTAATAATTAGCAATTAGATGTACCGATTTACAGTAACGCCTTCCCTAGGTACCATCACTTGCTTCCCTTCATTATCTTAAAAACTCCATTCACACTAATAACTTCTAAGGTTCTGTGTATGCACATAAGCTAAACACGTGGTGGAATGGGAGGTTGCTACGACCCAAATGCAATACCTATTCAAGTATTCAACAATCATATTTATTACAATCACTTCTCTCATTCTTACTTTCTCAATTTTACAAATTTCCTTCTCTATTTTTTTTTTAATTTTATAACGTGGGTCAACTATAATAAATCAATAATAGAGGGGATGAGTAGGTGCATTGAAGTGACTTTTTTTTATATCTTAAGTTTCATTACGATTAAACAATTCTAAAGGTGACTTTTTATAGTTTACACTTTGGTTTGCTTCATATAGACTTTTCTCGAATTTTAGCCTCTTTCTTTTTTTAATTTACACGTGCAAGTCAATTATTAGTTGCGTGTCAAATAAGCACTAAAAATTATAAGGTTACATGTAATGTGACTTGTTTAATGTAACATTATGTGGTGAGTTTTTGAGAAAAAGAGAAGATAAAATAAAATTTGAAAAAAAAAGAAAAATTTTCACGTTGGGATAATGAGAGAAAGATCAGTGTTATGACTTTTACAATATGATGTAAAAAGTACACTTAAATTTGAAGAATATCTAACTAAATGTTACTTTCATTCTTAAAATTATATTCATAAAATATCGAAGTTTTTTTGTCATATTTTTATTAGCAAGAAGGGGGACACACAAACACACATATAAAAGGAATATTGATCCATACACATATAAACAGATAGTGTTATAACATATTTACAAGCTAAATATATAAATAACTAATAACCTAAAATGTTTTTTTCCTAAAAATAATTAGAAAAATAAGTATTTAACTCCAAGCATCCCACCCTTATTGTACACAAACTTGCTGATGTACAACAAAAAGCATGAATAATTTTAGCACATATTCTCTCACTTTTGTTTAAAGAAGCTAAGAGAGCTATCCCACTAAATGAAAGGTGGGTAGTTGGAGGAATCTACCCTAGTAAGTCATATCCAACATAAAATATTATATATTGAGTATTTTCATTGAATACTTCACCTTGGAAGACACACCAATTTTGCTGCCTCCACAAAGTCCATGATATAGCAAACCATAAAATTTTCCATTATGTTATCTTCAACACCTTTTGTCTAGAGAAGTGTTGACATAAATGCATTTTTAAATCACATGGAAGAGCATAGAAAAATCAACCCACTTATAATAGGTTTGGCATATATTGTGGGCTGTAGGACAAGAGAAAATAACATGGCTTGCTCATAAAAATGGCATATAATTTACTTTGGTGCTTGGACAATGTCCCTCTACATAAGTTGTCTTTGTTAGGTAACCTTCAACATAAGATCATGTTGTGTTCAATTTTGTTTCTTTGGATGTGTTTATATTGCAAAGTTTACATAATAGAGTCCTTCCCTTCCTCCCCAACTCCAAAAATCCTCCTCCCCTTTTAGTGATTCCTTGTTTTATCAATTAAGCAAATTTTACAATAATTTTTGTTCCCATTACAACAATTCTCTTATCCAAGAGAATCTCTATAGCTTTGTATTTACTTCTTGTTCTTAAAAAGAAATTCTACAAATAAATCTCTATAGCTATATATTTACTACTTCTTTATAAATCCTAAACCTTAAATCCTAAAACTTAATAAATAATTGTTCTGATGCAACATTTTAATTTTGTTTCAAATTTGGTTTCTCATTCCCTACCCTCCTCTTATGTATCAATCTATATTATATCCTCTTATGTATCAATCTAATCTATATTATATGTTGTTTGTATTACTCTATCATGTTAAAGTTTAGTTTGCTCCTCATTACCTACCTTTTTATGTATCAATCTATTAAACAGCTTCTCTCATGAATTGTTAATCTGTACATTTTTCTAACATCCCTCCACTAATTAGATTTATTCTTATATTCTTCCTCTCCAATAAGGTTTTCCCCATGTCCATATTTTGATACTCACTCTAAAAAATCCTTCTCTACCTTCCCAAAAGTATTTCACTCAAGGTTATGATGTCCTTAATTCCTGAGTCCCGAAACTCATTTGAATAACACATTTTTTCTAAGTCCTAAATTATTTTGAATAACAAACTTTTTTTCCAACTAACCGATGCATATTACTTTGACCTTCTTTTCCACCTCATAACAAATTACTTTGTATAGAAATCAACTTCTTAGTCACAATCTTTTGGGATGTATAGAATGAAAGATGGAATAAAGGGATAACAACACTAAGATTAATTAAATCAACTAAGTCTAACATGCTTGCTAGTGATATAAATAATAAATTTCTGTTTTCAGGGGTTATTTCATGGATGAAATAGATCAAAGTTTGCTAGGTAGTGATAATTGTTAAATTTATTACCATTTTTATAATTCTATTATAATATTAATATATTCAATCATGATTTTTGGTAGAGTGATTTATACCAAAAGTTATCGCTGTAGTATGATATGGTTGATTTAGTTTACTCAGTCTCTCTTACTCAACAATTAATACAATACATAATAACAATACTTTTTACATCAATAATTATTTCACTGAGAATTAAGCTCGTAACCTTGATTTTAATATAAATGATCAAATCAAATATTTACAATTAGGTTAAAAATTATGTAATAGATTTTAATATAAAAATGTTAATGTGATGACGTGTACATTATATGGTCAATGTTTTAGAGCATACACTTTTGGTTCTTGTATTGGGGATTAACGTTATCTCTAGGGTGTAACTTGTTTGGCTAAAGCGATGACACAAATTCAACAAGTCATGGTTAGAAGGTTCAAGAGATAATGTTATTATTTTATAATTATTATATTTGTAAAATATTCTACAAGTATTCACATTACCAATAAATTTAGTAATTTTGTTAACTAATTTTTCAATGACTCACAGTTCACAAATAGGATCAGGTTTATTTAAATTTAGCTAACACATTTGGCCAGTGGACCAGTGGATCGGTGTGTGAACTTTAGTACAACTTGATTTTTTCTTAAAATACCACTAGCACAGAAGTATCTTGGAATTTAGAGTTTCATTATGGTTTTATTTCTAAAATATATATAAAAGATTATGAAAAGAAAAATATAAATTATCTTTATCTTAACTCTTAAATTATCGACTTCTGAACTATATAAGAATATCGGTAATAATCTAAATATAAAGAAAAAAAATGGTGATAATTTACTGTACAATTGTATTGTACCAACTGTCAGAACCATGCCGAAGAAATATAAAATTGAAAGAAAAATAAAAAAGCAGAATGTGAAACAAATGATATTTGTGAACGTGTGGGCCTTCTTAACCAAAAAAATCTTCAACCACTTTACAGCGTTACCATAAATCAAATTAAGAAAATATAAAAATAGCAAAAGGTATCTTCGTTGAAAAGGGTCGTGTACTCATGTCAATAATCTTTATAGAAAAAAAGTATATATTTTGACGAATAAGGAAAAAACTTGTAATTATTCTTCATAAATAAGTTTGCCATGCTTGTTGAAGATGAACGAAGAGTTTAGGTTCCTTTAATAGAAATTGAGACTTAACTTCTATGTACAAAAGATAAGAGGTTTATTCCTTGAAATTATTCCACTTCAATATAATTTTTTTATGAAAGATTAAAAAAACACCTTACACATAAACGGTGAAGTCAATTAATAAACATTTTACCTGTTCGTTGGGTATACAATTGTTGACGTGTCGGTTGTCCTTAAGTTTCTTCAAGCTTTCTCTCTTTGTTGTAGGTGCTCCGTCGGTCAAGGGTACTTGCGATTGTACTCTGACGCTCAAGTCAACACTATGATTTAAGTATGTTCTCCTAGAATATGAAAAACGTACCTCATTTTCTCACCAAGAGTTTTATTTATAATGTTGACTCATGGGATTTTATGTGTGTGGGTTGGATAGTTAGTTAACAACTAACATGCATAGTGGTTCCCTGATATCATGGAAGTGTACCTTTCGGTTTTACCAGTTTCTATCGATATATTGTGATATTCCCCTGATATTTCGGAGTGTGCATTTGATCCATTCAACATTACTTGTAACTGTTTATTTACTACGTTGTAAATGATATTTGTAACTGATTTATTACCTTGGATGTCGGTTGTTCGATCGTTCGGCCTCGACCGATACACTCTTGCCCCCCAGGCTCGAAGAGATTCATTTATGAAGAGTCGTGTAGGATGGTTGGGGTTCTCGAGGTGATGCATGACTGCTGGCAGCATTCAATGCGTGGCAAAGATGTGACATTTGGCAATGCCACCGTTTCAAGATGCACTGTTTCATTAGATGCATTCAATGGTGGGGATTTCGTGTCATTTCGGATGCCGAGTAGTGGTGACCATTGGATCACGTTAGATCGAATGGTGTTGGATGAAGTGTAGAGGACGCTCTCTCTTACTTGCATGGCTATAAATAGCGCTTCATTAGAACGTGGGAGGGTTTACGCTTTCATGTTTGCTCCTAGAACTTGTGTCATTTGCTCCAAGTGCCGAGTCCACTACTTTCTTTAAATTGTCAAGTTTTTAGGTCACTAATGTCTTCTTCTATGGATTCTTCTGATAACGTTGTTAATATCGAATCATATGTGACGCTTACTACGTCAGGTAGTGCGATAGAGGGTAGTGGGTTTGACGACCCAAGTTATAATTGGGTTGATCCATCAGTGTTAAAAATTCCCACTAGGTTGAGGGATTCTGATAGTTTAGACCAAGTTTTGGATAAAAATTCATTTCTAAAGTCGGACTGTCCGTCAGATACAATAATGGCTGATATTTATGGTCGATAAAACGCACCACAAGATTTTTTCTTTGTATATAGTACTTTTTTCACCAATTTGCACGTAACCTTGCCTTTTGACAGTTTTACCATGAAGGTTCTTCGAATCCTCAATGTAGCACCCACTCAATTGCACCAAAACTCGTGGGCGACCCTTCAGACGTTCTGAGTGCTTTGTCACCTTTTTAAACTTCTGCCCACACCTGAAGCTTTTTTATATTATTATAATACCCATCTGAGTACTCCTGTGAGTTGGTTGTCTTTGTCTAGCTGATCGGGCAATATTCGATTTGTTGCTTTTACAACCTCATACAAAAGTTTTAATGAAAAGTATTTCAAAAATTTTGTGGAGCCGGATGGTCAAGATCTGTTTTATAATGCGGACGGTCGCACCAAATTTCCTTTCCATTGGACGGAGAATCCGACCCAGCTTGGTAATTGGTTGTTGTCATCTATGTCACCATTGGACAAATCAATTTTGGTAGTTTTTGATAAACTTTCTTAGAACCTTCCACCCGAGAGTTAATAGTTTTACATGGGTCATCCAAGAAGTGGGTAGATTTCAATGGTATGTAGATTTTCTGCATCTAACGGTGTATTCGTTATGTTGATGTGGGTTAATTTTATATGTACTTTGCAGCTATTATCTTTCGGATGGATCTGGCTCTAAGCAAGTTCATGAGTAATTTGAAGCGATAAGCAACCAGATAGAAGCTCAGAAGCTTTAAGGGGATTCAGAAAGAAAAAAGTTATTACCCAAGTTAAAGTTATCCCTGCCACTGCTTCGATTCCACCGGTAGCTAGTCGAAAGAGCGATCGTCCGCCTAAGGTCCAAGCTGGTCCCGAGGCCAGGCAGTCTTCCATCAGGCAGCCTTCCATGCTAAGCCCTTCGATGCAAGTGGCATAGGCGGTACAATTTGACTTGCTCCTGAAAGATGAAGGTGTATTGGCGACCATACCAACCAAAAACTTGATACAAGAATTAGTTGAATTGCAAAGTAGGCTACTGTCGTGGGTAAGACGCTTGGTGAGGAATTAAACAGGACCAGTACAGTACTAGTGCCTAAGTTGAAGGACAAGTTGGGGGAATCGGCTAATTCTTTGAAGGCGGCCTTGGAGGCTGTCGAGGCTTGTAGAGAAAATATGTGAAAGGATGAATTGGCGGCCAAAGAATTACAAGAGGCGTTAAAGGCACATCTTACCAAAGTGGAGGCTGAAAGAGATCAGCTTCTAAAAGAGAAAGTTGACCCCGAGGATAAAGAAAAATCCCTCACTGCCAAGATAGAGAGGTGCCAGGAGTTTATGTTAAGAATAAATGAAAAGAGTTTTTATCAGGGTATCCAGCAGACAGCTTTTTATCATGGCGTGCTAATGGAGGACCTCTGTTATGATTTGAACAAAGATGTAACAGCGAGCTAGTGCCACTTGGTGGGAATGTCATGGATGCTATGGAAGAGGAAGAACCTCAGCGTATCGAGGTGATCAAGCCAGAGCTGCTGGTCGACGAGATAATATAGTGAATTTGAAAACCTGGACCAAGGTTAACAATCTTTATTATCGCATTTTTACTCTTAACTGCATATGAATGACTGAATATCTTTTATTCTTGCTTTTATATATTCGTTATATGGCTTTGTTGAATGACTGGATTTGGGCAAAATACTTGTGCTTAACGTTAATAATCTTTGAGCCAAGCGAGTGGTAAAATTAGTAAGTTATTAACAAATTTTAGACCCTTAGAGCGGTAGAATAATAACTAAGTTATGATCGCATTTCAGACCGACAAACCAGTTAGAATAACCAAGTTATTATTTAATTTCATAATGATAGACCAGTATAGTGACGAATTTATGATTGAATTTCAGACCGACAGACCGGTTAGAATAACCAAGTTATTATGGAATTTCAGACTAATAAACCAATAGAGTAACGAAGTTATGATTGAATTTCAAACCGAAGGATTGGTTAGAATAACTAAGTTATTATTGAATTTCATATTGATAGACCAGTAGAATAGCAAAGTTATGATTGAATTTCAGACCGACGGACCGGTAAAATAATAACTAGTTGAGATGTGTCGTATGGATGCAATGTAAAATAAAGAAAGTGATGTAAGACTGAAGTGTTTCTAAAGTGCCTCGTTAAAACCTTCCCGATCGAAAACCCTCATTAGGGATAAAACGGTCGAGCGAGGAAAGAGTACACTAATAAAGTTTATCAACTGTAACAGAATTTGAGATACGTGGCATTCCACATTCTCGGTACAGATTTTGCTGATAAATATTCTAAGTAGTAAGCACCTCCTGCTCCTGTGTCGGCAATTCGAAATGGCCCTTCCCAATTGCTGAAGAATTTTCCATCCGTCTTTCGGGCGTCACTGCGCATGCACCAAACTAAATCTCATTGTCGTCCGTAATTTGCACGCTTCCTCCGTTATCTTGCATTGATCTCTAAGTTTGTTGATGAGGTCGAGACCGACCAACAGACTCTCCTTGTTCAAGTCTAAATCCAATGTTTGTCATTGTAAGGAAGGTTCTCCTACTTCGACAAGTATCATGGCTTTTGTACCATAAGTTAGGCTATATGGTGTTTCTTGGGTCGTAGACTGTGGCGTGCAGCACTAGGCCCATAAAGCCTCGAGCAGTTCTTCCGTCCAGTTACCTTTTGTTGGACCAAGTCTCTTTTCTAATTCATTGAGGATGATTTTATTGGCCGTTTCTGCCTGATCATTGGTTTGTGGGTGCTCTACTGAGCTCGTAATGTGTTTGATGTCGAGTTTTTCGTAGAATTAAGCGAATCCTTGGTCGGTAAACTGTCAGTCGTTGTCGATGATGATAATGTGGGGTAGTCTGAATCGACACACGATATTTTTCCAAACAAAATTTTGGACGTTCCGTGCAGTCCATTTAGTGAAGTAATCTATGGCGACTAGCAAAAAATTGCATTGCCCTTTGCCTAAAGCAAATGGTCCAATGATGTTCATCCCCCACTTCACAAATGGCCACGGGGAGAGAATGTAATGGAGATTCTTGGGTTTTTGTGAGATATGCTACCATATTCTTGGCATTTCACACATTTTCATACAAAGTTGGTTCAGACTCCTTGCATGGTCTACCAGTAATAACCTGCCCATAGTACTTTGGCTGCCATTGTTCATGCTCCGGAATGAGTTCCATAGACCCCTTCGTGTATTTCGCGCATGACATACTTGACCTGCTCAAAAGTAAGGCATTTGAGAAGCGGACGAGTGTACCCTCGTCTGTAGAGCTCTTAATCTATCAAGAGGAATCGAGCGGTCTGTTGCTTCATCGTTTTTTCGGAGTGTGCTTCAGATATTCCATCCGTTAGATATTGTTTGATGGGTGTCATCCAGTTGAGTTGGGTATCAGTCGTCATGCATTCTTCGACACCTACACTTGGGTTAGTTAAAGTCACATAAATAACTGACCGATGAGTTCCTTTTTTCCTGGCGGTTGCTAATCGGGAGAGCGCATCGGCTCTAGTATTATTTTCTCGTCCATCATGCTGAATTGATACCTCGTCAAACTTAGTAATTAAATTTCGTATGAAATGAATATATCGTTGCAGTAATGCTTCTCGGACTTCAAATTCTTCGTTCAGCTGTCCGACCACCAATCGAAAATCGCTCTTGCACTTCAAGTTCTTCATTTCTAAATCAATGGCCAAGTTAAGACCGATTATGATGACTTCATACTCCACTTGATTGTTTGAGGCTTTGAACTCAAACTTGATGGCTTGCTCGATAAGAGTATTATTTGGTCCTTCTAGAACCACCCTGGCACCGCATGATCGACTATTCGAGGATTCGTCAACATGCAGTGTCCATTGGGAAGTTTTGGTCGTAATGGATTGGGGACTGAGTTCAGCCGCAAAATCGTCGAGAGCCTATGACTTAATTTCTCCTCTGGGTTGATACTGGATGTGAAATTTTGATAATTCGATAGCCCATCCAATCATTCAGTCGGCTAAATCTAGTTTTGCCAAAATTTTGACAATGGGCTAATCAGTCCTTACTATGACTTGATGGTTCTGAAAGTACATGTGCATTCGGCGAGCAGTCATAACCAAATCTAGCACAACTTTCTCAATCATTTGGTATCGGACTTATGCATCATGGAGAACTCAGCTAACAAAATAAACAGTTCTTTCTTTGGTTCCTACTTCTTGTACCAAAACTGAACTTACTGCATCATTTAAGACAGTCAGGTAAACAATGATGGGTTCTTTGGCGTTTGGTTTGTGTATGACTGGAGGAGATGCCAAAAATTCTTTTAACTGGAGAAAAATTTGTTCACAGTTGTCTGTCAATTCGAACTTGGACGCCTTTTTCAACAGTTGTACAATAAACTTTCTTTTCTCTACATGTTTTGGCACGAAACAGGAAAGTGTCGTGAGTCGGCCGACCAACCTCTGAATTTCCTTGATGTTGTTAGGGCTTCGCATCTCGATGATAGCTCGACACTTTTCGGGGTTGGCTTCTATTCCTCGATGGGTGAGCATAAAACCCAAGAACTTTCATCCCTCTACGCTGAACGCACACTTGTCGGGGTTAAGGCGCATACGGTATCTGCGAAGAGCTTGGAAGACTTCCTTCAGATCCATTATATGTTGTTTGCATGAATCGGATTTGACGATGATGTTCTTCCAATCATATCCTGAAAGACAAAATCCATTAACCGCTGGTAAATGGCTCCCACACTTTTGAGACCGAAGGGCATGACTTCATAATAAAAGTTGTTGGGGTCGGTCGTAAATGTCGTCTTTTCTTTATCTTACGGGTGCATTTGAATTTGATTGTTCCCAAAATATGCATCAAGGAAACTGAGAATGCTATGACCAATCGACCAGTCGATCGATGGTTGGTAGGGGATAAGAGTCTTTGGGGCATCGGTATAATCTACACACATCCGCCACTTGCCATTGGATTTTTTTACCGTGACTACGTTGGCCAACGATGTGGTATAGTGAGCTCTTTGAATAAAACCTTATTTCACCAATTTGTCGATTTCTTCTCGGGCGAGCTTACGTCGTCCCTCCCCTAACTTTCATTTATTTTGGGCTATTGGTCGGGCTTCCTTATAAACGAAGAGGCGGTGGGTAATGACATTGGGACTTACTCCAGGCATATCTGCAACAATCCAAGCAAATAAATCAGAGTTTTTAACTAGGGTCGTGCTCATTAACTTCCAACCGTATGGGTTTAGGGACGATCCAACATAAGTTTTATGTTCATCGTCTTGAAGGGGTAAGGGTTGTAGGTCTTCACCTGCCTTCATACGGGCAGCGTCAAGCCGAGGATCTAAATCTACTAAGGCAACCATGTGTTCTTCCGGATACCTGTATCGGGAGTGTCTCTCTGATGACCGCCCCTGTCGTCTTGGAGACTTGTTATGCGATGACATCGTGTATAATTGTCTGGTCGATTCAACCTTTAGGCTAGCAACATAACATTCCCCAGTTATCCTTTGGTCTACATGTACTGTCGCAATATCTCCAGTCGTGGAAGGGAATTTCATTGCCAAATGAGGGGTGGAGACTAATGATTTCAGGCGATTAATGGACGAACGTCCGAGCAATATGTTATATGAGGTATTTGCATTGACTAATAGGTACCTGACATTTATGGTTTTACTGAGGCTTCCTTCCTCTCCAAAAGTAGTGAACAAATCGAGATATCCTTTTGTATCAACTCACTCACTTGAGAACCCGACAATCTGCTTCTCATAAGGTTGTGTGTTTGTTTATGTAATTCTCATCTTTTTGAAAGTTTTCCAATAAATAATGTCGACTGAGTTGCCCTGATATACCAATACTTTAGTGATTGTAAATTTGTCTATCTCCATGGTGATTACCATAGGGTCGTCTTGTGTTGGGTCTATTGCAGTAAAGTCGTCATCTGTGAATGTTATTGAGGGGATTCTTGGTCACTTTTGAGCAGAAGTGGAGTGGATCGACTGAATAGCTCTAAGATGTTTTTTCCTGGCAGAATTAAAGCAACCACCACATGCAAAGCCTCTTGCTATATAGTTGACTGTTTCATTAAGTGCACTGAGTGACACGGGGTCGCTATAGTGTTGATAACTTCTCGTATTCTACGTCTGGTACGATTATTCCTATCAGGGCTTTCACTCCTTGGTTGAGCTCTTCTGACTGAGCTCTCGCTTCGTTTTTGTCGTGTCGGACGGTGATGATTGTCGCAGCTTCGAGTATCTCTTCTTCCGAGGTGTTCATGGTCTTTGGAAGATTGATTAATATCTCGTTGTGGCGATCGGGAAGTAGTGATGGTTGTCTTAACGAACTTGCGAAGATGGTCGGCTTGGATAAGTTCCTCTATTTTATCTTTCAATGCTTGCCAGCTTTCGTTTGTGTGGCCATAACTGCGATGATATTGACAATGTTTTGAAGTATCGACATTGCGTGGAGTCTGTGCTTGCTTAAGTGTGGGAATTAATTCGGTCTGTAAAGCTTCATCCAAGACTCTTCCTCTTGGCATCGTCAAAGGTGTGTAGTTGTGAAAGCGAGAGCCTCAGTTCTGTCTATATCGGTCGATTCCCACCACTGAGGGTCAGTTGCTTTTATTTTTTTCTTTATATTTTTCCTTTTTGGAGGCCTCAGCTTGTGCATTCCTATGATAGTCAATGTGTTCCTCTATCTGCATGAATTTAGTGGCTCGTGCCCTTAATTCTTCCATGTTTTGTTTCGGTCTCTTAATAAGACTCTCAGTGAAACGTCTTGGATGTATGGCCGAGACTAAGTAGTGCATTGCTATTTCTGGGTTCAAGTTTCTAATTCCCATACAGACTTTGTTGAATATGTCCATGAAGGTTCTCAAAGATTCTCCTTTTTCTTACTTCAAATTGAGGAGAAACATAGATGAAGTGTGGTGAGGTCGGCTTGTCGCATATTGTGTGGTGAATTTCGTTGTCAGAACTTTGAAGTTTTTAACAGAATTTGAAGGAAGTCCAGTGAACCATCCTAACGGACCCTCCTGAAGGGAGGTGGGGAAAAGTTTACACCACACTGCTTTGTTGGTTGTATACAAGGTCATTTGGGTTTTGAAAATATTCAAGTGTTCGTCCGGATCAGTAGAAACATCATAAAGTTTGATAGTTAGACCTCTCCATTTATCGGGGAGTGGCACAACAATTATTTCGTTTTTGAAAGGGTGGCCTTTCTGGTCTTCTTCATCATTGAGAGCAACGTCATTTTTGGAACTTTGGTGGGTCTGATGTGTTTGGAGGGTTTGAGGAGTCTGATAGGTTTGAGGGGTTGGTGGTAATGTTATGGATTGATGAGTGTGTGGTGGTAACGGTGTACGAAAGTGTTCCTCTTGTTCGGGTCCTTTAAGCCGCTGTAGTAGTTTCTTGTTTTGTACCCTTAGAAGAGATACATCTTCCGCTTGCCATCTCCAGTCTTCTTCTTGTCTACACCGATCCTCTTCATGACGTAGCTGATCTGCAATTCCCTTTTGTCGTAATTCCTCCATTTATGCTTGGAGGACCTGAATCATTGTTGTTTGTTCGTCTGCTATACGGTCACTATTTGCATTGTTTCCTGTTGACACCATCGTTGTTGTTAAGTTTTTTGTTGAAAATTTGAAGATTACCTCAGCCCCACGGTGGGCGCCAATTGTAACTGTACGGGGTGGAGGGGCCTAGGTAATACCTGTCCGTTGGGTACACAGTTGTTGACGTGTCGGTTGTCCTTGAGTTTCTTCAAGCTTTCTCTCTTTGTTGTAGGTGCTCTGCCGGTCGGAGGTACCTGCGATTGCACTCCGACGCTCAAGTCAGCGCTATGATTTAAGTGTGTTCTCCTAAAATATAAAAAAGCGTACCTCATTTTCTCACCAAGAGTTCTATTTATAATGTTGGCTCATGGGTTTTTACTTGTGTCGGTTGGGCTGGATAGTTAGTTAATAACTAACATGCATAATGGTTCCCTGATATCAAGGAAGTGTACCTTTCGATTTTATCTGTTTCTATCATTATATTAAAATATTTCCCTGATATTTCGGAGTGTGCATTTGACCATTCAACATTACTTATAACTATTTATTTATTACGTTGTAAATTATTTGCAGTTACCCGGTCGTCCAACCCGAATTATACTTGTAAAATATTCTACAAGTATGATTATTATAGGTTCACATTACTAATAAATTTAGGAATTTTGTTAACTAATTTTTCAATGACTCACAGTTCCCAAATAGGATCACGTTGATTTAAATTTAGCTAACACATTTGGCCATTGGACCAGTGGAACAGTGTGTCAACTTTAATATAAATTGATTTTTTCTTAAAATACCACTAGTACAGAAGTATCTTGCAATTTAAAGTTTCATTATGATTTTATTTTTAAAATATATATAAAAATTATGAAAGGAAAAATAAAGTTTATCTTTATCTTAACTCTTAAATTATCGACTTCTGGACTACATAAGAATATCGGTAATAATCTAAATATAAAGAAAAAACTGGTGATAATTTACTGTACAATTAAATTGTACCAACTGCCAGAACCATGCCGAATAAATATAAAATTGAAAGAAAGAAAAAAAAGCAGAATGTGAAACAAATGATATTTATGAACGTGTGGGGCTTCTTAACTAAAAAAATCTTCAACCACTTTACAGCGTTACCATAAATAAAATGAAGAAAATATAAAAATAGCAAAAGGTATCTTCGTTGAAAAGGGTCGTGTACTCATGTCAATAACCTTTATAGATAAAAAGTATATATTTTGACGAATAAGGAAAAAGCTTGTAATTATTCTTCATAAATAAGTTTGCCATACTTGTTGAAGATGAACGAAGAGTTTAGGTTCCTTTAATAGAAATTGAGACTTAATTTTAAGTACAAAAGATAAGTATTATAAGAGGTTTATTCCTTGAAATTATTCGACTTCAATATAATTTTCTGAAAGATTAAAGAAACAGCTTACACGTAAACGGTGAAGTCAATTAATGAAGTGAAAAAGGTAGTATAGTGACTACGGTATTTTGGAAAGATTCTTACCTTATCACTTAACGGGATAATACTCCTAAAATGTTTGATTTGATAGAAGCTAGATGTAGAATCGTAGAATCACTTTTGCAATAGCTTTTTGACGTGAAAAGTACTCAGAAACACGAACAAAACGCGCAACCAAACACGGAAACACTTGCCTCATTTGTGTCTAGATTTGAAAAAAAGTAGGGATGAAAATTTCTTTTTTTATTTGGTAATTTTAAAATAAAAGATTAAATATATGAAAGTAGTGTTATATTACAGAAAGAAAATATGTACAAAACTCGTGTTCAACTTGACTATAACTATGAAACTATATAGAAGACCAATTAAAGTTTTTTTTTTTAACATGATAGGGTTATTTTTTTTTGTTTTACCAAAATAGGATCCTTTTAAAAAAATTACAAATTTAGGCAAGTCGTGTCTAATTGGTACGACTTCATATGCAGAAGCCGTTTCAATTAGGCACGACTTTTGTCATGTCATACTAAAGTTGTGCCAACTTGGCACGACTTCTGCCCTGTCATACTGAAGTCGTTCCAACTTGGCACGACTTCTGCTCTCTGAAGTCGTGTCAACTTAGCACGACTTCTACCACGTCATAATTTTTTTTTAATTTTATTGTTTATATATTGGGTAGTAAGTTATGTAATGTTAAAAATTAATTTGATACATAATTTTCTAAGAGTGTTAGTTTTAAGGAACAAAAAATTGGACAATCGTGTATGGATCATGTTTGATGGTAATGTAATATAATAACTTGATTATTTGATTATTCAATTTTTTGTTCTTTAAAACTAACACTCTTAGAAAATTATGTATCAAAATAATTTTTAACATTACATAACCTACTATCTCAATATATAAACAATAAAATTAAAAATAAAATAAAATTATGACGTGGCAGAAGTCGTGTCAAGTTAGCACGACTTCTGCATGACAGGGCAGAAGTCGTGCCAAGTTGACACGACTTCAATATGACGGGACAGAAATCGTGTCAAGTTGGCACGACTTCAGTATGACATAGCAGAAGTCGTGCCTAAATTGGCACGACTTGCCTAAATTTGTAATTTTTTTAAACGGACCCCATTTTGGTAAAAACAAAAAAAAATAACCCATCATGGTAAAAAAATCCCAATTAAATCCAACTTAATTACTAAAATTTATTTTTATTACTTAAAAAAAATTATAGGCTTAATACAATTAAATTCTTAACTCCAAATCAAAGTAAATCACCAAGTAAATTTCCATAGTTAAATTCGTAAACTTATCCAATCAATAATCCTAAACTCTTGCTACAAAATTATGATTAAATGTCACACACTCAAGAAAGAAATTTTATAAATTCATACTCTTAAAAGTACAACAACAACAGCACAACCACTATAAAAAAAATACTAGCCCAATTAATCTAAAACCCAACAACTAAAAACCACTGACTACATCATTCATATTCAAACACATACATTATGCATACGAATATAATTTATTAGGTCAATGCTTAAACATTAATTAAATTTAATTATCGTTTTCAAATTATTTTACATATTTATATTAAGACACAAAAAAAAAAATACCCCTTAATTAAGAGACACAAGTTGCCACTACTTATAATAAACAGCGTGATGTCAAATATTTAATATTTAAATATGAAATATAATCCTACTTTTAATTTTTTATTTAGTTGGATTGCATTTTTGGTTTTTTAATTGTCGGTTTTTAATTTTTCTTCTTTAGTTTTTTTTTGTAATGTTAGTCTCATAT
>Ga0123341_1002086_pt1 | contig 16024 bp, 9 predicted proteins | sample Turbeapinknodule_FD_89959 | JGI IMG/M metagenome (GOLD analysis project Ga0123341, IMG submission 89959) | Root nodule microbial communities of legume samples collected from Mexico - Turtle bean Mexico pink nodule | ecosystem: Host-associated > Plants > Roots > Nodule | place: Mexico: Nepantla... | reverse complement strand
ATTATGTATGTATATATATATATATATATAACATTCTATTTAAATTCTTTTGATTTTTCATCCTTCCAAATTTAAATCATTAATTTTTATCTCTAACATTCATTTCAAAATATGCAATATTTGTTTTAATAATCTTGAAAGAAAAAAAATTAGAGGTGTCGACATTATATCCCATGCACTAGTGGATACCAAATGAGATGCTCACTTAACATTTTTGTTTAATATAACTTAATAGTATATATTAAAAAACAATGATTTCCTATTTTAGAGAGATAAAAAGTAAAGCATCTTTTATTGTTGGAATGATACTCAAAACTCTTGTATTATTTAAGGAGTAAAATATTAAGTCTTAAAAGTTGTTTTCGAGTTAACTTTGACCACATCTGTGTTTTACCAATATGCTTTGAAGTTTTCCATTTTTGCTTTGATCTGCTAACGTCTTGGAGTTTGTGAGTACCCTGTATTACATGTTCGTCAATGATGTATATCAACTTCATTTGTCTTCTATGACGCTCTACGTAGATTAAGTCAGACAACAAAGCACGTATTTGTTATGTAAACATATACACTACCTTCCCACTAGGATGTTTAAATTTGGGGAATTGGTATCTTTGAATATCAATAATTAGTTCTATCTCCATATACCATACTTTGCCAGTGGGTTGATACTTCCATTTCATGTTTTGCTGTCTTATTTCCTTTAGTGTTCTTACTTGCTTTAATGTCCCTATAAACTTACTGTATTGATTTTGATTTTGTTTAGAGAAAGGTACGATCATGTTTTTGTTTTCCTTTTGGCGTTAGGTCCCTGGAGCTTGAAAAGGGGGAATTCTTGCTTGGAAATGTCATAAATGCAGTTGTTAGCCAAGTAATGTTACTGTTAAGAGAAAGAACTTTACAGTTGATTCGTGATATTCCAGAAGAAATCAAGGCATTGGCTGTTTATGGTGATCAATTGAGGATTCAACAAGTTTTGACTGATTTCTTATTGAATATAGTGCGCTATGCACCATCTCCAGATGGTTGGGTAGAGATTCATGTACATCCAAGAATAAAACAAATCTCGGATGGGCTCACTCTTCTCCATGCTGAATTTAGGTACTGTGGTGTGATCTTAAAGTAATTCTCATTATTTTTGTTTTCAAGTGTTTACGGATGATAATGAACACCTAAAATAAGTGTTTACAGGAGCCTTAGGTTTAGACCTTGTCTCAATCTCAATATGACTACAATAATTGAATATTGTGGCCTTGGTAGATTGATATCTTAGAATCTTAGTTTCCCATCTGAACAAACTAACAATCTGACTAGTAATTTGTGAGTTACTGAAAAGAATAATCCCAATGCTTTTTGACTTCCCTTTGGATCTGTTGTCATTCTACATAATTTGTTGGGAAAGAGATTACGCAGAAGAAGAAAACGATGTTCTTATCCAACAAAAAGAAAGAGAGAGAAAAAAAGGGCAAATGCTTGTTATTAGCTAAATACTTATTGGATGTATACATTTAGCAACTTGTAAATTAGTACTGACCTTGTGGTGCTTTTCCATATATGCAATGTTTACTTGGGTATTATTATTTTCGAGTGGATAGTATTTAATCGACTGTCTGCTATTTTCTTTTGTGAAGAATGGTATGTCCTGGTGAAGGTCTTCCTCCTGAACTGATTCAAGACATGTTCAATAACAGTCGGTGGGTGAGTCAAGAAGGTTTAGGGTTGAGCATGAGCAGAAAGATTCTAAAGGTAATGAACGGAGAAGTCCAGTATATCAGGGAAGCAGAACGGTGCTACTTTTTTGTTCTTCTTGAACTCCCTGTGACGCGGAGAAACTCTAGAAGTGTTAAATAGCTATTCTGTAGCCGTAAGATTAAATTTAAAGCCCTGGCTCTGCCCCCTCATGCTGACCGCTAGATAGTTTGTTGTCATAAGTTATGCTCTCACCTAACAAGGCGACATATGGGACAAGAATTTGAACAAGCTGATTTGTGTAGTTATCCCAAATTGAACTGTTGCAACCTGACAAAACTTGTTCGGTACAGCAAGAGTGGCTTCTTGTTATGTAGCTAAATGTAACCTTAAGTCTTACTGATAAAGTTATGGCAGAGTAGATGAAATGCTGTGTCGCCAATATGCACACCTTCATGATCAAGTGGAGTCTCCTGTGAATTTTTTCAAGCAAATGCTTACATTAGCAGCTGCAGTGAACTCCAATTTATAGTTGGATTGAACTGCATCCATCTTCTGCATTCTCGTCTGTTCTAATAGTAACTGCTTATACCGAATGAGTTTCAAAGTTTGCAAATATGTGTAAAATTATTGTCTCCCACAAGGTTTGCCCTCTATGATGCTGCTTTCCAATTCTCCACTCTTTTTTTCATCATTTCCTGTAAATCCCTTCCCACTCTAATAAAAGCTGGGTTATTTATCCTGTATTTTTGGAAATTTCGTGTAAGCTAGCCTTTCTTTAATAAAAAAGAATTTGCACCTATCTATATCTTTATTGTCTGAATTTTTGTTTCTGTTACTCTTTCCGCGATTTATTTTATTTCTTAATTCATTAGCAGATGAACTAGTCACACCATGAAGAGAAAGGTTTTAGAATAATTCCATTCGATGGTTTATAATATATGCAATGTGGCTCAATTTCAATCCAATGATAGATTCGATGGTCAAGTCAACTAAAGTAATTACTATTTCTATACTTAGTTAAATCTTTTGTAATCAATAAGAATTATTAAATCCATAGCTTGTTCAAAGATAATATGGGAAGGAATTCATGGATAACCACATCCCTCAATTAAATATATCTTAAATTCAACAAATCAATAAAGGAAATAAATCTTACAGATAGCTTATAGTAGAATTTTCGTACCCAAATATAACAATCATATTATTATAGGTAAGAAAGTTTGATCTCTGAAGGATGGGTACTCCTAAAACAATATACTTTATCTACACTGAGTATGCATTCGTATCTGATACTCATTGAGTACCAATGGGTACATATTGTGAATACTATCATAAATATTTTACAAAAATCACTTCAATTGGATACATATTAGTACTTTTTAGGTAAATATTGAACTAGTATCTATGTCAAATAAATAAAAAATTACTACCGAAGAAGATCTTGATCAATTTGATTCCTTATAAGAAAGATGTAACTTGAAACTCTTTTACAACTATTATTGTCATTTTATTGTAAGAGAATCTAGAGTGCATATTCTTTTATTCATTCTATGAAATGAAACAGGTTTATTCCTAAAATAACTTAAGATTTAGTTTTTTATATATACAAATATTTGTCCTCTCTAAAAAAGAGAGTAATAGTTATAAAAAGCGTAAAGACAAAATATAGGAAATAGGTGGAGATGAATGAGATCCACATAGTTAAAGGGGTTTAAGTTTTTGAAGTTTGCTAATCTTTCTCTTGATGTGATGTACCACAGAATGTTTTTCCCAGAGATAGTGAGAAAGAGATGATGAAGGTGTGCTTCAATTGCTATACATGTGCAGAGTATCCTTTCTTCCTTTTGTTTAAAGCCACAAGTACAATTAGTGAGATAAGGATGCATTCTGGTGCATTTAATACAAAAATTGAAAATTAAGTTGCATGAAATGTACCATCATTTTTCTCATGCAAAGCAATGTGAATAAATTTTTGTAGGATGAGTTCATTAATCAGAGGGTAATTAAATCTTATATACTAAAAAACAACAAATATTTAGATATTTATTTTAAAAAAAGTATTATTAAATACTTTTCAATTGAAATATAAATCAATCTTTGACCAATTTTTCTTCCATTCTTTTTTAAGTTCGTTTTGTAGTTTCTTTGCACAAATTATTTGACTGATTCATAAATCAGGCCCAGTTTTCAAAATAGAAGTTATTAGAATAAAAAATTAATATTATATAATTTGTACATTAAAGAGAAGTAAGCTGAATATCACCTAAGAATTTTGAATAACTTATTTTGTGGGGGGATTGAGAAAAAAAATTACAAATATAATATGCTTTGAGACTCCATGAAAAAAAATAAAAATCCATAAAGATTCTAACATTAGAACAAAAAACATTGAAAGTTTTTTAATAATACAAGATATTGATTGGAACACGAAAAAGTGTGTCGAAAACTCAAAATGAATTTTACCATGGAGATGAAGTAAAACTTATTTATTTTTTATATAGGTAAATAGTCAGTTAGATAAAGAAATTTTGAAAATTATATATTACGATAAGTGAAAAACAACAAAAGGAAGAGACATGTGTTTATTTATATAAGGTTATTCTTCACTAATGATGAAAAATATTAATTTTCATATAATATAATATGTAATAAATTATTATTAATATTTGAAAGTTTAATTTTTGTAATACATGTGAAGAGATTAATTGGAAGTAGTGGTTATTGATCATGATAATTATCACCGAACACTGCAGCAGATAAAAAGAAGAGGTTGTCGTTTTTGTCTGTTGACCCTTTCTAGTTGCAAACCATTTGTTTATGTGTTCTTCTTTCTCAAACCTTGAGTGTCAAGTTTATCCACCCTTACTTTTTTTGTATCATTCCCATAGTGAGAATTGCTGAAATGGGAACCCCAGAACAAGAAGAAGAAGAAGAGAAGCTTCTCAAAAAGATAGAACTTCTCGAAGAGGGTCACGCTCACCTCAAGCAAGAAATGTCCAACTTCCAGCTGCTTCAAAACCACAGGTCTCATTCTAGGTTTGGTGCTGCTACGTCTAACCAACCCTCTTCTTCTTCTCTGCATCAAAATGGAAACAAGTATCTCAATATCTTGCAGTCAATGGGCCACTCTGTTCATGTTTTGGATCTTCAATGTCGTGTCATGTACTGGTGAGTGCTTATTTTTATACCTCGTCAACTGTTGTCATCTGGGGTGCTTGTTTTTGTAGCATATCTAAAGTAAAAGTTGTTTTTTTATGCGTGGGGTTGTGTGATCATCATTTTGCAGGAACCCTAGTGCTGAAAATCTGTATGGCTATGCGGCAGAAGAGGTTCTTGGGAGGGATGGGATTGAGATGCTGGTGGATCCCAGGGATTTTGGTTTGGCCAATGATGTGTTCAACCATGTCAAAATGGGAGAGAGTTGGAGAGGCCAGTTCCCTGTTAAGAATAAGAAAGGCGATAGGTTCTATGCCGTGGCAACCAATACACCTTTCTATGATGATGATGGAAGCTTGGTTGGGTTTATTTGCGTCTCCTGTGATTCACGGCCCTTTGTTGAATCCAGAATTCCCTTTCTAGGAGCAGAGAGTGCAGAATCTGTATCGGGTTCCAATGGTCGTAGGAGTAGCATTTCAGATAAACTTGGCCTTGACTCTCAGCAGCCACTTCAAGTTGCTCTGGCTTCGAAAATTTCAAATTTGGTTAGTTTTGTGCCTTTTGTGTTTCTGTGTTTGTGTATGGCTTAGCATGTCTTGATGTTTCTAACTGTTACACCAGGCTTCAAAGATGAGTAACAAAGTTAAGTCCAGAATCCGAACAGGAGAAAATAGTGTCAATCGTGAAGGTGGGAGTGGAGAAAGTCGTCATTCTGAGCATAGTTTGTTGGAATGTGCTGTTTCTGACCCGAGAGAAGATGGTAATTCCAGTGGGGCTAGCACTCCCAGAGGAGATGTGCAAAAATCTCCTTTTGGTGCCTATTCTCTTGCTGAAGAGAAATCCCAAGGGAGAACTATGAGAGACTCCGATGATCAGAGTGAAGGAAAACCTATTCACAAGATCATAACTTCTAAGGCTGAAACATGGATTCAAAAGAAAACATTGTCATGGCCTTGGAGAGCAAGTGATCAGGAAGGATCTGAGGCAAGGAATGTTCATGTTGCTTCCCCTTGGTTGCAGGGTGACCAAGAGAATGAGTCGGTTAATCAGAATAATCTTTCTTCTGGGTTGAAGCGAGAAAGCCAGGCAGGCGAAAGCAATGGACCTGTTACTAACGAGGCTTCAGGATCCTGGTTCTCGTTTGTTAATGTTAACAGCACAAGTAGTACCAGCAGCTGTGGCAGTGGCAGTAGTTGTGCTGCCAATAATAAAGTGGATGTTGACTCCGATTGCTTGGATTATGAAATTTTGTGGGAGGACTTGACAGTTGGAGAACAAATTGGACAAGGTGGTCATGTCTTTACTCAAGTGGCATGCTTGAGAAAAATAAGCTTTTTTGTCTTTTTACAATATCCATGCATCAATCGAAAGACATGTGTTTGTTAATAATGCTGATATATCTATGTACAGAATTTCTACTTTTGAAATTTGTTTGCTTCTTTATTAGGCCCGCCACCTGAATTTGATACCCTTACTTACAAAACCCAAATATATAGTAATCAGTGGTTATTGTCCACTGGTTTGCTATATCAGTTTTGAGTGTTTTCTATTTACCTTTCTGTTGTTGGTTTGCAGGTTCTTGTGGAACTGTATATCATGCTCTATGGTATGGATCGGTATGTTCTTTTCTCTTCCTGTAATTTCTGTTTTAAATTTCATCTTGCTTAACATGTTTATGTTTTTTTGTATACATTACATTAATTGTTATGTTGCAACTCAAATTACTGCCGTTTGAAGTCCTTTTTAAATTGTTAAATTGAAAATTTAGTTATCAGACAAAAATATATTCATGTTTCTTCAGGATGTTGCTGTCAAGGTTTTCTCAAAGCAAGAATATTCAGATGATATGCTACAGTCCTTCAGACAAGAGGTAATGTCTGGAAGTCTAATTTACTTGTTATGTTGGAAAATGAGAAATAAGCTAAAGTTTATCCATATGAAGCCAGCTTGTGTATAAAGAATGCTATGATCCACCCTTACCTAGGAGAGAAATTTTTTAGATTAGACCATAATAGACTATCTTTGGTGGATTTTACTTTAACGATGTTTACATGATGAGATCATCTTTATTACTCTTGGAAAACCTGATATGCGAGATTTCCTGATTTGAATCACTTGAGGAATAACCCCTCAGCTATGCGGATTGATAATACCGGACTTTCAATCAAATTAATTATAAAATTCCTCAGTTCCAGTGACTAATTGAATGTCCCTTAAAATTCAGTTGTATACCATTGATTTGACAATGTATTCTGTAAGCAGGTGTCTGTCATGAAAAGACTTCGTCATCCAAATATTATTCTCTTTATGGGGGCTGTGACTTCACCTCAACATTTATGCATTGTAACAGAGTTTCTCCCACGGTTTGTCTTGCTCCATCTCTGATTTACTCAGTATCGTGAGCATTCATTCTGATTCAATTTGTTGTCTCATAATGCTGATTTGCGCTGATAATTGTTGCATCAATTTATGTTTTATCTATTCAGGGGAAGCTTATTTCGATTGCTTCAGAGAAACACATCCAAACTAGAGTGGAGACGGAGAGTTCATATGGCCTTAGATATTGTGAGTACTTAAAAGCAGTATTATGGACAACATCTCTTCCTGTGTCGATGTATCTTCTTTGTGTTTAAGTAATTACATCTTATTCTTGTGATGCTGATGTTTGATGAGAAATAACAGCATGTTCACTTTTGTTTCCCTCCATTTTCCCTTTTCAATATTATTAATCATTTCAGACATCTATTCTTGGAGCAATACTAGTAGATTTCGACTTCAACTTCAATTTGTTATCTTAGAAAGGATCTCTATCACTGTGATTGAAGCAATGGTGTATGCTTAATCTTTCTATAGGCACGAGGTGTAAATTATCTCCATCATTGCAACCCCCCTATCATTCATCGAGATTTGAAGTCTTCAAATATTCTAGTTGATAAGAATTGGACTGTGAAGGTTTCGTCACGTATCTTTTTACTTTTTATATGTTGGGTTGTATTCATTCAGTTAGTGCTTAAGGAATTACAGCTTATTTTTATTCTTATTTAGCCAGACTATCTTAACTTTTGTTGGCAAAACAGGTTGGTGATTTTGGACTTTCCCGTCTTAAACATGAAACATATCTCACTACTAAGACAGGAAAAGGCACGGTAGGCTCTCGTTTGTGGTGGTCCCATAGATGTTTGACTTTTGAATTTTTCCCCTTCAGTGTCCAAAGTGTTTCTGATTCTCCACTTTTTATTCTGCTTTGTAGCCTCAATGAATGGCACCAGAAGTTCTTCGTAATGAACTGTCAGACGAGAAGTAAGTGTGCTTTATGCTCTCTATTACCCTCTCTTTTTGTCTTCCTCTCCCCTTCACTCTTTCTTACTTTAATCCCACTTTGAATTGTTTTTTGCTGCTTCATGGAACCATTAGGTCTGATGTTTACAGCTTTGGGGTGATATTGTGGGAACTTACAACTGAAAAGATCCCTTGGGATACTCTCAACCCAATGCAGGTATATTTTTAATGTGTACATCCATGAAAATTTATGAAAGTGAACAGATATAAAAAGTTATGTAATAGTTAAAAACGGCTATTTTCACAGTTGAAACATTTAATGTTGTTAAATTTGTTATTCCACTAATTCTAGTGCTTGTAGATAAACCATTTAGCAGGGTATGCAAATTAGGTTTTTGAATTTTTAATTTCTTCATCATGTCTACACTAATCTAGTTTTTAATTTACAAATAATCTTAGAAGACAACAGTGAGTGACAGCTTTTATCATCATCATTTGCTCCAATGCCTGTTATTATATTTCACTGTCTACTCATGCTCAGTGAGTACATATATGAACAGTTTCACTAGGATTCTTGTAGGTTATTGGAGCTGTAGGGTTTATGAACCATCGACTAGAAATTCCAGAAGATGTTGATCCACAGTGGGCTTGTATAATTGAGAGCTGCTGGCACAGGTGTGCTATTTTTCCACTGTCATACGTATTTTTAATTTTTTCCCCCATTGCTCTAAATATCCATGACAAAATTATCATCAAACGTTCGAAAAAATCAGATTCTATTTCACTATATCATAAATGGAGATCATTTTGTTGTAGAGAATGACTATATGCTAAATATTATGTTTAAAGTCATACACGAGTGAAATGGTCTTTTGCTTAAGGACAGCATTGCAACATTCTATTTCTCCTTATTCTTCTTTATTCGCATGTGTGAGACTTCTCTACTTAGTATCTACATTATGGTTACGGGCTGAAAGCCTCTGGCCATGAATTTTAATTAACGCTCATAACTTGAAGCTGTTGCATATGTTGTACAGGGGTTTTTTACTCTAAACAAAAGAGTTAAAAGGGTTTTTTGCCTTCGTTTGGTTGACAAGGATTTTCAAAACAACATTTTGCTAATTTCTTTTTAATGGGTTCTTATTAAATAGTCTACTTCATTTGTTAGAGTTTTCCTGTTAGACATTAGTGGTTATCAGTTATGCTTCGTTGTGTTTGAAGCGAAGTGTGGTGCAATTATCAACTCTCACATGCTAACTTTTTACTTTGTTCATTACCACCAGTGATCCAGTTTGCCGACCAACATTCCAGGAACTGGTGGAAAGGCTTAGAGAACTGCATAGACAGTATGCAATTCAATTCCAGGCAGCTCGATCTGCCGAGGAAGGCACTCAAAAGGAGTTCTCTAGCAAATAGCCACAATCTTTGAGCTTGTTTCTTCTTCATCTCTAACAAGCTGGTGCATAAGGAATTTTTGGCATATGCAATACAAAACATTCCTGATGAGTAAACCTGTTGGTACAAATACCTGGTTTTGGAGTCTGGCAGCGTTGTTGGTTCATCAGTTTTTGTCCAGTTATCACCATACAAGTAGGAAAATGGTTACCAAACTATTTTTAGTCATTTGATATTTCTTTGATGGCACCATAGAATCTTAAACTTGCTAGTAATGGTTTATATGCTTGAAGTCTTGTGGATAGGTTTGTATTTTATATGGAAAATGTTTGTACTGCATATAGTTGTATAGAATGTTTGGGAGAAAGAAAAATATAAATCAATGTAGGAAGCAGGGAAATGAGAGAAAATAGTGGAAAGAGAGAATTTTAGAAATTATTGTGTATCAGAATTTATTGATTACATAAACTATTTATAGTTTAGAGATATCAGAATCTGCTAGACCTATAACAGCTGAACACTTAAGAGAGGACTGAAGGCAGCAGACTCAATAAAAGTTAGAATGCAATATCAATCTATTTAACATGAGACCCAATTCGATTGATAAATTACACAATATATTTCATAATGTTTGACTGCAATTTTCATCTTCCAAGAAAACGACCAACTTCATATTCTTCAAACGTTAATTTGTCCATTCAGCCACTTTGGTGAAAAATAAGAATACATACCGGTCTGACTATACAATTGTATACGAATGAATATGCAAACTGTTCAAATGTTAGATTAAAGTCACTCATCTGTTACATGAGTTTGTATACTATCAAATATGTAGAAATGAAATTTTACCGAGTATAATTGCTACGACGACTAATATAAAAAAAAATATGATGCATGATTTATATGAATAATATTAAAATTTATAATTTGAGTGTATTTAAATTATAAATTTAATCAATCTCCAATATATATTAGCCTTGGCATTATTCTGTCCTATGGCCAAGTCTGTTTTACGAGTGGAAATGTGACGCGACGAATAAAATCACGTGAAGAGGATAACAAAGGAGACACATCCAACTTTCTCAACCAATTTATAGAATGTCTCAACCCCTTTTGTTTCTTATGCCAAATACCATTACGAATCAATTTGTAATTTTAAAGATCGGCAGAAAAATCTAATCTTTGAATAGAGAATTATTTTTATGATGAAAATTAATTAAAAAATATGCTGCATAAATTTTCACTGTAAGAAATCTGTACTATTACATTACTGATTGATGCATTGGCCTTTAGTTAATTTACAACGCCTATTAAATGAATATGGTTTGAAGCTTTATCACACATAAAGTGGAAGTGGTTACAAACAAAAAAATGGGGATGGCAATAACTCCGAAGACATTATTATGGCGTATGGCCAATGAAAGGAAAGGCACCATAGAGTGGGGGGACCTTGGCATTGTAAGGACCCGGTAACATAATTTATCGGAATCTTATTGAATAAGCAAAAAGTCACCAAAGATTGTGGACACTTCCATCCCATCAATGTCCATTTCAAGAAACAATAGCAAAAATCTGAAATGTAGCTTTATCAATTTGAATGTAACAAACAAAACAGAAGATGCCACTCGCACAAGCATTACACACCACAATTCACAAGAGCACATAAAAGCAAGGCTCTTTTTTTTCATTTGATTTGAACTAGTCACATGCTGGGCTTCAAGATGACAAAACTATGCTTAACGAGCAAGCATGTGTACTATGAGACACGAGGAGGTCTTCAAGAAGGACTTCTCCATTAGATAATGGCTACTTTTATAGCACATAAAAGTTTGGGGAGAGGAGAGGTAAAGACAGTTAATCAACAATACATTTATTATTTCTGAATGAATTAGGTCAGAATGCGGTTGAGATTCAATTTAAATGAAAAACAATTTTCTGAAGCATTGACCCTTGTTCATTATCACCTCTCTAGTGAAGCAAGTGCCGAATGGCAGCAACTGCGTCACCTTTGTGCTCGCGCAAAGTTCTTTCAGCAACCTTTTTGTCCAACTGATGAAAACAATAAGAAATATATATAAATCCCATTGGAATAAAAATTTCTAGATGCATTGATGAACAATCTGATTAAGTTACCTCTAGCTCATTTGCAATTATATCAACATCTGCTGCATTTATCTTAACAGCAGCTAATTCTTTCTCCCTGTGATTGGACCAAAATACATTATACAGTTAAGAGATAAAAGTCAAACTATCAGTGCAGGACTAGACAGGAGGGAAAATGGAGAATTAAACATACAGCTTTTTAGTTTTTTTTATCATTATTCAGGCTGAGTAGGATTTCAGGTATTTGAAAGTATATGTATTCTTCTCTAGTCAATCTTTAAAAGCGTAGAAATTAAAAATTAGTACCCTTTAATAAGATTCTTCCTAATACAGTTAGTTTGCCAAAGTGACATATTAGGTGACACGTCAATTACCTTGTTCTCAAATTCGCATGATAGGCAGTAGATGACATGCCAGGTCAACAAACTAGCTCTGTTAATTATCGTTATACATCCGAAAGATTAACGTGAAAAACAAATAACTCTTACTTTAGGGTATTAATTTTGTATTTTGACGTTTTTAGGAATTCACTAAGGTGACATACACTCTCAAAGACCCAAAAGACTATTCAGCCTATTATTTATTTACATGGTGCGTGTTTCGATTCACGTTGAATTACCTAAATCACGTTAAAATATCAGCTAAAGTGATTTAGATAAACGTTTACATCTTTGGTCTTAGTTAAGGAATTGATTGAGTCCAAAGTTTAGGTAGGAACAACTTTAAGTAGCTTTTGAGTTAGATAAAAAAAATTATATTAAGTTTTATTACTGAATTGTTTTTAGAATTAAAATATCTAAATATAAATCACTTCACTTCAAAATCAATTTTGTAAATACTCACCCAAAAACACATTTCACTCATTTAAATTATCACTTTAGAACTTAACAAGCTCTTCACACTCTATTTCTGTTAGTAATGCAACTTGATCTTTCAATACGTACAAGGACAATAGAAAGATATAAAACAGTATAAAGTGAAGGAAAGCTAAAGACAATGAACATTAGTAAGCAGCTAAGCAGCTACAAGTATCCATCCTCACAATGCAGATGAACTATAAAACTAGTAACCACATGGATCCTTCAATACTTTCACATTTTTAATGTTAAAGAGACCATCAGGGTTCTTTTGTTACAAATCAAATCACACTGCTATTTTAGGAGGGGGGTATACTAACTCTGAAAATTCAAGGGTAAATTTCAACCGTGCACCTGTCTTCATTTTTTATTGGTTTTTTTGGGATTTGACCTTGAATTAAGGAGGAGAACACCCAATTTACCAAGTTAATAAGCGTTGTGTCAAATAGTGGCCATAGCTTAATGGTTCCAGATTTCAGCAGTTTGTCATCAAATGTTAACAGGATTGTGGTCTTATACTACATCCTCCGGCTTTTGACATGCTCATTTTGGTGGTCATAGCAAAAAAGGTGTTGTATTTTAAAAAAAAATAAAAATAAATGACAAGTCTTGACTGTTCAACAATTGTTCATTGTGTTTTCAACAAAAGGGACCTGAATAACCTCCACACACAAGCTAAGCTGAATGAACTCTCCACTTCTATATTATAAAACCAAACAACGATGAAAACTGTATCTGGCGAACAAACCATCAAATATTGTCATGAAACCTCTCTGTTCCTTTCTCCGCTTCTTTGTTTCACTCTATTGTCTTTCCTCTCCGCCTCTTTTCCATTTCTCTATTCTATTTGACTCCTTGTTCTATATGGCCATCATTGTCTCTTTGTTTGATTATTTCTGTTCACTCTTTTTTCAATTTTTGACACTCCAGGGTCCTTACTTCTCTGAGATAGTGCTTCTCAATTGTACATTTCATCTCAGTACTTTTATTAAAGGCAAGTAATGTTGAGAACCATCACATATCAAGGTCAGTAACAGTACTGATCAAAGGCGGAAACATTGTCACTCTTTGGAGAAAAATGACAAACACTCTTGTGTACTACTTCCATGGAAAAATGACAAGCGGAGGGATCACAAAGGCAAATTTAGTGGATAAGAAGGGTAACATTGTTGGAGTGACAAAAAAGCTCCATATAAGCAACAAAGATGCACACATACACCTAATGTCTTAAGATTTAAGTTGGATGAGATTTTAGTTCGTTTGTGTGATTCAAACTTAGCATAGTTACTACAATATTCCTATTCATGATTTGAATCCCATAACTAGATACAATTCAATTACCCACGTTTGTATCATGAGATGTATCTTAAATGACTTTCTATCATTCAATACAAGAATGAACCTAAATGCAATTTTGTATCGTCAATACAAATCACACATTTCAGCGTTCATTGTTCTTTCTTTTTTTTATTTTTCTTGCATCAGTTCTCACGGAAACGTTTGAAAAGTCGTATAAGCTTAAATTGTTATATGAAAAAGGAATTGAAGGAGCAACTTCTGAACTTATCCTACTTGATTAATCCACTAAATTATGTGTCCCTCGCTCCTTTAATGCATTTCACAATTGCAGTGCTATATTTCTCCATACTTCTAAGTTAAAAGCTTCACAAGCTCATATACACGAAATAATTTTGTTTTATAAGACGTATGGTTAAGTTGTTTTTATCAATTTCTACTTTAAAATCATTACATTGAACACCATATATAAACTACATGATATATGAGCATTACAGCATTATCACTTAGTTTCTACTTTCTACTAATCTTACCAAAGCACAACATCTGGTCCTAAGTTACTGATACTTCAGAATAAAAACATACAATCATAATCCCTAGGCCAAGTAGTATATATTATAATGCATGAATTAAAAGCAGGCGTTGGTTTTTGATGCATAGCATGCATTGAAAATGAAGATGTAGTGACCTGATGCGCATGGCATTGCGATCAGCTTCGGCAGAAGCAGCGATGGAAGCCATGGCCTCCTGGACGCGAGTGGAATCCAATTGGCGATCCTCGACGCGGTCAGTGAGCTTATCCAAGGCTTTGCTCTGTTGCTGTAAGTCCTTCGAATCCACCACCATCTCCACTCCTTCCTCTCCACCCTCCATTCTTACCCTAAACCCTAACACCACCCTTCTCTTCTTCCCTGCGCTCTACTGTGTCCTATCACACCCACTCAGCTACAAAATTCAAAGTCTCCACAATCGGAACAATGGCGCTGCTCCTTCTCCCCTTATTGTAATCGCCCTAAGACCCATGGGCTTCCAACCTAAGGCTCGTGTTATTCTCACTCCTTGTTTTACTACTGCACCCCCAATTTGTGAAAAAACTAATTTGCCCTCATTTTTTCACCCTCATATACCCCATTGCGTAACCTAATTTTGAAAAACCTTTCTTATACTAGTTTCCTTTAAAGATAAATTTTAGTTTATATGTGGAATAGGTTTCTTTAAATAAATTCATTCCATTATTTTTTTTCACCTAAAAGTATTTATGAAGAAACTTATTTAAATATATATTTTTTTTATGGTTTATTTTTATCAAATAATTTGACTAATTATTTTTAGTGAAGTTTTTATTCTAAGTATTAACTATATTTGTTGTTATCATCGCCGCTCTCACATTATATTTATTTTATTGTTATTCTTGTATTGCGTTTTGTGTCATTTTTATATCTTTTTCTTCCTTGTTTCGGATAGTTTAATTTGATAGATAAAATTGTCATTGCATACACAATATGCAACAGATATTTAAATTGTCATTAAAAACTACAACTTTCAATGATATCTCAATCAACATCGATTTTAAAATTGTCAATAAAAAAATAACCTTCACTAATATGTCACTCTTAAGAGTGTATTAACCATCTTTTTTTATTAGCATGTGTTAAAAAAATTAATTATCAAATATCAAGATTCTATAATGTTGTTCTATCGAGGTGTTTCCAAACAAGTTGTCGATGCATAATACCTTTTTAAGTAAAAAATATTCCTTATATCAAATTCTATTTCACTCATGCTTTGGTTTTTCAGTACGATCTTTTTGCTATTTTTTGTGTTTTGTTACACAACAACATGCTACTTTTTTTAATTAATCGTATTCTTACTCTTTTACTTATTAATGTTTCTCCATGTAAATAAAATTGCATGAAAAAATTTGTGACATTTCTAATCTTTATGTTTTTCGTTGTTTTTATTATTTTACTCCCATCACTGCTAGAAAGAGACTTAATAGTAGTATTGTTTCTGACATTTTCTTAGTTTTAAACCACACACTAAAAGTTTTATTTTCTTAAATTTTAAAAGCCACAAAATTGATATTTTCAAGAATGTTATTTTTTTTATGAAAATTATTTCCCATATATATCATTCTAAAAATGATTATAAAAAAGATGTAAATATTTTTCCATGTCCTCAACATATGCTCAGACTTATAATGATGTTGATGTGCAAACTAACAATAATAATGTTATATATATATATAT
>Ga0123341_1002084_pt1 | contig 16033 bp, 10 predicted proteins | sample Turbeapinknodule_FD_89959 | JGI IMG/M metagenome (GOLD analysis project Ga0123341, IMG submission 89959) | Root nodule microbial communities of legume samples collected from Mexico - Turtle bean Mexico pink nodule | ecosystem: Host-associated > Plants > Roots > Nodule | place: Mexico: Nepantla... | reverse complement strand
TCATTAAAGTTTTACAATTTGACTTTAATGAAGAAAATATAACTTCTAATGTTTAACTTGCATTAATAATATGCTTAAATTAATTAATTAAAAACATTAATTATCAAATAATGTCTATGATACATAAGAAATGTTTAAATCTATAAATAAAAATTAAAGTAAACTTAAATTAATAAAATTGTATCATCCTTTTTATGTTTTCTCATTATAGTCAGATTAGGAGTGACACCAAACGAGATCGTTTGACATTTTTTTTAATTATTTTGTTTTGAATCTATTTACTTGATTGTAGTTATTAATATTATTTTTTGGACAATAAAAATATAAGAAAAAATAATAAAATTGAATCAAACACTAATATTTCAATAAAAAAGGTTTAATGACTAACAAAATAAAGTAAATATCAACAATATTTCAATGAATAAAATGATGCATAAATTTTCTTTATGTAAATAAAATTTTATATAACTACCATCAATCTTAATTCCAAAAGCATAACATTTCTATTTAAAAGTGCAATAAATAAGAAAGGGTCCCCCGCCTCTTTAACCTTCAGGCGGTTTAGGCGAACTTTAAAAAATTAACCTACTTCATCTAAATGAAGTCAGTTGGGGATCGACCCATTTTGTCATCTTTAAATCAAATCTTATATTTTTTTTTTCAAATTTTAACCTAGCATATATAAATGATTAGCTCATGCTTAAAATATTTTATATATTGTATAATCCTTCATATATTTTCTCCATTACCATTAATTTTTTTTTTTAAGTTTTGCATTAATATGTCCATATTTCTTCTCAACAAATATTGGGCTAAAATAATTAGTGATGACTTATTTGATTTTGGAAAAGAATGTTATAAAACTATTTGTTTTTGTTTCGAGTTGTTATGTTAATAAACTCTAAAAGATTAAATATTTTGGAATTTAATTTTAAAAATATCGTTATGTATAAAATATAACAGTAAAAGAATAAAAAATGTAATTTTTTTAAGAAATAAAGATAAATTGTAGCAACTAAATTTATCTGTAAACAAAAGCATATCAGAAAAAAAATTACTCTATTTCACTAACAATTTTAATGAGACTATACATAACACAAAAATTCATATTATTATAAGGGTTTTATTACATACCTTCTTTTTTTATTGTATGTTTCATTTCCTTTATTTGAAAATTGAGACTCTTTTTCTTTTCCCTTCCTATTCTTGGTGTGTTTTGGTATTTGAAGAAACAGATTGGGCTAAGTTATTTCTAAGGATGGCTTAAGTCTGCTTCTTCCTGCACACCATATTTTCTTCAGGCACCTCATAGTAAATATGAAAGTACCTTTTTGTCCTTAAAATCTTAAAAACTTTTCACCTCACTCTTTCTTCTCTGTTCTCTCATCCCGCGGCACCCCCAATGAGTTTTCCACCCCCGTGTCTTTCTTTCTTCTTGACACTGATTATATTTAAGTTAAAATTTCAATAATATTTATCAATATTTAATAATAAGAAGAATAATATGCTTATATGTAGAATAAAAAGAAAATATTAAATATTTTAGGCTATTTTATATTTTAAGAAAAAAATTTAAACAATGTATTTTTAAATATTTTTAATGAACAAGTCCATCTCCTGGGTTAGTTGGGACAATGTCTGCAAGCCCTTAGAGGAAGGAGGCTTAGGTGTGAAAGAGACAGAAGAAGTGGTGTTTAAGGGAGGGATTCCCGAAGCTGATGAAATTCTTCAAAGTGCTCAATTACAGTCCTGGCTGTGGTTAAAACATAAGGTAGCTGGATTCTCCTATGCTTTCTCTGACTGGATTTTGAATCCGTACCAGTGCCTACGTGCTGTCGTGTGATTGGGTGATCTAATTGGCAGGAGGTTGTGGGCTATCTCATGGTGTTTTGGTGCACAATGGTTAAAATTCTTATTCACAGTACAGAATTATGCGTAGTGTTTATGCATATAAGCCTGCTGGCCTTTTTCTGTGGGTATCCTACTGCAGACGTAGGAGGACGTAAGGGGGGGTTCTTTGGATGGAGTTTTTTCTCTAAATACATCCCCTATTAGGTGGTTGAGGTGTAAGCTGTCCTACATGTTTTCTGGTGCGTGCTGTGGATTCCGAAGGTGGTCTGAAGGTGGTTTGAGGGTGGCGGTAGGTGCTAACGGGGTGCTCTTTTGGAGTGTGGTGGTTAGGTGTTTACAGGTGAGATAGAAGGCTTAGTGGGTTGGTTCGCTGCTTTGCCTACTCTACATCTATAAATATTTTTTCGGGTTCGACAGCCACAACACCATCTGCTGGTTGTGCTTTTGGAATGTTTGGAACAAGTAAACTGAGTTTTCTGGGTTCATTCTTTGTTGTCCACTGATGTTAAGAAGTTAGGGGGGTAAAGCTCATCACAGTTTGGTGGAGTGACAGCTGGAAACAACTTCTATTGCGTGTTCAGCATGGCTCTAAGACTATAAGTGTAGCGATGCTGGAGCAAGGTCTAAAAGTTTTGGCTTCACATGCTGAGGAGCATTTGCTTTTGAACTTCGTTCAATCAAGTGGTAAATGTGTAACCACTTTTGGACTCTCGGGAGTCTTCATGGATCCTTCCAAGCCATGAAGTGTGCAATGTAAACTACCTTAGTTGGTAAGTTGGAAGTCCTTCGTGTGGAACTGCTGGAGTTGCTGGAAATTTCTCTACGATATACGTTGTAAGGATAGTAGGATGTCGCTTTGTACCTGAGGTGTCTTGTGGGTGGTATTGAAGTCAAGGAGTAGACACCTCCTCTCGGGGCTGTTGTGTACGTCTAGTTTGTGCTGGACCAACTAGAATGACAACATGTAACAAAATCTTCACGCACCAGATACCAGAAGTTTTATAGCTAACGTTGTTTGTAATTTTTGCAGGTACAGAGATGCCCAATTACAGGGTTGAAGGTCTATTCTTACATCAATGTTCTCATGCTAACCTCTGGTATTCCAAGTTTTTGAAGCCTCTGCTTGCCTACTGTTGTACAACAGTAATTGGGAGTTGTTGGTGTTACAAGTCTCGATGGATGTATTCTTGGAGTCGATCGCGAAAACCTGTTTAGCTACTTATTTCTTGTCTTATGCCAATGTCCATTTTGGAGCTATAGGAAGATACTAAGGAAGATATTTATGGTACTGGAGGCACCTTTCCCTTCGGGGAACCCCGAAGGGTCATTGTTGAGGGTGTTATATGCCTTCCTTTCGTAGCTTAGTGAACCAAGGTGTTTTTGGAGTAAGGTTCCTTAGTCTAAACCAGCAAACATGTATTTTCTCTGTTTGGGTGCTCTTTACTTGGTTTTCTTAATATGTTATGGTAAGTGTAAAAGGGTTGGGATACCCCTTTGTATCCCCTTAATTTTATTTCATTCTTTGCTGAAAAAAAAAAAAAATATTTTTAATGAAACCAATTTAGCCTTATTTTTTTACATATTTTATTGTTACTTTATTTTTTGATTGGTTCTTTTCTTTGAACTTGGTTACTTCATCGGATCATCGATCAGAGTGATTGATCTAAATCAATGTTTAAAATAGAGTAAAAAAGTTTAAATTAATTTAACTAAAACTATAATTTTTTCTAGGTGAGTTATTAAGTATAAAATATTGTTTTACTCTAATTTATTTTAAAAGTAGTTGTGTATAAGTAACATAATATTTCAAAAATACCATAAAAATAATATAATAAACATATACAAGGAAAAAATAATCTCACATTAAATATGTAAATAATTTTTTTATTGTATTAATTTTATTATTTAAATTTCTGCAACATAAAGTTTTACTTTTTTCAATCTTAAATATCAATATATTGTGTTTAAGTAATGATGTGATATATCATGATCCTATGTGATGTGATGTCATATCTAAGTGGCATGGTATTTCATTTTTATGATATGTAATGTCACATCTAAATGATACGGTATTTTGTGTGTCAACTCATCACTTTAATAGTAAAACGTAATAAAAAAATTAAAATAGAAAAGTTTTATATTATAAGAGATAAAATGACAAAAAAAAAACTAAGAACCAAAAAGATAAAATAAGTATATTTAAACTTTTGAATATTCATGTTTACTGTGTATATCATACAGAGTTCAAATGCAACACATAATATTTGATCCGATAAATTTTAGTAAAAAGAAGTATAATATTTTTCATCAGTCCAAAAAAAAAAGGAACTTGTGAACGAGGTACAATGGGATAAATTTGTTAGTACAATAAAAACTTAGAAACAAACTTTTAAGAGGTTCTATTGGTTGTGTTCTTTCTTCTTGGAGATGTACTGAGACTACTTAAATCCCTGTGTTGTTTCATCATAGTTTGGGGGCTTCTAATCCTCCTTTTTTAATTAAAAAAATACATAAACAATTTTTTCAAGAACTAAAAATAATACAAATAGCATTTTCAAGTAACCAACTTGAATACGTATTTCTCTTCTCATTTTACTACCAACCTGCAAAATTTCTGGACAAGTCTAACTTTCCCTCAACTAAGTGCAACCATATTTTCTATTATTCTTTGCCATTGAATCAAAGTGTTATGACAATCATATTGCAGCAGCAATTTTCTTCATCACTAACCTTTCCTGGTTCCATTCCATCACATAATCAATGTTCAATCCTTCGAGTTTCACTTTTCCAGATTTGGAATCCAAAAATAAGTTGTATGCTTACATAAATTATGTGCATTATTAGACAATAATGAACATCCCAAATAAACAAAAAAAAAAAAAATTCAGGTAGCATTAAAAGAAAAATGTAAATGGCATTTTCGACTAAAAATATGTTATAAGAAACCACAGCTCAACTTTTCTACTCAAAACTCTTGGCAAAATCCCGAGTGAAGAGTAATTGACTCCTCAATTTCTGCTTGTCAACAATTAATAACTTCACAAACCTGATGAGAGGAATCACACCCAGAATTGGAATGCTCTTTCACTTTGTTAGGAAAATGAGACTAGAAAGTAAGATCTTTGGGATCCTCAATAATCAGTGAAAGTGTTTGCAAGAACGAAGCCAAATCAGCACCATAGATGACTCGATGATCGGCTGTAACATTGACCTGCAAATTTAAATTTCTTCTATTATAGGAAACAAGTTTGGAACTGGATTTATGTTTTTCTAACAATAACTAAGTCATACTCGGATACTCCTATATATACATATGTTACGACTCTCGCACCTGCATTTGGTTCTTCATGCCAATGCGACCATCCTTGGTAGCCACAACAGCTGGCTGTGATGCTCCAACAGCCATTATTGCTCCCTACACAAATAAATCCAAAGAATGATAATATTCGTGTTGCCCATCACTAATCGAATTGGAACATATAGCCAATCTCTTGCAATATTTGACCACAAGTAAAACACTCACAGTTCCAGGTGGCAGAATAGCATCAAAGCGATCAACACCAAACATTCCCAGATTGGAAAGAGTGAAAGTACCTGTAAAAATAATAATAAAAGCAATCAGTGAGGATGAACAAATATCCAAATCAGAGTCCTTAATTTGATCCAATTGGATGTCAGTGTTCAACCATTAGAAAGGCATAAACTCTTCACCGTAAATATCATAGATCTGTATCCTTCTTATTCAAGAGATCCCCATAACAAGAATAATAGAAAGCAAATATATCAGGCAGAATTGAACTAGTCAGCACTAATAGTCCACACAAAATGGGCCACTAAGACACCAGCAGCACCATGAATTCCAGTGGTTCCATTAAATTGCCAAGAAAATCACAGAATGATAATAAAGTATGGCCTTTAAAAATATTTAAATCATTGGTTGTAAACCTTAATATTCAATTACAACAGTGTAATGTCTCCTTAATGGGGGGGGGGGGAATCAATGCCTTATACTTGAGTAAAGTCAGAACTGAGATTTTAAGATTGGTGAGAAAAACAGAGTTTAGTATTCCCCACATAATACCAGAAACTTTGCAATTTAGGTATCTCGGATCCATCTTGGTATTAATGAGAGTAAAAATAAGTGAAGTAAAAGAAAACAGACTATGATGGATGAGGTAGACATACAAGAAAATAAAACTTGGACTTGGACAAGGATATGGCCAAAACTCATCTAAGTGATTTGGGTATGTAAAAAGAATATCAATGGAGTCTCTAGTGAATAGCAGAGTGGATCAAGTGAAAGATAGTACAATTAAAATTGGTAGGTAAAAGAACTAAGAAAACAATAAGAAAAACTATCAAGACCTTGTGCTAAATTGTTTTACGAAAACTTTGATCTTTAAAAGAGTCTGATGGCCTTAACTAATATATCATCCAAAATGGAGGGCCAAACTTAGTGAGATAAGCCTTTGGTTGTTGTTATTTGTTTTTAAATTGTATGCCTTTTTTATTCCCTCCAACTTGTTATTTATCACACCTCGCTGTTGAATAATGATGATCACAGCATCACTAAACTTCACATTCTCTATTCATTGAACTTTTTTGCATCCTTAGTCTTAGGCTAACTAAAGCCCCCGTTGTGGCCAGATAATAGAGGATATATCCTCAGCTCAAAAATTAATTCTAAATCATATTTGTCAATCCTCATGCTTAAGGACTCATTTATCTTCCTTAGTCTTTCAAGCCCAATGTATTCTTTCAACTTAAACATCATTGCAATTGTAAACCTAAAAGAATACAACTACGGAACATCAAAACCCTCCAGAAAACTGATCTGTACAGATTTTCTGGTATCAAAATTCATACATCACTTCAACTTACACTAAAAGAAAATAGATAAACATTCAGATACAATCTTCAGCTTTGTCAGTGAATTACCCATATGAACAAAGATTTTTCTTTGGTATATAGTTATAAACTGCAAGTGCTCCACAAATATACTTTACGCCTACATGATTACATTTCATGCCTAAAACCAACTGTTCAAATATATAGCCCATGCATATGTATAAAGTTTGTGTCATATATTCATTGATTTCACAGTTGCAATCCAGTCAAAGAAGAAGACTAAGTAGATGATAATCCATCAAAGCATCCCAATCCAATTTTCAGACTGAAATTAACTTTAGACAAGTCTGCCCAGTGCACACACATTAATCAAGAACTTGAACGCCAATATTGTCATTCATATTTTGAAACTTTGTTTCCTTTCATTCAAAGATATCTCCTAGGTATGTAGTGATAGACTTCTGAACTCTAATAATATGAAGTAAACTATCAAAATTTCTAGACCCTACCTACAAATTTTAAGGATTCAATAATAAATTTTAAAATTTGCTAAGATGTAGAACAAAACCAATAAAATGCATGTAAGTACCAGTGTTGTATTCATGAGGTTGAAGCTGCTTGGCCCTGGCCTTATCGACCAACTCCTTCCACTTTCTTGACAATGAATAGACATCAATCTACAATTTACATCAAATATACCTTTTCACAATTAAGAACCATCTTACACTAGAGAAGAGGGGATTAGAAGCTGATCAAATTAGTATAAAAAAAAACCTTATCAGCATTCTGAAGCACTGGTGTAATCAATCCGCCATCTATAGCCACAGCAACTGCAACATTGATGTTGCTATTATATGTAAAGCTATTACCATCTCTACAACTTGAGTTGATAACAGGGTGTTTGGCCAGTGCAAGCGCAGTAGCCTTGGCAAGCAATGCAGTCATAGTAACTCCCTTTGACTTTATCTGGAAGATTTTAACATAGAATTAATGAATGAACAGATAATAACAGTTTGGGTATGAATCCAGAACTCCAGAGTACGCGGTAAAAATAATTTGAAAAGGTAAAGATATCAAACTACCATGAACTGCCGATAGCATGTTCAAATCACAAGTAAGAACATCACAAAGAATACATGGCTAGCATTTTTACACTTGACCCCTTATGGTAATAAATTCCTTTCCAGCTTTTTTGACTCCTTTTTGTGTTATGTGAAGATCCTATAGAAAAAAAATGGGAACAATACTTGCAATTGACTCTGTCAATTAATAAACCCCCATTCATTACACGGTCTAAGAATATTATCTTATGAAACAAACTATCGAATATGCAAATTGGATAAAGTGCTGTTATATATTAAACACAAAGGTCACAGGAATCCACGTGACATTCATCTCGCATCAATCATAATCATGATCCCAACCATATCTAATGACTTAGTGGTAGAACTTTCATATTTAGTACCACATACAAACTACAAAGTATGTGAATTCCCCCCTTATCACCCTTTTATGGGTTGAGTGTTAATCTTTAAAGGCACCAAGCTTTCAACAAAATGCAGAACCTGGGAACAGAGTTTGAAAACATTTAGAACATTTCAAACAGTCAAAAAACCAAGCCAAAGGATCTGTAATAATAGTGTGACCTCTTCCCTACACAGTATTGCAACATCAAACTAGCAAAAAAACCATAACAAACATTGAAAAGAAAACCAACATGATCTATCAATGTGATTTAGTCAACTAGAATAGCAACTCAATACAACCACATTTAATGTATTGCACATTCAAAGCTCACCTTCTTGTACAAGGCATCAAGTGCATCTGTGGTGATGGTGTAACCAACCCTGAACGTGGGAACTGCCAAACTCTCCACCATGTTTCTACTCACAGCACCCTGCATTGTGGTGAAAGGCACCACAGATCCCAACTCCACCCCTGCAGGTGCTGCACTCTTCCCTGGTGCTGGTGATGCTGCTGCTGCAACATTTCCAGAAGCTGCAAATGCCTCAACATCTTTAGCAACAATCCTCCCCATTGGTCCAGTTCCCACTACCCTCCCCAACTCCACCTGTTGGAAAACATGTCAAGAGCCCAAACGAACAGAGAGAATGGAAAGAACAAGAAAATGCAGAAGATGTGAATGTGATAGATGAGTAAAGCTCTTACAATTAGGCAACATGTAATGGAAAAAATGCAACTAAGACCTTAATAGATTAAACTTCTTAATAAATACTTATAAGAGAAAAATATAAAAAGGTAAAATGACTTAAAATTCTCTCCTTAGTTAAAATCAATTAAACATCTCTTATAACATTTCTCTTGACTTAAACTTCAACTCATAACAAAACAAAATCATAAAACAAAATAAACATCTCTTATAACTTAAACCTACACACGCACTTCAATATTTATAGAAGCTTGTCTACCTTCTCTAAAGGTCTCTAAATGGCAAATGTTGAGCAGCATAAGTTAACTTTAACAAGTTTGACTCATTTTGTGCATTATTTTCTTCTTATATAAGTATTCAGCTAGAAATTTATGTAACTATCTAACTCATTCACAACCGTCTAACCCAATTCTAACTAACTATAAAATCACCTTCAATTCCTTGGCGAGCTTCTTCGCATAAGGTGACGCAACAATCCTCTTCCCTCCCTCCGAAGCAGGATGACTGGACACTACGACCGGAGCCGGAACCGCAGCTGCGACGGGGGCCGCAACCTTCTCCGGTTGAGACTCAACGGGAGGTGCTGGTGCAGCTGCAGCTGCAGGCGCGGGCGCGGAAGAGGAAGAGGAGGCTTTGGACTTGGCTTGAGCAATCTCATCCTCGGTCTCAGCGAGGAATGCGATGGGGGATCCGACGGCAGCGACACCACCTTCCTCGACGACGATGGCGGCGAGGTAGCCGTCATAGAATGTCTCGACGTCCATGTCGGCCTTGTCAGACTCAACGACAACGACGCTGTCGCCCTTGGAGAGCTTATCGCCCTCGGATTTGGTCCAGGAGACGATTTTGCCCTCCGTCATAGTGGAGCTGAGTGCCGGCATGAAAATCTCCCGGATCTTAGCCCGAACGACCAGGGGAGGCGTCGTTCTGCGGTGGGTAACGGCGGCGCGGCGGAGCGAGGAGGAGGAGGGGATGAAGGGAGTGTGAAGAAGGTGAGCCATGGTTGAATGAATGAAAAAATGAGAATGGGTTTTGGGTTGGATTCGATTGAAGAGAAAGAAAATGAGAAGAATGAGTGTGTTGTTCAGTGTTGTTAAGTAGAGAGCGATTTCCTCGAATTCATCGAAGGAAGACGGAGGTTCCAACTTCTAACTCTAACAAAACCAAACCAATCAACCACCGTACCACACCGCCAATGTTATGTGTTAATGTTAGTAACGTCTTTTAAGTGTTAGTTCATGTTTCTTTGCACTTTAGTAACAAAGTCGTGATAAAAAAAATGTAAAATAATAATTGCAATTTAGTAAAAAAAAAAGAAGGTGAAGTAGTCAAAACTGTAAGAAAAATAGAAAGTGATTTATTTATATGAAAAAACACTGTGATTTTCAATGGTTAACTTAAAAAATATATTTCTACTTCTCAAATTTTCTTTATTTTAAATATTAAACTAAGGAAATGTATTTAATAAATTATAACTTAAAACATTATACTGGAAATATATAATTATCAACCAGCCACAACTTCAAATTTAAAAATCAACAAAATTACTTAGTTGATAAATCACACTTGTGTTACGCAATAGAATTAATTAAACATAAAATTTGTTAAATTGTCTATTTAAAAATAATAACAAATAGACATTGTTATAAAAATGTAGTGAAACAACAAAATCAAGATCTATTTGAAAGGGAGAACTGATTTTATTTGTTAGAAATTGATTATCATGATTTTATTTGTTAGAAATTGATTATCATGATTTTATTTGTTAAATTTGGTTAATATATGTAAATAATGAATTTGTTACATTATTAAAATCAGATAATAAATTACTAAAAAAATATTTTCAAATATATAAACTAAAAATAGACCATTAAAACTAGAGATTAAAAATATTATTTTTAAAATATTAAAGTCCAATCAATAAAAGCAAAAATATATATATAAAGTGATAGAACAATATATGTATGAGATTTAGTAAAGAAAATTGCGAAAACTAAAAAGGATAATGGAAAAGGTAATGTAACCATGATGTTCCCGTCCAAGGTGGCATAGGTTGGTTGAGCAGGATAACCCCAACTGGAACAAACCCAAGAAGCAGAAACAGAAGATGGGTGGTTCCATTCTCCCTTCCTCTTCTCCTCCCTCTCTTTCCACTCTATTCACATCCAAGTTCAATGAATCTGCTCCCTTCACCCTTTTCTGCAACCAATTCCCTTCCAAAGTCTCTACTTCTTCCCAATCCTCACCTCCTCGTCGTTACTCATGTTCTGTAAAGTAATCCTCTCTCTTATCTCTTTAATTTTCTACCATTTATGTCTCTTACTTTGAAGTTTAGAGCTTTAAGCATCGTGTGCTAATGGGGTGCCTCATTTGCCTCCTTCTTCAATGGTTCGTGTAAATGTTGTTAGTGTTAGTGATTAATGTTGTTTAAGAGAGTACTGAATTGGGTAACTATGTAATTGGCCAGCACTAAGTTAGTTTTTTTGTTGGCTACTACTGCTACTAAAGAGTACAATTTTGCGATTTCTAACAAATTTCAGCTCACAGTGGAAAGTGGGTTGCTGCCATTTCTCTTTTTGTAATAGAGTGATTTGTGTTGGAGTGCTTGGGGAGAGGAACTTTAGACTTGTAGTGTGATACATATTCGTGTTAAATACTTTCAGTTTTGTTACCCTCTTAAAAGGCTCTTGTTTTTTAGTGGTTCACAGTGGTGTGATGCATGGATGAATATTAACTTAAAGCACTATTTACAGAAAGGTAAATGCCTTCGGAATTCAGCAAAAAGGTTCCATACGACATGGAGACAATCTTGATGCAATGAAGAGTGGGATTTTGCTGCAGGTTGTTTAACTTTCACGTGTTTTACCGCAAAATTAAGCATTTCATTACATCCTTTATACCGAATCTTGTGTTTCAAATTTCATCTTTCATTTTCATTATCTGATTCTCCTACTCATGCATTGATTTCTCTTTTATTCTGCTGTTAGAAATAAACTCTAGGTCTTGTATAAATGCTTCATTCTAAATACCATCATCAGTTTAATCTTTAAAGCATTCTCATTATTCATGCCTTTTCTTTACTCCTTAAGTTCCGGATACTAATCTTTTCTTCCATCGTGGACGAAGACAGAAGTTTCAAAGGAAAATGCCAATGGAATTCCTTAGCACCCTTTTCAACAAACAATTTACAAGTAATTCCTTATTCTCTGTTTCTAATTTTATTATTCTTAACATGTTTTTTCCATATATAACGAGTGAATTGGTCTAATGTGTTTTATAGAAAAATGGCAAGTTTTGTAATGGTACAAAGTATAGTCTTAACATGTTGTTGCTCTAGAATGTAGAAACTGACCATATTCGTGCCCAAATTTTGATAGACCTCTGAAGCATTCTGTCTATGTAATGATCAACAAATACTCCATTATTATGCCAAGATAAAACAAAAACATAAAAGAAATGATAATGAGGTTTGTTGAGATGAACGGCAGGAAAAATTATATCATGCAGCTATGCATTTAGATTTACATGTTCGTCGGTCAATTACATTGTATATAATGTTACTGATATGGATGTACGTCTTTGCTAGTTGAGAAGATTCCCCATCTGTGTTTGACTGTCTGCTACTAATGGACTTGGTTACCCATTTCACTAATTTGAAGTGTGTTGTTACCCATTTTGTTTTTCAGTAATCTGATTTGCCCCTATCCCTTGCTTGTATTTATTGGTAATGGGTGTTTGCATCTTTTGTTCTTGTAGCTGATCTTAAGCTGCTCAATGTGTTAACCATCCATGACACGTCATGGAATTTGGGGTTGGTAACCCTCTTAATTTGTAGGGAACCAAATTACTATCCCCGTTTCTTATTTTCTTTTTTGTCACACACCAATTAAAAAATAACACTTCTACAAGCAGAAAAATTAACAGCCAAGATACAATTTTTTTAACCCTAAAAAGGCCATAAATTTATAATTCTTCTTCAATACGATTAAGTATAACTTATAAACAATAATTTGGATTTAAATTAAGAAAATACTTGGGAAAGTATTTTAATTTTTTTTTTGTTGCATAAGAAAGCCAGCCACCTTGAATGGCTAGCGGATTAAGGGAGGGGTTGAACCTGTCTTTAAGAAGTGCGCAAACTACAATGGGCTAAATGATTGGAATGGATTCAATCATTCAACTCTATTTGACAGCTGTAGGTAGCAAAAATAATCATGATGTTTTAATTAAGTTTAATTATGTTGATTGTTGTTAGTAGTCAAATTGCTGAAACTGATTGGGTAAAATCTATGGAAAATTTTCGTACCTTTTTAATTCTAAGCATTGTGTTAAACTTGGTTCAAACATTTGGGCAAACGTCAGCTAATTCAAAATCTTCAAATTTTGTTTTAAAGTTGACATAGTCACTTATTTTAATGTTGCAGGATTTTCAGTGAATGACTTTACAACCAAACATCTTGAAGATGGTGCAAGATCATCCAAATGGGTTTCAGCATTCTTGCTTGGACAAACTATATCAGTGATTTCTCCTGATGTTTCTTATGCAAGCAGCTCAATGAAGATAAATGAGATATATGAGGTTGGAGAATTGTTTGATTTAAGCATCCAACTAATATACTTGTTATTGCTACTGGGTTTGCTAGGGACTGGGACTTTTTTTGTGATTCGTCAAGTTCTTGTCCGCAGAGAACTCGACCTATCTGCCAAGGAGTTGCAGGTAAGAACCTATCTTCCCTTTGGTCCTTTATATTATTAGACGTTTCTCTTGTGCAGGATACCCTGAACCTCAAAATGTATTAGACCCTGAATTTTATGTTAGGTGTCTTGAGTTTTTTTCTCTGGTTTGGTACCTTAATAAAGATTATATACACAAGTGCAAGCCACTTGGAACTAGATGTTTTATGATCCTTTGTCCTTACTCCTTTTCTTCCACTGTCTCAGGAGCAAGTAAGAAGTGGTGATGCTGGTGCAACTGAGCTTTTTGAACTTGGTGCAGTGATGCTGCGCAGGAAATTTTACCCTGCTGCTACCAAGTTCTTGCTCCAAGCAATTGATAAATGGGATGGGGATAATCCGGATCTTGCTCAGGTTAGAGGGTTTGTTTGATTGCAACCATTGTAGTTTCACTCATTATTAAATGAGTTTCCATTCATGATTAGTAGTTTCTAATAAAAAAATTATCAACAATAAAGAGTGTGTTGGTGGTTCTCCTTTCTTATTCTAATATGACTTGTTAACAACTTTGGTAACTACTGCATAAACCAATCCATCAATAGGTTTACAACGCTCTTGGTGTAAGCTATGTCCGCGATGGGAAAGTTGACAAGGGAATTGCTCAGTTTGAGACAGCTGTCAAGCTTCAACCAGGCTATGTCACAGCTTGGAACAATCTTGGAGATGCCTATGACAGTAAAAAAGATTACAAGTCTGCTTTGAAGGCATTTGAAGAAGTCCTGCTATTTGATCCTAACAACAAGGTTGCACGGCCTAGGAGAGATTCTTTGAAGGGACTTGTTGATGCAAGCAAAGGAGTTACCGTCACCAAATCAGCAGAGAAGAAATGAGTGCCACTATATAAACTCACACTATGAACATGGCATAGTTAAATACATAGTTTTCAATAACTTGGTTGTGTTTGGAAGGAATTTTGGTTCTATTGGTGTAGTTACTACAAACTAGCAAATGTAGTTGAAAGTGCTCAATTCTCTAATAATGGTGCTGATGGTGTTTTCACTTGTGAGAATCCTCCTTTTATTTTTATTTATTTTACAAAATGGTCATTTTCAAGCCTTGTTATAGTGGTTCCTATCATCATTTTGTCATTTCGTCATTGCTTATATCATATATTTTGAATCATTGTTGGCGTGCTCTGTATGTAGGCCTCCACTTTGTCCTTCAACCATTACAAGTCTAGAATATGACTTTACTAGCTAAAGTAACAGAGTTTAGTTTCTCTTAAAAAAATATTAGAAAAATTATATGATTACTTTTAAAATAATTACTGTACAAGTTAATGAATTTAGTATATGTGATGATTTATGACTGAATAATAGTGTAAAAATTGACAGTATGTAGATTACTCTCTAAAAACAAAAACAAAAAATATTTCTGATATATGTTGTTTGATGTCAGTGTAACTTTATATAAAAGATACAGTTATATTTTTTTTCATGTTCTTGAGAATTTTTTCTTAGATCTTGTGTAAAAACGTATTTATTTTCTGTTGAAAAATATTTTTAAGAAAATGAGATTTCTTGACAATTTATAAAAGCTTGCTAAAAGGATGAACACTAGTTTCATATGTAAGAACTTTTCTAAGTTTCAAAGGAACATTTCATTGTTCTTCCCTTCTATTTTAACAACTTTAAAATGTAAACCGATTTATAAATTCAGCTTCAATACAGATAAAACTAGAGTATTTGAATTGGATTATTTTGTTAACAAAAATCACAGTTTGGTATTGAAGAATATAAACTTCCCAATAAGACCCACTAGTAATTATCCTCTTCAAAATTTAGCAACTTCTAATGCATGCATAACATCGTAAAAACACAAGAAAAAAATTTGATATGTTTATATTTCCTACAAACCCAGTAAGCTAAATAATAAAAAAATCACTAACCTACAATAAATTTAAAGTTTCATACAAATGTTCTAAGATAAACAGTTTTTGAATCTGTCTCTCATTCTTGTAAACACTATTGATTAAATCTAAAAAAAATGAATAACATGTTATCAAATCCTAAACACTAAACACTAAGACCCGAATTTTTCTTACATCAAATTGAATCATTAAGGTTGAGAATTGAGAGGGGAAACGAAGGAGTAGAAAATAAAACTAAGATATTAAAGTAAAATTATTTAGATTAAAGAAAAGTAAATAGAAAATTAAGATAAATGAATAGAAAAAGTAGAATTGTTTGACTTTTGAGATTGATTGACTATCTCTCTTTTTATATATCTTTTTGACTCCATTTGTATGTCATGTTACCTCAACTTTTTCTTTCTATTTCAACAAAAAAAGTACCTGTTTGTCACAACCATAATATCACCGTTGTTTTAGGTGTTTTTGGTAGCTTTTTAATAAAAAAAAAACCTTAAATTGAAAAAAAAATGTTAATAATTAAAAGAGGTCAAGTATTTTTGGTACCCTTTAATATATAT
>Ga0123341_1002083_pt1 | contig 16042 bp, 6 predicted proteins | sample Turbeapinknodule_FD_89959 | JGI IMG/M metagenome (GOLD analysis project Ga0123341, IMG submission 89959) | Root nodule microbial communities of legume samples collected from Mexico - Turtle bean Mexico pink nodule | ecosystem: Host-associated > Plants > Roots > Nodule | place: Mexico: Nepantla... | reverse complement strand
ACGTGCCTCCTTGCCTGGGTGCAAACAACATACGAAAGTGCTTGTGTGAATTTTTTTCAGCGCAATACGGACCCAGAATGAAATTGCAGAAATTAGACCGAAATTTCACAAGTTTCGGTAGAGGATAGATTATGTAATCCAGAATACAATTTTTTTAAAATATATTACATAATCTGAAAACTATTTTCGGATTCCCAAGTATTTTCTAGATTTATAGAATTCAGAAACAATTTAAAAAATATATATATATTTTGGATTAAATAATTCAGAATTTAATCTGATCCAGAAAAAAAAAATTAGATTATACAATATGAAAAAACTTTCAAATTATACAATTTATAATATAAACTACATTTTTATTTTTTTATAAAAAGTGATTTTTGGAATACAAAAATTTATGTTGGGTAAGCATTAATGTTGGGGGAAACGGGCCAAAAGGTTGGGCTGAGGAGAGAGCTTGGGCCAGAGGAGAATGATAGGTAAACCCTAGGAATAGGCAAGGGATATGAGTTATGAGGCGGGGCGGCGGAGGCACGTAGCAGAGGTGTTAAATGTTGTGAGGTTATGAGGGCAAGGAAAGGAATGAAAAGTATTTGGGTTTTTGTGTGCTAGAAGATTACCAAGAGATTCATTGCAATTGCAGTTGCAGGCAGAAGAGAAGTGAAAAGAGAAGAGAAAACACGAGACATGAGAGGAAGGAGCTATAGTCCTTCGCCGCCGCGTTACAGCAGAAGAGGAGGAGGGAGGAGTCCCAGTCCTAGAGGCCGCTACCCTCCTCGTCCCCGACAACAAGATCTCCCTACAAGCCTTCTTGTTCGTAACCTTCGCCATGATTGCAGGCGCGTCTCTTTCCCTTTGTTTTCTATGTTTACCTTCCTTCTTTCTTTCTAATTTCCGACCAAATCTTTGTTCCAATCTTTGTTCCAATCAACCTACCATTGATTTTCAGGCCCGAGGATCTTCGCAGACCTTTTGGTCAATTTGGTCCTCTCAAGGACATTTACCTGCCTAAGGATTACTACACTGGGTGAGTCACTTTTCCCTTTTCTCTCCTCCTCCGTCTTGTCTATTCTGCATCCGTTATCATCTTTAAAACAATACACACTTTTTATTAGGGTCTTTTATTTGAGACTGCTACTATTGTAATAGCCACTTCTTAGGTTTAGCAGTGATTTAGAGTTTTGAAGACATCAATCACGTAAGTAGAAGATGTTATTGGTAGTCAAGACTTCAAGCTACTTCACTTTCATTACATTATGAAGATGTTCCAAGTCTTGAAGATTTTCCACTCATCTTTAAACTGACACAAAGGTCAGCAGCCTAGTGCTTGCCTGCTTTATTATCCATATCATTGGGGCCTATTTTCCCACTAAACTGGGCACTCTTCTCATTACCAGTTTGCTATCGGATTCCGACCATTACCTGTTATGATTATGCCTTCGCATTTCCTTCTGTGTGCAGAGAACCTCGTGGATTTGGTTTTGTTCAATACGTCGATCCTGCTGATGCAGCCGATGCTAAATATCATATGGATGGTCAAGTTCTGCTTGGTCGGGAGCTCACTGTTGTCTTTGCTGAGGAGAATAGAAAGAAGCCAACTGAGATGAGGACAAGAGAGAGAAGGTGCAACAACTTTCCTCTTTACCTACTTTTGTTGCTACTTCTCAATTTCGTTGACTGAATTACGTCTTTAATCGATCATAGCTTATCCCAATTCTGATTAGGTTCTGTCAGCATGTAGACCTCATGTTTATATTTATGATGAAGCTTCATGAGGCTCTTTTAATTTGTTAAATACTAGTTTAAAGTCAACATCTGAATGAAATGCCCATCTGAAATCTGTTGTATCGGAAATATTGCAAATTCGTTGGTGCTGCTGCCCTTTCCCTCACATGTTCAGCTAATAATCTTTGCATTCTTACCCTTTCCCTTTAGGATCTTGAAGTAAATAAATTTGCTGTTTGCTGTTTCCCTGTAATTAATGTGGAAACAAATTACAAGTTTTAGAAAATATAACATACTACGCTCATTTCAAGATTTTTTGTGTGAATATTCACAATAATATTTTGTATCGACTGAACATATTTTAGTCATTTTTAAGAATCAATTGTAACAGGATTCTTGACTCCTAAGATTCACGGTTGTCTGGAATCATAATTTCTGAGTATAATTTTTTTGCTGTACCTAATGGTTCTTTGAGTTATTATCTACTAAAACAGTATCAAGCTTCATTTTTCTTCTGCCTACTTTTCAGTTTCAGCATATTGCAGCTAATAGGTCTGGTGAAGTACTGATTGCCTTTTTTTTTTCTCTTCGCAGGGGTCGATTTAATGATCGAAGGAGGTCTCCTCCTCGTTACTCTCGTTCACCCCGCTACTCTCGATCTCCACCACCACGCCATAGATCTCGTTCTCGCAGTCGTGACTATTATTCCCCTCCTAAACGAACGGAGTATTCTAGGTAAGTGGCATGTACAGACTAATGGATGTAAAGTCACTTTTGCACTTGTTTGATGCATGGCCTGTTTTGCAGATCTGCCTCCCCTGAGGATAGAAAGTTCAGTCGAGAAAGATCATATTCGCAGCATAGTAGGGAGAGGTCATACTCACGCAGTCCACCTTATAATGGGGGCTCGAGGAGTCCTGCAAAGGCTCCAGTTCGGAGCAGAAGTCCAAGTCCGGACCGTGATGTTAGGGAACGAGCCCGTGATAGGTCCCCCAGTCAGTGAATAAGGGTAAAACAAATTTGGCTTGGACTATTAGATGCTTGATCTTGTCACAATATTGGGCTTAACTTCTGTTTCGAGTTTGATTTTGATTTGTGGTTTTATAGGTCAGAGATGTTTGTTGCTTGAACTAAACATCGTAGGTAGTAAGTCTAAGTCTAGACCCATTTTGATTTTGAATTTTATTGCTGTTTTTCGTCTAGTTTTTAGTTGGGTTGTTGATATAGACATTGCTAATATTTTAGTTGGTTGTCATTGAAGTTTTGGGTGTTGTCATTTAATGCTATTTATTGATTATCATAAAAACACGATGAATATGATTTGTAGACACTGCATTCTAATTTGCTGGAAACCCTGGAACCGTCGGACCTATGATCGATCCTTGAATTTGTATCGAATATCCTAGGATGTTTACCGATATTTACCAATGAAGTATCTAATCTATAAAACATTAATATTTTTATTTTGAAAATCTCCAATAAATGTGATTTTAATTTAGATTTATATAATTATAATTATATATTTATTATATTTACATTTATAATTATATATTTTTTGTACCGTTATATGATCATGAACAGATCGTCCTTTAACCGATCCAATATATCCAAAAGCGAATTCGTATTAGGACATGACAGACATGCCAACGGGACCAAGGTGGGACGGGAAGAATAACCCAACTCCGCATTATAACAGATTGGTGGGAATTTTGGAAAGTTTTTTTTATCAAAATAACTCAATAGATCATGAAAAAAGGGCATCTCCTTTCCTAAATTTCATGTATCTCCTTTCGTCCAAGACATTCAAGATTATCTTTCTATAAACATAACAAAATCTCAATCTGGAGAGGACACTTCTGATCTCTTACTAATATTTTTTTATTTTTTTTATCGAAAATGCAATAGCAAGACATAATAATGGTGGAAGAAAAAAAAGTGTAGAACCTTATAATAGTCAACTTATTTTTCGAAAGAATAACATTGGATATTTTTTGAAGTTAAAGACATAAGAGGTTAAAAGAGTAATCTCCTTTTACATTGAGGTAAATAATCAACTCTTAAGTTATTTTTGTTGTTGTGTTTCCATTTCATTTATCGTGTCTTTAGATTTAAGTTGGTATGTTCAAATGCTTGTAAAGAGTAGATGTTTTAACTTAATAAGTTGTGATGTGAAATAAGTCAAATAAAAATTAGAAATAAGATTTCCTTTCTTGAAAAAATTAGTGTGATTCAATAACTTATTACATTGTTGACTATTTTATGTTATGGAGAGTTTTTTTTTTAGAAAAAAAAACAAATGATAATTTATTGGTTTGATTATATTTCGTGGTTGTAAAATGTTTTTCCCACTTGAAATCAATCATAAGAGAGTTTATCAAAGAACCTCATTTGATATAAAAGGATACAAAGATAGATGAAATGCATAATTATGATAAGGATGAATGGTTTATTTTGAAATAATAAATATTATTAAAGATTTTGCTATCAATATAATGAGTTTAGCCTTTTGTGGAAAGGAAGTTCTGCTAACCTCAAATATGAGTTTAAGAAGTTCAGTGACGATGTACATGTCCTATAATTGACTGATAATGCAATAGAATCGACATTCATAACTATGTGGAACATTTTTCAGCTAATGTTCCAATTAATATATCTAATGCAAATTTGCATTTGGTTAATAATGGTGTTGGATATGTTATTTGTGTTGCAATGATGCATTTGTGAAGTTGATGGGGGTGGATATTTAACTCATTGTGACTGAAACTACAACAGTAAAAGAGGAAGTTGTATTGCAACCAAGTTGCGGTGTTGTTGATGTGCATGAAAAAGGTGGTGATGGTGTTCAAAATAGTCCAAGTTAAGGTGAGACAAGGTGATATGCATGGAAATAGTGATAAAAGTGTTGGAAATGTGACCAAGTTGAGGTGGGTCAATGTGATATTCATGCAAAGGGTGATCATGGTGTTGAGATAGGTGACCAAGTTGAGGTAGGTGGTGTGCATGAATAGAGTGATTCAAGTGAGAACTCAAATGAGGATTATTTGAAAAATGAAGATTTAAATTTTGATAATGTGATAAATCGAAGTTGATCCTTTAAGGAAATGATTTATGCATAATTATCAACTTTAGTAAACGGGTATGGACATCAATTCTTTTACTTTATACTTTTTTTTCAGTTTACAATTCATATCTAAGTGGGTTATTGATGCATCACAAATTACCTCAATTTATATAGACTTTATAAGTTACACAGTTAACAATAACATCATGCATAGTCAAAATGAACTAGAATATCATATTATTATTTTGTTAATTTGTGAATGCAAATAATCATGAACACCATTTTTGTTTTGTCTTATGAGTCAAAGTTTTTCATTTTCCAAAATCACTATAATAATGTTCTTATTTTACAACAAAAGTTTTCCTCGAGAACCGTATTTATTGGAGAATGAGCTTTTAGTTGGTCTCCGATGAGAGAGGGAGGTTCACCTACAGAAGAGTCTCTCATACTTAAGTCAGTAGGAGGACAAAGATTATAATTTCTTAACTGTTCAAGAGTTAAAGTATGAGATAATATATATAATACTTCCTGAAAAGTGAATACTTATAGATTATTCAGGTGGTATCATCTGATTAGACCTTTGGATCAGCCACATAACTACTATTCATTATTGCATAAATAGTCGTTCTTCATTTAAGACTCATTGATTATACTGTTTTACTCATGATGGTCATTGATGGTAATAAAAATTCAGTTAAGGGATGCATACAGTCACCCGAGCCCTTTGATATTCCAATCTTAGGGACAAACACTTTGATATTCCAATCTTAAGGACAAAGAGCATTAAAATTGCATTTTTGAATAGAGCCCAACGATGCAACCATTATCATCACCCAAACAATTAAAAAAAAATATTAAAAAAAAATGTTCAACTTTCTTTGTAATTTGTTTTTCGTATTCTTATGCTCTTCAATCACTTTAGTAGTAATTTTATCACCTCTATCAAAATCTTCATCATGGACATTCCTTTTTACGAAAATAATTAATATACATGTTACTCTACAAAATCCCCATTAATAAAAAAAAAAATCAAACACAAGGGAACAATAAGAGGGCAAATAAAAGAATGAAATATTATAAACCTCTTAATCTACCCTCCAATTCGGACAAACTCCTTGAGCTTGAGAGGTGACAAACACCTTTTAACTACCACAAAAACACATATTTCATATGAATATAGGAACAATTACCACCAGATTCCTTGAAACAATTCTCTTATCCACTAATAAAACAACTCACGATCTCAAAGCCTGTAAACACGATTATAAACGAAAATACATAATGATATTTCTCATATCTTCACCTTTATTTTTATTTTTCTAACATTTTTCTAATATCGATTAAATGATCAACAAATGTTTAAAAATAATGCAATATAATAATATTTGTTTTTTTAAAAAAATGATTTTATTTTGAAACAACAAAAAGTCCATGTTTATATTATGCACACATAATAACGGACAACTAGGTATTTAATGATAGCATTAACAAAGTTCATAAAAAGTTTAACATTACTGTATTTATTATATAAAAATTGGCAATTCTTTTTTCTATTTTATTTAAAACGAAATTTGATATTGTACCTAAAAAAAATTATTAATAAGTGATAAATTTATTTGCAATTCCTTTAATTTTTGTAAGTAGAGTTGAAGAAAATAAAAGAGTGATTTAATTTAGTAACAGAAAAGGAAATAAAGTGAAAGGGTGAAATAGATTAAGATTAGGGTATTTTGTTTGGTGTTGTCTTCTCAAAAGAGGGGCGGATCGGGTAGTGACCCTCTCAGGACTGGAACCGAACCAAACCAAACGTTGTACGTCTCTCGTCAGAGGCATTCTCACAGCACAGACCACGCAGTTACACTTCTTCTTCTTCTTCATCATCTTCTTCTTCTTCTTCTTCTTCTTCTTCTTCATCTTCTTCATTCATTTCTATCTCTTATTCAATTTCTCTCTCTTTCTGTATTCTCACTAACTCACTCGCCTTCACTCAAGCTTCCACCCCTTTTCGACTCGCTTCCACTCACTCGCAGGTACTTCCTTTCTACTATTATTTTTTTTTTTTACGATTCATCGATTCATATTTTCTTTCTATCACACTATCTTTATCCTCCCATAATTTCGATCTGATGCTTCCAACTTCTGCATCTCTGCATTATTCCACTCGCCTTCTCATTCATTTATCAATGTATCCCAATCTGTTTCTCTATATATCTTGGTAAATTTATTTCACTTATATCTGAATCCGCCCTTCATCCCTCTGATCTTCAATTGAATTCTTTCGGTGTTTTGCATACTCCGAAACCTAAACATTTGCATTACATTACTTTGCTGTCTTTCGCGTATCTAGCACACTTGAAATTCTCTATTTTTATTCCACCGGATGTATTGCATGTGAACAACGGGTATCATATGTTGTTTTTTAATATAATAGGGACTGGATATCTGTTTTCCTCTCTGTTGTATGCTTCCCGAGCTTATTGGTTTGTGTTCGATTACAGGAACTGATGGGCAAGAAAGTCAGAAAGAAGAGTCGTGGTTCTGCCAAGGAGAAGGTGGTTGCTACCCATTTGCCAAAAAAGGTTATTGAATCAACCAACCCGACCGTCGAGTCTGTTGATGAGGGCGTGTTGATTCCAAAAGAGACAAAACTTTGCCCTCATCTCGTTAAAGGTGTTAATTTAAGCAGATTGTCCACCAAGGTTGAGTCTTGTGGATCCGTAAGGTGTGAAGATTGTATAGAAGGTGCCACTGATAGAAGGAGTGGTAAAGGAAAAGGTAAACATGGGAAGAAGAAAGGTGGTGCATCACTAGATTCAAAATCTGAGACAAAGTCTATATGGGTTTGTTTGGAGTGTGGTCAGTATACCTGTGGAGGCGTGGGGCTACCAATAACCCCTCACTGCCATGTCGTAGGGCATGCGAGGAAAAACCGTCACCACTTGGTGGTTCATTTTGATAAGCCTCAACTGTGTTGGTGTTTTCCTTGCAGCATGCTTATTCAAGTTGATAATATTGAAAAAACTGATGAATCGAGTCATCTTCTTTCTGATGTTGTGAAATTGTTGAAAGGACGATCACAAGAAAAATCTTCAGTGGATATTGAAGACGTTTCCGCTGGGGATGGCAGTATTACTTCGGATATTAAGTCAAGAGCTCTGTTCACAAATGATTCGACTGTACAAGGTGGTTATGTAGTTAGAGGTATGGTTAATCTGGGGAATACTTGCTTCTTCAATTCAGTCATGCAAAATCTGCTGGCCATGAATAGATTGCGGGACGACTTTCTAAAGTTAGATGCTCCAGTCGGGCCACTTATTAGTTCCTTGAAGAAGCTTTTCACTGAAACAAACCCTGTATCAGGATTGAAAAATGTTATAAATCCTAGATCCTTTTTTGGCTGTGTCTGTTCTAAGTCTCCCCAATTTCGAGGATATCAGCAGCATGACAGTCATGAATTGCTCCGTTGTTTACTCGATGGTTTAAGTACTGAAGAACTGGCTGGAAGAAAGCAGAATGGTTTTCCAAAGAGAGATGGGACCTCTTCCAATACGTTAGTTGATGCTTTATTTGGGGGTCAGATATCAAGTACTGTATGCTGCATAGAATGTGGGCATTTCTCAACAGTGTATGAACCTTTTTTAGATCTTTCACTTTCTGTTCCAACTAAGAAGCCTCCTCTTCGGAAGGCCCAACAAGTACCTCGAACCAAGAAAGGTAAACTTCCAGCAAAAAAAGGAGGAAAAACTCGAGTAAAAGTTAACAGGGATACTGATCCCTCACCTGTTCAAACTCTATCAAGCCAATTAACCAGCCACCAATCATATTGCCCTGATCAGTCAGCTGCCGGAGAGATGGGAACTTCTTCTGGTTATTCGACATTGTTAGGTTCTGAACAAATAAACAGCGTGGCTAATAAAGAGGAGTTGTCTTCATCTAATTTGGTTATTGCTGGAGAGCCTCAACGTAAGCAAGTTCTTGAAAATGGTGCAATGAAAACATCAGAAGATTTTTCATGGTTGGATTATGTGGAAGCTGGAACAATGATACATGAGTGTGATTTTATTTCCCAAAAGGAGGATGCTCCAGTGGTACAGGATACTGAGAGCAAAGATGAATGTTCAAACGAATTCCGTGGACAGCCCAGCAGTGAGTCCAATGGTCCTGTTTGTTTCCCTAAGGATGATCAGAACCTAAGACCCGAATTTTCTTCAGCAAATGGATGGGAAGATGAGGTTCCATTACAAGTTCAAGATTCAGAAGTGCTGTTACTTCCATACAAAGAAGAAAGTTCCTCGGCTGCTGAGCTCATAGGAGGAGATGGCGAGGCCTCCTCGTCAGTTTTGGGTGGTCGTCCAGAAGAATTGGAGTTTGATGGCTTTGGTGACTTATTCAACGAGCCTGAAGTTGTTGCTGGGCCTGCTCCCAGACCATCTTCATGTAGTGAGGGCATGGAAGCTAGTTTTATCATTGGAAGTAATAGTGAGTCCGATCCAGATGAAGTAGATGACACAGATTCTCCTGTCTCTGTAGAGAGTTGCTTGGCACATTTTATAAAACCTGAGCTTCTCTCGGATGAAAATGCTTGGCATTGTGAGAATTGTTCAAAAGTTCTCCGTCAAAAGATGGAAAAAGAAAAGCAGGCAAGAGCTGTATCTGATGGAAACGAGTCTGGTATTCATGATGAACCACGGCATGCAGTTAATTCTTGTTCTGTTAATGTCAGAACCAATGGAAATGGTAGCATAAAAAATCACCAAAACATAGAAAGTTTAGTCTCACGGGATAAACATGACACAAAGCTTGAAAATGGTCAAAGGGATGAGCTTAGTTTAGCCCTTAATGAAAGGGACAGTGGGGCATTCGAAATGGAAGGTACTCATAATGATGAGTTACAGTCGTCAAGGTTTCATAATGTTTGCGATGAAGAAAGCTGCAGTAATTTAGATGCTGATTCGTGTACTGCAGAAAATGTCCAAAGAAATTCTCCGATGATAGATAATGATAACAATGAGTCGGAGGATGCTGACTCCAACAGTGTGAAAGTGAAGAGGGATGCAACCAAGAGGGTCCTCATATATAAAGCTCCGCCTGTCTTGACGATTCATTTGAAGAGATTCAGCCAAGATGCCCGTGGTCGCTTAAGTAAATTAAATGGCCATGTCAATTTCAGAGAAAAAATGGATATTAGACCATATATTGATCCCAGGTAATTTGTTACTTTTCTAGATCTTGTTTGAAGTTTGAACAATTAATAAGTGCGCAATTCTACCCCTTGAGAATGGCATATCAGCGTGTTGGATACTATTCAGCACTGGCACTTCTTCGACCTGCCTTGAGCATGTCTCAAATCCCCTTTACCTGTCGCAATTAAAAACTAATTTATTTTCGGCTCAGAGACCTCTTGGACACTGGCTAGAGAGTGATCCAAGCCAACACCTTCTCTTGACTAGTCACTTAGAAACTTATATACCTCTTGGACACTGGCCAAGAGAGTGAGCCAAGCCAACTTCTACTATTGACTAGACACATTATACACTCATATAAAATAATACTATACATATTAAACAATTATTTAGAAATTGAAATCATTTAAAATATTTTGAAGCACAACAGAACCCTTTCTTCCATTGAAAGCAAGTATCCTCCTTCTACCCAAAACCCTACTGTTGTCTTGGTTGTAAGTAGCTGCTCTACCTCATCGTGGTGGTTGATGTTGTCCATCAACATTGGTTGTTGTTGGTGAGCTCCTTCACTATCGTGGTAGCCAGACGTCTATGTTTTTTATGTCCTTTGCCCGTATGCAGTTTAATCCCTCTTTAAGCATATTTTCTGCAATGGTCATTATCATATGAAAATTGTAAGGCTTTTAAACTATTTTAAGAAGGGGTGCATATGTATTGCACCCTAGTGTTCTATACTTTGAAAATTAGCATTATCTGTGAATTGTCTTTTGAATTTTAGCACAAGGAAATATTTTGGAGACAATTTCGCATAATTTCAATTGCTAACAGTTTGGATTTGTAAATGCAGTTTTGATTGGAAGTCTAGTTTTTTGTTTTGTTTAGTACTTTATACTAATGTTCTGGCTTGTAATTCACTCCCAATTCTATTAAAGCAGGTGCATAATTGAAGAGAAGTATGAATACCAATTGGTTGGTTTAGTGGAGCATTCGGGAACAATGAGAGGAGGTCACTATGTTGCCTATGTGAGAGGGGGGCACAGGAACAGTGGGAAAGAGAATGAGGGTTCCACTTCCACATGGTATCAGGCAAGTGATGCATATGTGCGTGAAGTTTCCCTTGATGAAGTTCTTCGCTGTGAGGCATACATTTTATTCTACGAAAAAGCTTGAGATTTTATAAGAATTTAAATTCTAGATAGATATAGAGGTTTACTAAATTTAGGAGGAAGGGAGATAAATCATTGCGGGTGAGTGTAAAAGAAATTAGAGGATATTGTATACCATTTTTTAGACATGTGATGAGATGTTGAATGTACAATGCGATGTCATACAATCAAAATTCAAAAACTTTCTTTTGGTGCCAAGTGTCAAAACAAATTCAAAAACTTTTTTTCTCCTTATTTTTTCTCTTCTGGAATTTACCTATAAGCAGCTTTTTTTTATCTAAAGGAGGAGCTGGTTGCTTGTTTGCATGAGAACATAACCCATAAATTATAACATTTGTTATACTATTTATCTATTAACTTATATAAATACTTTTTCTCTTATAGTGATCTTGTATCTTCCCCTCAAATAACAGAGTCCAGAAAAATATTATACATATATTGTCTATTTGAAACTCAGTTACATTAAGATTTTGACTTTAAAATGTGTTTCTCGAAGAGTTAAGAAAATAAATTGTATTTAAATTAGTCACTATATGTGAGACTATTAATAATAATTGGATAATTATATTAAATTGGATGAACACAATATATGTATGTTTTACTCACTTGTGTAATAAACTTATTCTATCTAGACAAAAAAGTGTTTTAAAATGAATAAAATAAATTGGTATTTGATAAGGATGAGGTTAGGTGTCACAATAACAATATAATAATTTATAACTAAAATAAAATATGAAAAGAGAATAAAATTAACAACACACAATCATGTAATTAAAGAAAAAATTATTCTTCTTTCTTAATTTTTCTCTCAAATATTAAAAAAAAAATTGGTACATTTTACTAATAAACATTGTGTTCTTTGATGAGAAAAATAAACTACAAAGTTAGGTAAAATATATATTTATCAATGCATATCGATTTTAAATTTTTGATAATTTATCATTATTACGTTTTTTATACGGCTTTTTAGTATGAACATACTTGCTACCTATACATATAAGGTTATTGGTTCATAAAGGAATTATAGATGACAATAAGTATATATATATATTGAAATTATTATAATAATTAATAGATAAATTGACAGTTTATATAAATTACTAATATTATAAATTATGACAAATTTTATATCTGCGTTTCTGCTATTTAGTAGCTTTTGACTTCTACGTTTCTTGGTTATCATTTTTCTGTATTTAAGTATCTTGTTATTTACTCTTTTTAAAAAAATCCATTCCTTTACTTGTTGTTTAAATTTCTCTATTTAGCTTAATTTTATTACCCTTAGTTTAAAAAAAATATTCCATACATCTTAAAAGTTTTGATTTTGAAAAATCCTTTTAAAGATTGATAGCGAAGTCACAGTTTTGAATACATCTATTCTATTTTAAATGATAATACGTTTTTAAAATTTGAATAGCCCAAAATAAAGTTAACCAAGAGAACATTTAGATTAAAATTATACCGATCTTGTGTAAAAGGGTTTTATTACGTATATAAGTACATGTATAAATTGTGAAAAATCTATTTATTATGAAAGAAGGTGAATAATAAGAAGAGATAAAATAGAGTAAATCCATACATAAATAAAAATGAGTATTTATTATCGAAGAAGATGAATAATAAGATGAGATAAAGTAAAGAGAGATGAGGGCTAAGAATAGAAGAAGACATAATAATGCATAGATAGGATGTGTTTTATTTATTTATTTATTTATATAATAAAGGAGTTTTGTTTGATTGGTTGGGAAAGAGGATCAGTAGAAAGCCAAAATAACAGACTGCACAGCGTGAATTGGTTTGACGGTGAATGAGCTAAACCCTGCCGTTTTGATAACATATTCCCACTCTTTCAGAGTCCGCTCTTTCCCAAAGTTAGTGTGAGCCATCATAACCATGTCAAGAACAACTCCTACGTCAGCCAGCTTGCTACCTTCTTCTTCTTCTTCAATCACCGCCTCCACGATCACCACCCTCCCCTTCTCCTTCGACACTCCTTCCCTGCACTTCTTCAAGATTTCGATGCACTCTTCGTCCGACCAGTCGTGCAAAACCCACTGCATTTCTTTCTATTATATTATATTATATATTAATTGCCATAATACATAACATAACCTAAAGAGTAACGTACCTTGAGAAAAACAGCGTCGGCTTCAGGAACACTCTCGAACATGTTGCCTGCCACGTGTTGGAGGCCGTCGCAGGGAGGGGCCTGGGCAATCACGTGGGGAAGATCGAAATTCATGGCTCGAATGGAAGGGAGAGCTTCAAGGAGGATGCGCATGGCGCTGCCGTTGCCCCCACCCACGTCCACCACGGACTCCACGCCATCAAACGCCTCGCTACAGCTTCGGATGATCACAGGAATAACAAGCTTAGTATCGCATGCCATCCCTTCGTTGATGAGGTTGCTGTGCTCCAGATTTGCGGCGGCAAAGCGCCACACGTCTTCGCCGTGAGTGTTCTGAAATGATGGACGGCCGTTGGCCATGACGCGAGCGCTTAGACTGTGCCATGGCGCGAGCATCACAGGACTGCTCTCGAGCAGAAGTAAAGCGGCCATGCTCTGTTTGCCTTCTCTGATGAAACGGCGAGAGAGAGGTGTCTGTGAATAGCCATTGGTGACGGGTTTGAATATCTTTCTGCGCACCAGGAACCTCATTATGCGCTTGAGAAGAGAAGGATCACAGCCTATAGCTGATGATATCTCCGACAGTGTCATCGGCCTTCCATGCTTTTCTATGGCTTCAGCTATCCCAAGCTCTATCGCACATTTCACCACTGCCATTTCCACAAATCCAAATATGTACTTCCATATCTCCACTGAGGCTTCTGCTTCTTCTTCCTCTTCCACCTCTCTCTCTATCTTTTCCATCTCTCTCTCCTCTTCTCTCCTCTTCACTCCTCTAACCTTCATTTATACATTTTAACCATGGAAAATGTTTTTTTAAATCTATACCCCAATAAATATTAATATTTAATTACTTTTAATTTTAAAAATTATTTGTATTTTTCTTATATTTTCATTATAATTTTTTATTTTTTTTATAAATATTAATATTTTTGTTGTGGGAAGTGGAGTAGGTATCAAAATATCATCCTTTTAGACATCTTTTAGACATGCTTCAATTCAATTGAAAATGTGTTGGATCACAGGACCAAATAATTTAAGTGAACAAGGTTTGGTACAATTATTTTAGAGAAAAGTTTCTTGGAGACCGTGACAACACTCAATAAAATACCTAAAATGTTTCTTTTACCTAATTATCAATACCCTTATTTTTAGCATAGGAATCATACATTTCCAACCTAATCTAACAGTATACAACTTTTATTTAATCATATAAAAAATATATAATTTTTATTTAATAATATAAAAAAGGATATTTTTGTTATTTCATAAAAAAATATTTTTTTTTGTAAAAAAGAGGATATTGTATATTTGAGAAGGTTGTGAATGTATATTTTTCTTTTATCATTGCGCAAACAGCCCAAATCATGAGAGTTCCCACGAATAATATTCATGGTCGATTTGGAAAGTCTAGGATTAAGTATTTCTAGAAATCCACTTCCTAAAACAACCAACATTTTATCATTCCGACTAACCTTAAATATAGAATTCTGTAGTGGGTAAGATACGATCTTACAAAAGCAATTAATTATTAATTAAAAAAACAGTGCAAATATGTTAGATGATAGATTACAATTTGTTTTGTTGAAATATCAATTTTACTTGAAGAAATGAAGAAATTTTAAAAGTATACTACTGTTAAATTATAAATTTATCTTTTATTCCGTTGTTAAAGTAATATTTTTTTTAAAAAAAAGTAATGTATGATTGCTAACAGATAAGTTGGAAGATATTATTCATATCATGTTAGAGAAATTTTATTAGAATAATTGTAACAAACTTTTTATAAGGTTCCTCATGTCTGTGGCGAAAAAGTTGTGAGATGGCCTCATAATCTTTTATGTTTTTATATTAATACAAATAGAAAAAGACCACATCAAAAACATACATTTAACATCACATTATAATAATAAAGTTATATAAATTTAATTTATTTGTGACCTTTATACCTTTCATAGATTAATAGTTCAATAAAATTAGCATGTAAACTAATGTTTAGATGTGTGGGTAGTCGCGTGGCGAAGTGAAAGTATGTGGCTTGGGTTCTGGAAGATTCGGTATAGTTGAGTGTTGCTTTGAGGTAACCTGACGGTTATATGTTTGGATATGGTTTTCTCTCTTTAAGGTTGTTCTGCTGCAACCATAAAGGAGAGCTTCTTTTATGGATGATGTAGGAAGTCCACTACTAGTTACTGTATATGGATTGGGATACCCCTGAAGTATCCCCTTTTATTCGATAAAAAAAAAAGTTAGCTGATAAAAAAAAAAAAAAATTTAGTTGTGTGAGTGTTGCTTCCTGTAATATTTATTTGCGCGTGGTAGAGTAGCTTATATATTTATTGGAACCTGATATATTAGTACGATATACCGTGAATTTTTATTTATTTATTTAATTTAAAATATTATTATATTATAAAAAGGAGCTGGTAAGTGTTTGTTGTTTCCTGTGTGGAGTGTTAAATAAAAGTTTTCCATATTTATTACATTATCATCGCATTGATTGTCAGACCCCGATTATAAAAGGCGAGATGTCAATATCTCATGATAAAATGATGACGTGTCAATATATAATAATAAGAGGTTACTGCTGCATTTTACAATTTTGTCTAAAAATATCCACCTGCATTTTTTTATTAATTCAAATTATACATAAATTAATTTTAAATGTTTTAATTATTTTTTAAATTTGATAATAAACTCAATTATTTAGTTTTCACTCTAAGATTTTTCTTCTTTTAAATATTTTATAAAATAATTTTACTAAATTGTAATATTATTT
>Ga0123341_1002081_pt1 | contig 16045 bp, 12 predicted proteins | sample Turbeapinknodule_FD_89959 | JGI IMG/M metagenome (GOLD analysis project Ga0123341, IMG submission 89959) | Root nodule microbial communities of legume samples collected from Mexico - Turtle bean Mexico pink nodule | ecosystem: Host-associated > Plants > Roots > Nodule | place: Mexico: Nepantla... | reverse complement strand
GTAGCAATGGAGGTGGTGTTGGTGGGGGAGCAACTACTTCACAGAAACTGACTACCAATGATGCCTTATCCTATTTGAAGGAAGTCAAAGACATGTTTCAGGACCAAAGAGAGAAGTACGACATGTTCCTTGAGGTCATGAAAGATTTCAAAGCTCAAAGGTAGATTTTTGCTCCACTCTTCAGTCTTTGCACTATATGATGATTTTGAAATGCAGCACATCAAGAGACTACTTATCTCAATCTTTATTTTGGTTCTTTCCAGGACTGACACTGCTGGTGTCATAGCAAGGGTGAAGGAATTGTTCAAAGGGCACAACAATTTGATTTTTGGATTTAACACATTCCTGCCAAAAGGTTATGAGATAACACTTGACGAGGATGAGGCTCCTCCAAAGAAAACAGTTGAATTTGAAGAAGCAATCAGTTTTGTGAACAAGATAAAGGTGAATGAGTTTTTCTGGTGATTTTAATGATATAGTTGATTCCTAGCCGTAATCAATATGTTTTTTCTTTTACAGAAGCGGTTCCAAAGTGATGAGCATGTTTACAAATCATTCTTGGACATTTTGAACATGTATCGCAAAGAGCACAAGGACATTGGCGAGGTTTACAGTGAGGTAATATGTTTTGTCCTTTTCTGGGTGGCACTTTGATGTTGTTTTCCTTGTTCTCTTTCTCTTTAATATATTGTTTGGTTGGAAATTTACACTCTTTTTTCCCTTTAAACCATTTTTCTAGGTTGCTACCCTCTTCAAGGACCATCGAGATTTGCTAGAGGAGTTCACTAGATTCTTACCAGATACTTCTGCTGCACCTTCCACACAGCATGCTCCATATAGTCGAAATTCATTGCAGCGCTTTAATGAGTGGAGTTCTACAGCCCCAATGATGCGCCAAATGCCACCAGACAAGGCAGTAAGATTGTTCCTATTCCACTTATATGTGAATCTTTTAAACTGCATTTTTTAATGATTGGCTTGTGAACTTCTTTCTACAGCAACGCTATCGAAGAGACAGACTTCCTTCCCATGATCATGATATGAGTGCTGAACGCCCTGAGATGGATGATGACAAAACAATGTTGAACATACACAAGGAGAGGAAGCGAGAAAATAGGGATAGGAGAATGCGTGATCAGGAAGAGAGAGAACAAGATCTTGATAACAGCAGGGATTTGAACTTGCAACGCTTTCCGGACAAAAAGAAATCTGTCAAGAAGGCTGAAGGTTTTGGAATGGCTTCTGACTTTCCTTCTTATGAAGACAAAGATACCTTAAAGAGTAAGTAAGCTTCTGCCTTTCCTTCTTAGGATGACAAAGATACCTTAAAGGGTAAGCAATAATGTTATGCTTTGTGAAAATCTATATGTTTCTTAGGTTTTAGATTCGTAGTGTTAATTTAGCTTGACAGTAAGATATCTGGTTTTCGATGTGCTGCAGACTTTTATCTATTTAAATAGTGTAATAATTGGCACAATAATGAAGCAAACTGCCACTAAGAAAATAAAGGAGGATATGAAACTATAATGACTTTTCTTTGGTGTCAAACGTTCAACTGTAAATACAGAGTAAACCAGTGTAGTTATTTAAAATCGGTTGTATAAGCATTGCTAAAATAATTGGATCTTAGAGTTGACCAATGTGTGCAGTGTTGTAATATAATATTTAGTGCATGTTTGAAAAGCCTTAAGTCTGGGGAAGTAACTGCTTATTTTTTCAAAAGTTCTCGCAGGAAGGTAAGTAAAAAAGGTAAGTAAAAATAAGTGATTATTTCTTCAAATCAGGCTAAACCTAGTGTGCACACAGTTTAAAAAATTCATAAGCATGTTAAATTTAATCATTCATCACCAATTGAGTGGAGTTCTTATAGTTCCTTTCTTAGAATTTATATGTCCTGATGGTATCTTCCTTGATTACTAGTTTTTCTTCTCTTCGATTTTAAATAGATTTGGGGATGATGAATAGGACTGGATGATCATATTGACCTGTACTTTCCTAACCTAATGTTATTTGTTTGTTTATTTTTTATTCATGCCAGGCATGTATAGTCAAGCATTCAGTTTCTGTGAGAAAGTTAAGGAGAAATTGAGCAGTTCTGATGATTACCAAACATTCCTGAAGTGCCTTCATATTTTCAGCAATGGAATAATTAAAAGGAATGATTTGCAAAATTTGGTATGTGCTTGCTTCTGAGTCACATACTTAAAAAGTCATGCAAGAAGACATCTGTCTGCTTTTACTCGTATACTTCATTTTGGGTACTCTTGCTGACATTGAATTATTTTAGTTATGTTACTTTCACTATTTATTTAGGAATTTCATAATGTTTCATTAATTGAAGTATGAGGGCTATTTGGTGTTAGTTTTGCTGAGAATTCTAGAAGACAATTTAAAATATGCTTTTCAGTTCTCATGTTAGACGTTCAAATTCAATGCTTTGACTGATGGTATATGCTGTTTCAGACGTTTAGTTGTTATTCATATTTTGACTGATGTATAAGCTTCTTCAAATCATGTTGTTATTTATTTTTTGCCATTATTGACATGGAGGATTTAGCCGAAAAGAAAATGAAAGGGCTTTACTATGAAGGTTTTTGGTCACCGAAAAATGCAGGTTTCATGACAGAATACAAAATGATTGTATCAGAAACTGTTAGGACCAGTGTGGTCAAGATCACGAGTTTACTCGCAAGCGCGCACGAGTTAGTGAGTTTGGAGGGCCAGTCGAGGTGACTCGGCCAGCGGATCGGAGCGAGGCACTGCGCAGGTCAGTGGATTGGTGTCGATCATGACTCGTGCGTGGCCATTTTTGGCCAAAAAAAAATGGAACTTGGTTGCTCCAACGCAGAGAATGAGGTTTTGCAGTGGTGGCTTCGATGGTCTTGTGTGGTGGAGGTGGCGGTGACGCACTCCGGTGAGGCTGTGACAGTGGCGGAAAATGAAGAGATTAAAGGGGACGGTGTGCGGCGCATGGAAGTGAAGAGCTGCTGCCCAAAATAAACCCTAAACCTAGTTCAAACATTTGGGCCTTGACCCATTTTTAATATCCAGCCTATTGCTAACCCTAATTCAAATTAAGTTATTGGAGAAGTATTTTGCAGCCGCAAGAGGAAGTGAACAACAATATTAATTTAAAACCCTAAATTTATTTGGGCCTTCCTTGGCCAAATTAAAATATTATAAGTTTCCAATAATTTTAATTCACATCAGATTTCTAATCTTTTCTTTAATTTATCTATAAATATATATTGTAACACTGTTAGTAACTCTTACGAGTCGAGTTACGATCTTTTATCTTCTTTCTGATCCTCTTACGAGTTTGACAACATTGGTTAGGACTATTTGGGGGGGGGGAGGTTGGTTGATACATTTAGGATATTGATCAGTTAGTCAAAGGTTTAATGTGTTAAATAAATAGAAGGATGTAAGGGGAATGGATATATGTAGATTGATCATTAGCTAAGTGTGAAAGGGAAACCATTGACGAAGAGAGTGCTCTTCTCATCCTATTCAATCATTTTTTCCTTTCCCATTTCAATTTTTGGTTCTTGAGAAATTGGCCCGGTTTTCTGGATTTTGAGTTGCACGACGGAGAATCAAGTGTGCACTTTGGAGTAATGGGCCAACGAACTTGAGAAGATGCTTAAAAATTTGAGTTTGCTAGACATGAGTCAAATCATAGAATTACTTCTTGAATTCAAGAAAGGGAAGCTGTTTTTAGATCGTGGGGAAAATTTGGTCAACAAAAATGAGAAATTAAAATGGACGTGGTTGTGTGGGAGGAAATCAATTTGTGTGCCGCTCAGCATCATTCTTGCAAGAAGAAACAACACAAAATATTGAAGAGTCAAAACATCATTCTTGAAGAGAAAAACATGAAAGATGAGGAAAGGATACAGACACATACGTCTCATATCAAGAAGATTGAGGAATAAAAGAGATCAATAGAAGCAAAACATCATGGTGGAGGACACAATCACATAAGAAATTGGGAGTTAGTTAATAATACAATTAGGATGCTAGGTAGGGGTTAATGAGTTAAATAAATAGGAGGATGTAAGTTGAAAGGGAGGATATGTGTTCTTTTGTAGATTGAGCATTAACTCTTTGTGAAGGGAAATCATTGGTGGAGAAATGCTCTCTTTATTGTTCTTTTTATCCTTTTCAATAAAAAAATATTTTCTTTCACATTTAAATTATTTGTTCCTAATAGAAGCACTGTATATTTTTTGTTGCATGCAGAATACATAATCAATTCATTTTGTATGATTGCATCAGAAATACAATATGCAGAAATCATTTTCATATTCTTAGCTTTCTGCCCCTTTCACCACTTAGTTTTTGTTCACTTGCCTAAAAGATGAGGAGATCTAGTTTGCAAGATTTTTTCACAAGCTCTCATATGCTTTCTTATAAGCTTTTGTTGCCTATTCTTGTCTTAATGTATATCATTTCAAAATTTACATTCTAGGTAACTGATTTGCTTGGAAAGCATTCAGATCTTATGGACGAATTCAATGATTTCCTGGAGCGTTGTGAAAATATTGGTAATTGTTTTCCAAATTTTCTTTCCTTTTTCTTCCTCTTAATATTATTATTGTATTTTCTCAATCCTTGAGATCATTTTGTTTTTGCAGATGGATTCCTTGCTGGTGTCATGAGTAAAAGTATGTTAATATACAAATATATCTTATCCTCCTTATGTTTATGCATTTTTTTTTCATTTTTTCATATTTTGAGGAAAACTGAATCACCATTGTCTTCTTTTAAGAAAACATTCAGATTTGAAAGCAAATGTTGAATTATCCTGAGTATTTTAGAGGGGGCGGCGTGTTTATTGCCACATATTAATGGTCAATATTGATGTTGTGAGTATGTTGATTTCAGAGTCACTATCTACTGATGTTCATTTAGCAAGACCATCAAAGTTGGAGGACAAAGACAGAGAGCACAAGCGAGATATCGATGGGGCTAAAGAGAAGGAAAGATACAAGGAGAAATACATGGGAAAATCCATTCAAGAACTTGACCTTAGTGACTGCAAACGTTGTACTCCCAGCTACCGGCTTTTGCCTGCAGATGTATATAACTTCTATTTGATTTATTTTCTTGTTGGCTTTGTTGATTGTGTATTATGTTCTATAACTCAGTTTCCCCCTTCACTTTTTTGCAGTATCCAATTCCTACAGCCAGTCAGAGATCTGAGCTTGGCGCTCAAGTATTGAATGACCACTGGGTATCTGTGACTTCTGGAAGTGAGGATTACTCTTTCAAACATATGCGCAGAAATCAGTATGAAGAAAGCTTGTTCAGATGTGAAGATGACAGGTAAAACTTGTGCAGATTTTTGTTTTTGTTTACCTCTTAATTTGGTTAAGCTCATTAGTTTTTTATCTTCCTTTCCCGGGATCCAACAAATTTTATTTGTTTCTGTTATCTGTCCTGCATCCTGGTTGCAGTGTTCATTTTGGAGTTATTATTTTGTCAAAGATGTCTATGAATCATGGGATGATGATAAATTTTTTATTTCTAATGTAGATATGAGCTGGACATGTTATTAGAGTCTGTGAGTTCAGCTGCTAAACGAGCAGAGGAATTGTATAATAACATTAATGAAAATAAAATCAGTGTGGAGACTATGAACCGTATTGAAGAGCACTTTACTGGTATGTGTCAGAATAACCTCAATCTAAAATATTATAAAATTGTAATTTATCTATATATATAATTACTATTTTTCAATTATTAGACCTTTATGAATTGATTTTGTCTGAGGATACGATTTGCAGTTCTAAATTTAAGGTGCATTGAACGATTGTATGGTGATCATGGTCTTGACGTTATAGACATATTGCGTAAAAACCCAACCCATGCCCTTCCTGTAATATTGACTCGACTGAAGCAGAAGCAAGAGGAGTGGAGTAGGTGCCGTTCTGATTTCAATAAAGTATGGGCTGAAATTTATGCTAAAAATCATTACAAATCACTGGATCACCGCAGCTTCTATTTCAAACAGCAAGATTCAAAGAATTTGAGTACAAAATGTAAGTTTATTTGCTTTTCTTTCTGTTATATTTTGTGTGGATTTGATTATTTTGACTTGCCAGGAGCTCCATGAACAATTAACAATTTGAATTAAAAGTTACATGGGTCAGTTAGGCAATTTTTTACATTTTAGTTCAAGCACTGACTATACAATGGTTGGTTCTGTAGCTACGAAGTCTGCCATGACATAATGTGTGTACTGGGTATGAACAATAGATATTTTAGAGCTACCTATGGCATATGCGTGACAAAAAGTACTTGTAATTCTTAAATCCAAATTACCTACACTTATGGCTACAATGACCAATATTGTGACACTGACTGCTGTATATAAATGATCAATATTTTGAAGCTAACCGTTGGCATACCCATGGATTAAGTGCTTCTTATATAGGAAGTGCAAAATGGATTCTAAAATGGACTTTTAGATCATCTACTCTTCAACTTTGGCTTGGAATATCCTTAGCGCCTTCTGCTTAATGTTTTTTGAAACTGTGTTAAATTAGAAACACTAAATCTGGGAAAGTAAGAGATAGATAGAGTGCGTATAACTGTAGCCCATGGCTGTATCATACTGAGAATATACTTGGAAAACATCTAATTACCTCCAGGCATATCAAGCAGTTATGTTTGTTGTTGCAGATCTCACAGGTTTTTAAATAAATGGGTTATAAATTATTCTTATCGGGCTTTTTTTAAATACGTAAACATCAATGCATGTTTCAGTGTTATCTTTTTAGTCAGTTCTAAGATTCTATGTTTGACATTATACAGCCTTGGTTGCTGAGATTAAAGAAATTAAAGAAAAACAGCAGAAAGAAGATGATATTATTCAGTCTATCGCGGCTGGAAATAAACAGCCTCTAATTCCTCATCTGGAATTTGAATATTCTGATGCTGCTGGGATTCATGAAGACCTGTATAAACTTGTTCGTTATTCATGTGAAGAGTTATTCTCAAGTAAAGAGTTGTTACATAAAATTATGAGGCTCTGGAGTACCTTCTTGGAGCCAATGCTTGGTGTTCCTTCCCAGTCTCATGCAATAGAAAGGGCGGAGGATAGAAAAACTGGGCACAATGTTCGCAATTTTGGTGTACCAGGCATAGGAGGTGATAGAAGCCCTCATGGAGACTCTCTTTCAATGAATTCAAGGTTACCAAAATCTGATAAGAATGAAGCTGATGGTAGACTAACTGAAACAAAGAATGTTCACCGGACTAGTATAGCAACCAATGATAAAGAAAATGGATCTGTTGGTGGTGAACATGGTTGTAGAGATGATCCATTAATGGATAAGGGACTGAAAAATGTAGAATGCAATGATAAAGCATCCGGATTTAGCAAACCATTTACCTCTGATGATCAAGGAGCTAAAAACAGTGTATCAATTGCAATTAGAGGAGAAAACAGCCTGAACAGAACCAGCTTAGATGTATCACCAGGTATGCATACAGACTTGTAAAATCGATTCTGTTTTAACTCAATTCAATTCTTTTTCCTTTCTGTTTTAATTAATGTTATGGTTGTAAGAATCCTAAACTTGTTTATTTTTCTAGCCCGTGCCCTTACTCCCTCACGACCTACTGATGTTGATGATTCTGTAGCCAAGTCTCAGGTTGCCAATGTACCATTGGTGGAGGTATGGCTTCTCAATTGAGGCAGATTTAGCTTGCTTTAGAAGTAGCACTTAATCAGTTTTGATATATTTGCTTTCTCTTTCTTTTTTTCCCATTTTCTTTCTACCTTTTCTGAAACCAAGGGATTTTTATTTTATTTTTCTCTAATTGATTATGTATGTCTCTCTGTTTATTTTTGTATTTCAGGGATCTGACATGGCAACTCCTGTTCCTGTGGCCAATGGTGTTTTAAGTGAGAGCAGTAAAGTTAAAACTCATGATGAATCTGCTGGACCTTGCAAAATTGAAAAGGAAGAGGGAGAATTATCACCAAATGGTGACTCAGAGGAGGATAACTTTGTTGCCTATGGAGATTCAAATGTGCAGTCAATGGCTAAATCAAAACACAACACTGAAAGAAGGAAATATCAGTCTAGAAATGGAGAGGATGAATGTTGTCCTGAGGCTGGAGGTGACAATGATGCAGATGCTGACGATGAGGATAGTGAAAATGTTTCTGAAGCTGGTGAAGATGTCTCAGGCAGTGAATCTGCTGGTGATGAATGCTTTCGGGAAGATCATGAAGAGGAGGAAGACATAGAACAAGATGATGTTGATGGTAAGGCTGAGAGTGAAGGTGAAGCTGAGGGGATCGGTGATGCACAAGCTGGGGGAGATGGCACATCTTTGCCATTGTCAGAGAGGTTCCTTTCATCTGTGAAACCTCTCACAAAGCATGTATCAGCAGTTTCATTTGTTGAAGAAATGAAGGACTCAAGGGTGTTCTATGGAAATGACGACTTCTATGTGCTTTTTAGACTTCATCAAGTAAGGATAATGCTTTTTTCTGGTGTTTGATGTTGAAATATCTTCCTTGGTGGATGTCATAAGCTCTTTTGAACTTGGCAGACTCTTTACGAGAGGATCTTATCGGCGAAAACAAATTCAATGAATGCAGAAATAAAATGGAAAACAAAAGATGCTAGTTTACCAGATCCTTATTCAAGGTAAATTTTCACAACCTATTTGAAGTATCAGCCCCCCACCCCCCAAATGAGTGTTCACTGGCTAATTGTTTGTACTCTTAGATTTATGAATGCATTGTACAACTTGCTTGATGGATCTGCTGAAAATGCAAAGTTTGAAGATGAATGCCGAGCAATTATCGGGAACCAGTCATACGTGTTATTCACCTTGGACAAGTTAATATACAAATTGGTTAGACAGGTATATTGCCTTATCTTATTTTCTACTTGCTTTTGACTTGTTCCCCTTTGAAGGTAATTTCCCTTTTCTGCAGCTTCAAACTGTCGCAACAGATGATGTGGACAGTAAGCTTCTCCAATTATATGAATATGAAAAGTCTCGGAAGCCTGGGAAGTTAAATGATTCTGTATATCATGCAAATGCTCATGTCATCCTTCATGAGGATAATATATATCGGATACAATGTGTAGGTCCTTGTGCCCAAGTCTAAAACCAAAAAAAAGTCAGCTTTGTTAACAGGAGCTTGAGTTCTTGAGGTTAATATTAATTTCCTTTGTCATCTTATTGCAGTCCTCTAGCCCCTCACGATTATCCATCCAGTTTATGGACAATATGAATGAAAAGCCTGAATTGTTTGCCGTTTCTATTGATCCGAATTTCTCCTTTTATCTGCACAATGATTTTCTGTCTGTCTTTCCCGGCAAAAAGGAACCCCATGGCATCATACTGCACAGGTACAGATTCACCAAGATTAATCTTTTTGGTTTAGTACTTTTATCTTTTATGTAATGATAATTGTGGTATTTGTTATGTAAGCATGAGTAATCTTTAGGCGACATGGAAATATTGCCTACCTTTTCAACTAGGTAACATTTTCTGCTTCTTATTTTGATATATGCAGAAACAAACGCAAATATGGAAACTTAGATGAGCTTTCTGCTATATGCTCTGCCATGGAAGGTGTTAAAGTAATTAATGGATTGGAATGCAAGATAGCTTGCAACTCATCCAAGGTATGCTGCCTTTTAATGCTTTTTTCTTTTTCCGTTTTTGCAGATTACTGCTATATTGCAATATCATGGACATAATTTTTCCTCATTTATTGTCATCTTCTCTCTCTTGATAATGATATAGATATGCCCTCTTTCTTTCACCAAGGATTTAAACTGTAGTTAGTGTTGCAGTGTGGTTGTGCTGCAATTATAAAAACAATGGTGTGGATTTAAGAATGTTGTGTGTCTAGTGTGGCACTCAAAGCACCACACATTGACAAGGCTATTGAATTTTTTCTTCTGCTTTGTAATTTCTTTGAAACCAATGGTTAGAACAATGTTTTGTTTTTGCTTATTGGCAATTTTCATCTGCAGATTTCTTATGTTCTTGACACACAAGATTTCTTCTTCCGGCCGAGAAAGAAGAGACGAACGCCGGCAGGGACCACAACCTCCCAGTTTCGTAGGGATAGAGAGGAAAGATTCCGCAAATTGTTGGCATGCTCATAATTTATATCTTCATGAATATTTGCTCTCTAACATCTCCATTGAAAAACAGCTGAGGAGACACATAATTTGATGTTTATAAGAGTCTGGGTGAAGCAACCTAGGAACCCTTTGGGTTCACAATTTTATCTGTTGTCATCATAGGTACTTGAATTTTCACATGTAAGTGAGGAAGGGGAATATCGATGAGATGTGTAATATGTTTATGAGGTCTCATGCATGTGCCCTCCTTTGTAAATAGTTTGCTATATATCTGTAGAATATTTGTTTACCAAATTGTTCATTAGTTGCAACACTTACTTGGCCCTACCTTTATACTTCATACTCTTCTCTTTTTCATGTTCTTGTTCTTGTTGTTTTGCTATGTTAGCCTCAAAATGTGTTTGTACTTTTGTTTTCTAACACCAATTCTTCATTGTTGGAGAATAAAATTGTGACATTTTGTCTTGGACAAGACTACAAAATGGAGACCAACACCTTTCAATCAAACCTTTGTAGTTGGCCTTGTCGTTTTTAAAATTTGAAGTGAGTCCTTTAACAAGATTTTATGGTATCTATAGAAAATACTGTGGAAAGACAAAAATCAAACACGAATTATTTGTTATCAGTAAGAAGAAAATATAATTATTTTATCATGATAATGCTTTTAAATTTTTTATTCTTTATTTTATTTTCTTTACTATATCAAATCAATAGGTTTATTTGTAACTGAGAACAATGTCGTCTGTAACTAGTATTGGTAACCGAACATAAACAATAGAATTGATGCAGACAGATAAAAACAAATAATTAAATTAAAATATTTAATTTATTAAGTACTTAATTTTATAAAAGAATATTAAATATTGAAAATAAAATTTATTTAAGATTAATTTATTTATGTAAATATTCATTAAAAATTTATCACGTTCAATAGCAAGTGAAACGAATCACTACTTTTTACGGTGACCACTAATTTTATCTATATCGTAATTTTTTGAATCAGAATTTCACAATACATACTTTAAAAATATAAGTTACTCCTCCATTAAAATATAATTTAGAAAAAAAACTTGACATTTTATTTCACTATTAAATAGTATGAATATGTGTGTTTTAAAAAAAAATAATGAAAAAGAATTTTAAACCTTAATAATCAGGATAAGTTTGGTACACTGATAATATTATTTTAAAAATTTAAGAAAATTAATTATTTCTATTGCTCTTTGGAGGAAGAACTACTTAATTTTTAAGGCTCTCACAATATTTTTTTTTATAGATAATTATCATTTGGAACTTAAATATAGATATTTGGTTTAGCTAAAAACAGTAGATCCCAATTACACAAAATGTTGACACTTAAAAAAAAATAGTGACGGAAAGATTTTACATTATTATAATTATTACACTTGGTTATTGATTAGAATAGGCTGATATTGGATAAAAAAAAACAATATTTAATTATCATATTTCTAAATTTCAATCAGCTAATTTATCAACTATTAATTTATAGTTATAAGATCAGCTTCTATCAAGAGTATATTATCTGTTTATCAACTAAATTATCTGTCATCTGATTACCTATTGTCAAATAGGAACTTAGTTGCTAAATTTTGCCCAAAAGAACCTTAAACAGCACAAAATCAAAGTTGTACTGCTTTTTTTTTAACAAGAACAAAGTTCTAATGTTTTTGTTACTACCAAAGTTGTAATGTTATGTTATATGGAGGTTATGGTAATAACTCAGCCACGTTGTTGCAAACACAGGAATTGAAAATATCAAACCATCACTTCGTAACTTCCACTCCCTCCCTATCTTCCTCACCTTTTCTCCCTCTCTCCTTCCTTTTATCACAATCTATCTCATTCATTTCAATGGCTTCTGCTTCCATATCAGATCCATCTCTCTCCACCAAGAAGAAAAGGGTAACCTTCATTCCTCTCTGACTATCCCATTTCTCTGTATTTCTTCAATCTCTTTCTTCAAAACATTTTCTCACCTAATATTTTTTAACCTGTTGGGTTAAAGATGTGATTTTTTTTTAACCCATGAAGGCATTGAGACATAATACATTGCATTGCTTTCTCTTTTGTTGGGTATCAAAAGGGTAGCAATTAATTCATTCATTTTTTCTAGTTTTTGGGGAAAAAAAATCTTTTTTTTATGATGGTTTTGAAAAAATTTAATTTTCCCATTGCATTGGCTTTTTGCGTTGTGAATGTTAAGACAAATGGTATCAGAGGGTAGCAATTTTTCTTTCTTTTTCTGCTTTTGAAATTTTCATTTTTTTTATCATGGTTTTGTGATTTTTGTTTTATTTCCATTTTTTGTTGGTTTATGGCACTGTGATTGTTCAGACAAATGGGTCCGCGAAACTGAAGCAAATCAAGCTTGATGTTCGGCGTGAACAATGGCTCTCTCGAGGTACCTCTATGATCTTCATTTTCACCTGTAAATTGTTCATCTAATATATGCTGTTTTCATGTTCTTCATTAATCTATCATTGATATTGAATTTTACAGTATTGGTTTTTTCCTTTTTCTGGCCAAACCATGAATGCTTAATGTCTAAACAATTTTTATACAGAGAATCAATTTGGAGATTCCTTTCTTTCTGTTAATTCTCCTCAAATGACATCCTTTGTCTCTTTTGCTTGCTGCTGCTTTGGTCTTTACTTTATTGGTTCCATCTATGGTTTCATAATCTGTTCCAAGCCCTTGGAACTCAACGTAAAACTTGGGATAAATTTGGATTAAAGTTTGGAAAGTACCTTTTTTGCCTCTTCCAACTTTAATAAAAACATGCAATTAAGATTTGATACAAAAAGAAAAATTCACCTAGTGGGATAAGACTTTTGTAGTTGTGTGCAAAAATGTCCTGAATTGTTTAAAAATATCACCAAAGTACTTTTAATAAGACTTAGACATGTTCCATTTTTTATAGAGGTTCCATGAAATTATACAAACTTTTCCTGCATTTTGCTACCATGTAGCTTAACTTGTGAGGTGAAGATACATGGATAGTGTTATATTTCATTTCCAACAACTTTCTTGCTATATCAACCTTCAAGGTTACAATTTTTAAATGTAATTACACACGGATAATATAAATCTTCTTTGTATGCACTTTTAAATTGTAGCCTTCAAACTGAGAGGATCTTCATAGCTTGGCATGATTAGTTTTGGCAGGGCTGGTTGAAGTGAAGCATCATGTGACCATGTTTCGTATTTCACTATGAGTATGAGTATGTAAAATCTAAAAACAAAGTAAAGCTACAGTATTTTTCTCTAATTACACAAGACTGAATTTTATTCATCAAAGGGGTGTAAGAATGTTCATTGTATTATATTTTAACTTAAAAGAAGGTAGAAACAATAATTAATCAATTGTTTGAAACTGAAAGTTACTAAATTTTATTGTTTGTCTGTTACTATTACATTGTTTTGTGTTAGTCAAAAAAGGAAGTGATGTTGACTCAAATGGAAGGGTTGATCATTGTCCTTCATCTAAGAACATTGCCAGTGAGGAGAATAGATCATCATCAAAGGAAAATGGGAGGAAAAGAGGAGAGGATATTGAAGGTTCTTGCATCCAGGGTAATTATTCAGGATCCATTATAAATAACTCCATTCAAAATAGTTTTGATCTTGATGAGTCAGGGAGTGATTTCTCCGGGAGTAGTAGCAGCAGCAGCAGCAGCATGAGTGCTTGTTTCTCAGGGAATGTCAGTGACAAAGAAGTGGATGAATGCCTTGATGACTGGGAGGTTGTTGCTGATGCTTTATATGCAAATGATAATCTGTGTTCTGTGGTTTCAGAGTCTTCTCCAGTTCAAGAGGCTGCCAAGAATCTCAGAGAAGATTTCTCAAAACCAGAGTTCAAATCAGGAGTTCCTGAATCACATCCAAGCCGTCGAGCCTGGAAACCTGACGATGCTCTTCGTCCTCAGTGTTTGCCAAACCTCTCAAAGCAACATAGTTCTCTGTTAAACTCAAACTGGCATGGTAACCACAAAACTGTACCTTGTGCATGGCAAACAATAATGTCACAACCTCCTCAGTGTCCCATATGTTATGAGGATTTTGACATGACAGACTCAAGTTTTCTTCCTTGTTCTTGTGGATTTCATCTCTGCCTATTTTGTCACAAAAAGATCCTCGAATCAGACGGCCGGTGCCCGGGCTGCAGAAAACCATATGATCATGTAGATGGGAGTGTTGGATTCAACATAGGAGTCAAGTCTTTCCACTTTGCTCAATCTTTCAGTATGAGTACAGGGTGCTAGGTCCTAGATGACAGTTTTTTTTCTTCTGGAAAACATCATGTAAATGTTATCTTTCACCTATCACTTGATTTATAAGATCAAATTTAGTAGATCAAGTTTCATCAAGAGTATGAGTATAGTGATAGGTAGAGGTTTAGACCAATCAGATAAACAACTTAGACCTTTGGTAAGTTTGATTTGCATTACCATTGTTTTTTTTTCATATGCTAATGCAGGAAACTGAATGTTATTGTGAAAAAATAAAACAAGTTAACTTTGAAGATTGAAATTTGAATGATTTTTTCTTATGTAGTTGTAGTGTGCTCTATACTCAACTTATGTGATGAAGGCTATTGTTGATTCTTAGTTTTTGTGCCAATGCAGATTGGTAGGATATAATCTGAATTGGAGGAACATTTGACATTGGAAACATTGTTCTCTGAAATATTTTTCTTTACTATTGCAATTTATCTACCACCTTAAAAAAATTGAATAGAAAAACTTATATGCAAGAGAATAAGCTAACACAATTTATTGCTTCCAAAACATTTTCTTGATGCAAATTCTTATCAGTGAAGTAATGACATATTAAACAAGTTTAGGAAGTGCATATTATATACCTAATAACAATTGTTTGACATCATGGCTATTTCAATTGCTAATTTTTTATTGGTGAACATTTGTTCTATATATTGAAGTAACATTAGCTAATAAGAACAACTTTTTTTGGTCAAACAATGTTGATAGAGAAACCTATAGTAGAACCAATATTTTGTTCAATTCAAGAAACTGGGTTGTTAGTGTTGTCTATAATTCTTTGCTATGTATGTGGAGTTAGATATTGACTCAGCACAAAAAGTTTTTGCAACTAACCAAGTTATATATATTTAATTATCAACAAAATCAATAAACATTTATGTTAGTAACATCTTGATTGAAAATAATTGTTCCACTTCAAATATTAAATTACAATAGAGATTAAGAGTATTTCAAATAATAATAAAATTAAGGGTTAAATAAGTTTTTTTTCCATGTATTATAACGTGGAATTGATTTTCGTTTTTAGTTCAAATTTTAAACCATCGAGATATTTGTAGTATGAAAATAATTAAAATAGGTATTTCTGTATCAGAAATGATTTTTAATTTTTTTTCTGTTTTAATTTAAAATTCGTTATTATGTTGATTGTAGACTAATGTTCATTTCAATACTATAAGCGATCTAAAGTTTGAAAAGGAAACGAAAAATAATTTTGTATTATAATATGAGAACGAAAAATATATTTAATCTTAAAATTAAAGATTTTTAGTTTTATGGTGTCTTATTATAAAGTTTTATATGAAAAACTTCATTCCAAGTTAGTCTAATATATCTCTGGACTAAATTTCAAAAATCATGTAATTAAAACATTTAATCATGGTTTAAGACCTACCATGAAAGTTAATCTTTCTATTACCATATTAGATAGAAATTCCATGTTCCAACTGCAATTTTTTCAAACATATTAGTTAAAGAATAAACTATATTTTTACTCTTTACTGAAGTTCATATATTACGAGGATCCAACAAACATTCTTAGTGAAATTACATTTTCAGTTTTCTTTTCATTTTTATCTATGATTTTGATGTCCTACTTTTGTTTCCTAATTTTAG
>Ga0123341_1002080_pt1 | contig 16047 bp, 7 predicted proteins | sample Turbeapinknodule_FD_89959 | JGI IMG/M metagenome (GOLD analysis project Ga0123341, IMG submission 89959) | Root nodule microbial communities of legume samples collected from Mexico - Turtle bean Mexico pink nodule | ecosystem: Host-associated > Plants > Roots > Nodule | place: Mexico: Nepantla... | reverse complement strand
TATATATATATATATATAATTTTTACCTTCTAATTAGTTAAATTATGTTTACACTTCCTTAACGGAATGTGCTAAAATCAGTATTTGGTTTGACCAAAATTTAAATATATATGTAGTATTTTAAACTAAAATTACTAATTTACTAACATGTAAAGACTAAAATTGCAAAAATAAAGTACCACAGTCCCGGTTCAAAAATGAAAAGATACCCAATAAATTAAAAAACCTTTCAATTCAATACTTTTTTTAGGCTTTTTGGTTGGAGTATCTATGTATTTGGCCTCAACTTCATTGGGTGGGGACCTAAAACAACAATAGATGGGGTGTCAAATCTCAAGAACTTTCTTTCTAGTTCAAACAAAACTTCTTACTCCAATATTTAAATGCATCAACCTACTTTTTCATTCAATGTAAAAACGTGTCCTATGATTTGTTTGCATCAAGTAGAAACAAAAATAAATAATAATAATAATAATAATATGATAGCGTAAAACCACTTTAAAATTGTTATCCCATTCTCGTATTATTGTATGACTAAAAGAAAATAAAAAGTATTATTTTAAAAATAGTATTCAAAATTTGAATTCTAATTATTATATTAGATATAGAATAAACTATATTGGAAAAGAATATTCAAATGTTAGTTCTAAAACCAGTATACCATAGAATAATTATCTACTTCTTTTTAAAAAATAAAATAAAAAATAAATATAGAATACTTTAAAAATGTTCCGATATTATATACTAAGATTATAACGTCAACCTAATTTTCCAAAAAATAAATTTAAAATTTTATAATAAAACCTAAACATCATATGACCAAATTAAACCCTCAAATCTTTAAAAAAAAAAAAATCGACTTTAACTCTCGGCCTAAAGCGAATAAAAGATCATGAGAAATCCTAACTAAGTCTAATCCAAAATATAAACTAACAACATTTATAGAGAAGATAAAAAAAATGTTATTAGTTATCAAACAGAGGCTATATCACACAATATTTTTTACGTGTTGTGAAACAGTTAAGGAAAACAACTTGGCTCTGAATTATTCATCATTATACGTAATTAAATATTATAATCATCTAATAACTTAAATATGTGTCACTTAATTAGTCGAAATAAGGAAACAGATGGTGTTCCATACTACTTCCTAATTGCTTTCTCTTTTCTTCATCTATCTCTTATATGACATGTTCAACTATTATTATGTGGACAAATCAGTATACATCTGAAATTAATGCATTAATCCCAGGAATATGCATTTCAGTTACCGTTTCTGTTCTCTACTGAGCATAATTTTTCTGCAGTACTTGAAGATTTTTCCCATTTGGTTTAGAATTTTGTTTTTACTGTTGTTAGTTATTCATTTGTACTTTTGACATTGTGAACATGCATCTACATATACCTATACCTATATCTATATCTATATATTATAGCAAGAGTGATCCATGTGCTGGTGGGAACCTGGTAGTTCCTATGCAGACAAAATAGATTAATGAATGATAAAACTAGTGTTTGGTTGTTGGGTATCCCTTAATCTTTCCTTTCTGGCAACAAGAGTTTCTTCCCATTCTTTTGCATCCCTTAATCTATTTCATCCATTATACAATATAGGCTTATATATACTTTTACCATGAAACTCTTAAGGATAAAAATATTTAAATTATCTAGCTTTTTCGGATAAATATAATACTATTTAAATAGTATTTTTTTTTGAAGAACAATGGTTGTGATTGTAGTATACAAAATATATTTTCTACCACCATATTCCATATATATATATACATATATATAAAGAATTACAATGAATCACAACAATTTAATAGCGTGTTTGGTCACACTCTATAACCATATGTAAAGCAATTAATAATTAATGTCAAGCAACTTAAAATCTACTCGCAGCTTCTTGTTGAATGTCACTATGAGACGTGAAACCAAATAAACTTAAGGCAATGTTTCTTTGGTTAACGTTTAAAAAAAATCATAAAAGAAATTTCAAAAATATTCTATGATAGTTTGATGTGACAAAATATTCCAAAAAGCAGTTATAAAATAATTATGTTTACTATTTATAATGTCAAACAAACTTCAATAATGAATTCCAATATATTATATATAAAAATGGTTGCTTGAAAAAAAAAGTAGTTTTGTGTCTTTCTACTAAGATAAAAATCTCGATAAAAATTACTCTTTAAAAACATCATATTTTTAGAAGAGTGCAAACTTAACCTACAATATTTTTTAAACAAATATTAATTATTAGTTAATTGATTTTGAAAACCCAAAATTCAAATTCATAAAAAAATTTATCAGCAAAAGAATTAAACAGCACAAAGAGTGCCCCAATCCATGTATAAAAAGGGGTGCAGATAACAATGAATCCAAATATGATAACAAAACACAAAAAAAACTCCCCCCAAATACATAACCCCTGATTTATCCTTGAGAAAGATAAGAGAGCTTCTCTTAGGCAAAAGATTGCAAAAAAATTGTACAAAACCTATTGAAGGACCATAGAAAACAAAAACATAAGTGAATCCACATAGCCTAAAGAAGTTTCTTTGAACCCTGTCGAGCCTATCCAGCTAATTGTGATTGTTTGTTTGTGGTCTGCATAGTTTTGCATTGTTTTTTTTACTGTTTGTGTACTTTGTTCCCTGCATAAACCAACACACATATGCCTTTCCCAGCTTAACAACCACTAAGTATTGATTTTTGTTTAGCATTTTGATTAAAAATCATACGTGGCTGAGAACAAGCAAGCTAAACATATTGGTCAAGTAAGAAGAGTTCTTAGACAATGAGATAGAACCAAAAATCTAATCTATTGTACAACATTGCATAACAGGAATCGACCTCCTATAAAGTGTTAATTACCTAATAGTTCTCAAACATTGAACAGTCTATATTTTATGAGTTCAGCCATATAAAATAGATCTTAACATCTGCCATCCCTTCTTTATTACTCTATTCCTATGATCTCAAATTCTCAAAAAATAGTTACAATCCACAATCTTTTCAACACCATGTTCTGTTTTTGATTTAATTAAAAAAGGTTAAAGTGTAGGAAATGACTCATAGCCATGTTATGGTGGACAGTTTGAATTGGTATCCAACTAAAAAAAGTGTTTCAAATTGTAGATGCTATGTGGCAGCTAAAAAATAGGTGTCGAACTATTTCATCATGTTCCTGGCATAAAGGATAGGTAGTTGATGAGTATATATTTATTTACACTCAATAAATTTGATCATATATTATTGGACTATAATAATAAATAAATTTATTATTTTAATTAATATTTATATAATTGAGTTTATTTGGGCCTTAACTATTATTTTTGTTAATTTTGTGTTTTTATAGTAAATTGTCTGAATGAAGTTTTTAACTCTGTGAATGGACCAAATATTCAAAAATCCAAGTTACTTCTTTGAATCAAAACAGAAAACAAAATTTGAGGAGAAGAAGGATGAAATAAAAGCTACAATATCTCAAAAATGAAATTGGAAACAAATCTTTTGCAAAATACAAAAATTACAAAAGTTGGAAATTGCTAACAAAATTTAAACTACAATATTTTTTCAAGATCCTTGGAGCATAAAAGTCTATAAAAGGACACAAGCATCAAGGAGAAAGGAAGAGTTTCACAGGGTTTTCTTAGTTTCTTTTCTTCTTTGTAATTCTTTTGTTTTGCCCCGCATGAAAGACTAAACCTTTTTGGTTGATTCCTTTATAATTTTTCACTGAGTTATGAGGTTTTATTCAATAAAAGTTTTTTTTTTAATTCTCTATAGCAGTTGTTTTAATATTCTAATATCCTGAAAAACTGATTTTTGAGAGAGGTTGTACCTGAACGTATGATTTATAGTCTTCCTTATCTTAAACTTTGGTTTCTTAGTTAGTTCGCATTGTTCTAACTAATTTCTTGGGCTCATGATTCAAGAGAGAGGAGATAACCATTATCATGGAGTATACGCATGGAACAAAGTGGGTATTGATTAAACCAGTAGGCGCATTCGTTACTGGTGAGCTTCAGTTGAATTAGATTGACGCATGTTCAATCTGGTTTAGCTTTGTTGGAAGATTGAGAAATGATTAATCTTTAGGGAACTTGTGAAGAATTCAATGGTGAAAGAACTTAGGGATCAATCACTTTTTAATTGCTATTTTAATCTCTTTTTATATTTTCTGTACAACTATCTCAACTCTTTTTTATTTTTGTTGTTATTGCTAACTTTTATTGCATGCAAATAGATTCTAAACACTGATTTTCTGATTTTTATTATTGGATTTGTTGGGAGACGACTTGGGATCATTTGGCTACAATTATACTATGTTCTCTCCACGTTAAACAGGTATACGTTGGAATCATTTTAATTTGACAGCAAAACGATAGACAACTATCAATAGTTCTACTTAAGTTGATCCCTCTCCTGACTAAAATCATTTTTGTGGCATTTTCTCTAGCATAATCCTCCACACTAGGGTTTGGGCATTGGGTATGCTTTAATCGGCCAAAAAAATATTAAAACCAGTAGTGGTATCAATTCTGCTACAGTTCTGCATAGAAACATTAGCAAATTTGACTAAGTTCCATCTTCTTCTCCTAGTCATGTCCATATGTCTTGGTTATCTATGTTCAGATGTACCCTGTTAATTTCTTCCAATAATTCTAATTCTTTTACACTTTCCATATGAAAGTATTTCTTCTCCATGTAAGGACCACTCTAATCCATTCTCTGACCAAATAGCTAGTTCTCGTACTGTTTTCTTTTGACAAGTTTAAATCGAGTAAAACCTAGGAAACTTATGCATAAGACTAAATCCTCCTAACCACTGCCCACTAATCTTCCACACGCCCTCAATAATAGTAAACCCCTCTCCATTCTTTTTATTTTACCGGCAAGAAAAAATAAATAAATATGAACCACTTTAGGGGTGACCCAACCCTTATACAAACCATAACACAATAAGTCCCCGTACCCCTTCTAAACAACCTAACCCTCACAAACATAGAACAACAAACAGCCCAACCAAAGGATTAAACCTTACAAAAGCCCACTTAATTGAAAACATACAAGACACAAGATAAATGCACCACTCAAACTAAGTAAAACAAGCATAAACAATTTTAGATGTTACCTAAGGTCAAGCCTTTAATTGTGCCACAATGAACACTTCTGAAAGGTTGATCACTCCACCTTGGAAAATATGTTTATTCATGTGCTTCCGGATTTCACTAACTACAACAATCCAAACACTACTCCAAACAACATTTACCTGAACAGGAGCATTTAACAAATTAAAATGCAAGAAGTGAGAAACTGGATCAACATGATCAACCGACGTTATCCCCATCCATGCATAACACTGATTCCAGACTAGCCAAGCAATCTTGCATTCAAAAAACATATGTTTTGTTGACTCCACTGCCATCCTGCAAAAACTACATATATTGGTATCAACCAAAACCCCACGCCTTTCCAGATTAACTTTCGTGGCAATCGAATTAATCAACACCTTCCAAGTGGTAACCTGGGTTGAGGGCAAAACAGTAGTCTTCCAGAGGGAGACAAACATACTATTTCCCTCAAAGGGGCCTCTTAATAAAGCATAGACAGATTTTACCGAATAACCACTATCCTTACCAACCTTCCAAACTCGACTATCTTCAATATTGAAGACAGGGGTCTTTCCATGCACTTCTTGTAACAGCTGGACTTCCTGACAAATTTCCCAATCAAACATACCTCTCCTCCAGACTAACTTCCACTCCCATCTATCATGAACCCATTCCCCACAAGACTCTATCTAAACTACCTTCTTTATTACCACACAAAGAAAACAATCTTGGGAATTTACTTTTCAAATCTTCGTTGCCCACCCAAACATCTTTCTAAAACAAGACATCATTCCCGTCTCCCACTCTCCACTCGCAACAGTTCTCAAAGGTTCTACCCCATTCCTCCATCCCTCAAACCCCCTTCAAGTCTCTCCACCAGCTGGATTCCTTAGCATTACTCCTTTGTTCTTGAAAATTTCTCCAACCTCCGTATTTAGACTCAATGATTTCTTTCCACAAACCACCCTTCTCAGTCTCCAGACGCCAAATCCACTTTCCTAGCAGAGTCGCATTGAAAAACCTTAAATTCAAAATATCAAGACCACCACCTTCTCCACAAGCATTTTTCCATGAAACCCACATACGCTACTTTCCTTCCTTCAGATCCCCAACCCCACAAAAACCTTCTATGAACTTTTTCAATCTCCTTAAACACAACAGCAGACAACTTATACATGGATAAATAGAACAACAAAATAGCAGAAAGAACCAACTTAATAAGACAAACTCTCCCGACCAATGAGAGAAATCTACCTTTCCATCTACCCAACCTGCTCTTAACTCTTTCTAACACACCGTCCCAGAATGAGACTCTCTTGTGACTCCCCGCACGAGCAACCCCAAATATTTGAAAGGAGTTTTCATCACTTCGCAGTTAAGGATTGCAGCATACTGCTAGATCACAACATGGTCAACCCTCACCCCTCCAATTCTACTCTTCGAGAAATTAACCTTCCAACCAGAGGCTAATTCAAAACAATGCAGAATGACTTTCAAATTCAATCCCCACCCCTCTTCATTCCTGTGATCCGTCAATTCAAAAGCATTCTTTTTTCCACATAGTTAACAAACCTCCTCCATTATTTACTGCTCTATTTTCAATCCAATTGATTTCATTAGACCACCATAATTGATAGCAAGTCTCCTTACTTACTTGCTCGCTTTTAGTCTCTTGGAGACATACAAAAGAACTTCTTCCTTACTAACAAGATTGTTTATATATTTTTTCTTTATATTATTGTCCAACCCCAATTATCTTCATCAGAGACGCCTATCCTCCCTTACTAAAAGACTCCTTTCTAACGAAACTTATTTCCATTGCCTGAATAGATTTTACAACACCTTCATCATCACTCATATATGTAAAGCCTAATTCTTTTTCTATATTCCAAATTCTAGCGGTCTCCTCATGTTCATTTTTAAGCCAGAATAAACGATTACAATTTTTTATAGCATTATCGGAAATAACATTATTGAAAAATATGGATTCTAAACTTGTTTTTTGTCTCCACTTGTCTTTTCGATCCACGACTAATACTTTTCTAAATCCTAAATCCTAAACCCTAAATTCAAAACTAGTATTTTTCGATACACTCAATAAACCTTAAACTCACCTTGCTCATTGCTGCAGCCACCCCCTCCAGCGGAACCAATTGCACCCGCCGCACACTATTTCACTCTCTTTAGGGCTTTTCTTTTGTACTTTAACCTCTAAACTAATCTTATATCTTTTCTAACCTAGGATGTAAAAGGTGGTTGAGACCTGCCATTTGCATCTGCATTTTACGGTATACTTGACAGCATAAGCTGTCCTAATTAAATTTCCTAGAAAGAATAACTAACTACATACAAAAAGTAGTTACTGTTGGCGTATCTGACATATATAACAGACTCAAAGGAGTTTCCTTAGCCGAAGTTCACCCTAGTTATTTATTGCAGAAAAGGGATATATATATATATGTATATATATATATATACATATATATAGACACGTACGTATATGACTAAGGATATTTTGTGTGTGAAGCTGTAAGACACGAGAAAAGTTGAAGCAAAAAGGTAACGCTAATACACAATTGCGTCCTTTACCTACACGACACTACCACAAACGATGCCACTTGAAACGGATATCATTTCAAATGGAGCAGACTTCGTCAGCTTCTCCGGCCAATTTAATAGCATGATAGTTACTTTTACCTGAATTTTCTTTTTGCAATGAATAATCACGTTGAGAAAGACAAAATGACACGTAGTTTATATAGAATACAAATATTGGCCTTATTTGGGAAAGAGAACAAAATATAAGGTTTTTTTTGTCAAAGATTGATGTTTCTTCTGTTCTAATCCGTTTAGCCTTCTGAAAGGACAGCAAATGCATATATAAAAGCTCTCATGCAGCTATAGGAAAATCTTCAGATTTTCTGCTACATACCGATTTGTCTACAAATGAGATTGCTGATTTTGACCCAACTCAAACTCATCATAAGTGTTCTTAATTATAATCTCTCTATGATTAGTTAATTACGTTTTATTTAGATACTAAAAATGAAGAGATAAAATAATTTCCTCTTATAAACTACATTCGTTTTGTATGTGTCAAAATTAACTTTCTTGAAAAAGTTTCGTAGCCTTTTAAAAGTATTTATTTTACGTTATTAATTTTAGTTCATTAAAAAACTTATTTAAACATTTTACCAATAGAGATGAAGATCTTTATTAGAACAAACTCCTTATTGTCACAAAACAATAACAAAAGCCAAATCAACAATAAGCCATAGATGATGGTGTTGTTCTTACTTAAAATTAAGGTCCATGAATGTTTTGCCACATTCTAAAGGCGAAGAAAACCAATATTTTTTTTTAACTGCATTATATGCTTAACATGATAAACCTGAGAAGCAGAACTTTTATTTGAAAGAAACAACTTAAGAACAGTTCTATCCTAAAAAATTGGTTGCTCTTTAAACATGCATGAAGAGAAAGAAGAAAGAACATTTACACATAAAAAACTCTAACGGACAACACAGCACCTTGGCCACTAGTCTTGAAGCTGAAGCTATTGTGAAAATTAAAGGCTTAATTACAGTGAAATTCATGACCTCCTGCTTGAGCCTCGGAAGCTAGCCAAAGTGCTTGTGGAACGAGAAAGGCCGAAGCAAAGTGTTGAAGTGGGTGAAGTGGCACCCTCATCTTCATCCTCTCCCCTAAAGTCAAAAGATGAACCAAAGCTTAGGAAACGCTTCCTAACATGCTTCCCAACCGGGACAACTTTGGAAGAATCTGAGGGTAACCACAGAGAGGTTGATGGAGCAGAAGATGAGGAGGGTGAGAGGATGGTTTTCTTGAGATTTAGCTTTGGGAAGAGTGCTAGGAAGAGATTGGATCTTGAACGCTTCTTCACTGGCTTGTTTTTCTTGGTGGATTTGGCATAGTAGGAAGGTGGAGGAGTGAGAGGAGGGAGAGTGTCCTGAGAGAAAGTGTATTTGGGAGTGCCAGGTTGAGACTCCCACACAAAGGGTACTGCAACAGCCATTCTGAAAGAGGGTTTCGACATTGAATTTTCCTTTGAGAGAAGCCTGCTGAAGAACTTGTCATCTTGCTTGATTTGGAGCACTGTCTTTTGGGGAAGCTCAGTTTTGCCACTGAACATCTTTGATTATAACTGTGTGGTGGTTTCACTGAATCTAAAATGGGTTTGCTGAGGAGAAAAAGCAAGGATGGAGAGGTTTTGGACCTTGGTTTTTATTTGAATAATAGTATCCTATACATATAGGGTGAAGTCAGCACTTGAATAGCTTTTAATATCCCATTATTCACTGGAATTCATTATATCATACTCTTTATTTTATATGACCAACCTCATTTTTACTGTTTTCTTTAGCTTATTAACTTTGAGTCTTAAAATCCTTAAATGAATGCATTATTTAAGAAGATTAATTCTTTTAAATAATTTACACTTGTTGGCTAACAGTATAAAAAAATCCACTAACATTCCATCAAATTCTGCAGTAGGCATGTGCCTAGAGCAAGTAAATTAATTAACAAATTTAAACTCTAACTTCAATTGGGTCAATTATGAGAGCCTCCTTAAGGTTATATATATATGCATATATAGATATAGGTTATGTGGACCTTTACTTCCCGAAATGAAGTGCTTGATCAGGCACGATACAGCCACAAAACATGCTATATTTACGGCTGCAGATCTTCTACCTCCCAAGTCAAACTTGAAATTGGCACTAGAAAATGCATATAGCCCTTAAGAAGTGAGACATTGTTTCAATAAGTAGTAAATAGATAGACCTAACATGGGGCACACGTGCCACATTAAGGGACACCCTTTGTATTGTGTGCATTATTGTACTGTATTTTTCTTGTAGTACGAGCTATCTCACATGCTGGTTCCAGGAATTTACGTAATTTATTGCAAAGTGGAGAAACCTATGGCCATCAACAGTTTATTCAAAATAAGGTAGAACAGGGTACTAGACAAACATGTTTAATAGGAGTGACTGTGAATGGGACTGAACTAAATGAATTGGAAAGAAGATCACCTACCTGTGGTCCATCTTCATCATTTATGACAGAAACTGTGTCCTGTATCAGAGAGTATTATATAGGGTAAAGGGCATTGCTCTTGGTGTTTGAACGTGACACGATTGTCTTTAGGGTTCTTTCAAGTTGTTGAGTGTGAATGTCATTATTAGCTACCTCAACTTCATAATAAATGGATGGGGATATTTAAGAATCCTTCACCACAAATCTCTTTCCTTTTCAAAACAAGACAGACACAATGTAAAATTAATCACTCAAATCAAATCTCTTTCCTTCTCCTCAAACACTTCTCTCTCTGAAATGTTGCAATTGATGGATTTAGTGATTTGAGATTCAGGTGAAAAGTTAATTACTTAAAACTATCTTCTTCCTGGGAATTGGTTTCTAGAGAGAAAGAGCACTCTACTAATGAAAAAATTCTGGACTTGTCTACTTCGTTTAATTTTATCATGGGTAACATGTAAATTGTGTTGGTTAGCGAGATTTAGAGTCATAGAAATAATTGTTGTGGTTGACCATTTTGAAGTTTTCTTCCTGACACAGGTTAAGCTTTGGTCTTAAATCTCATCAAAGATATTGTCACCTAATTTCTCATTTTCTGACAGGTGTCTAGAACTCTTGGTATGTATGCACTCGATATAATATTTTTATAAGGATTGATAATTTATATTCTATTTCTCTTTAATTGATAGAGCTGGGGTACACAGTAGGAAGTCATATTGGTTTATATGTAGATGGATAGATACTTTTTAAAATCTAAATTTCTGAATAAGGGTTGGACCACCCCTAAAATAAGCTCATTTAATTTCATTGTTATTTGCTGATAAAAAAAAAACTCTAATACAGAAAGTTAATTGTGTATAGAGAAAGTAATTAGTGAGTTTCTTTATTAGAGAATTTTTTATTGAATTACCTAAACTAAAAAATAAGATTATTTAAAATTATAAAAAGGTATAATATTGTAAAAATGGTATTTAGAAACACAATATAAAAAATATTTATGGGAAATGAAGCTTTGAATTTAAATTTAAGAGTATTGAATTAGATAAACTAGGGTGAATATTTTCGAAATTAATGCTCTACAATATATTTGACATGCCAAATACTACTTTGGAAGGACATATGCTGTGACATGTCTCGATAATGTCATATTACTCACTACATTATTTTTAGTGCTGAAAAAAAAAATCACTACATTTTTAGTATTTATAAAATTTAATATAAAAAGATAATATTTGAAGAATTAAATTAAAACTTGCGATATTTAGAAAGACAAAATCTATACTAAATTGACTTGTGAAATCCTAGATTCAGAGGGTGAATGTTTCCATATTTGTGAAGTATTTTATCATGAAAATAATCCCTTAAAAAAACACAAGAAAGATCAGCAGACAATGAACTATTGCCTTTAGGTGTTAGTATCATTAGTTTAAAAGTGCAATAAAACAATTGACACCCTTATTTGTTACCCTCCAAGTGTACTGCATTGATCCTATTTCATACTCCCAATTATATTGTTGCATTAGTTATTTGTAGCTTCTCATATGATAGTCTAATTCCTTTGAACTGTAGGTTTTCTAACCATTGTTGCCATAATGTATCTAATATAGCATCTATACATTCTAGAATAAATTCTACACTATTTTAGAGCCCATCAGATTATGTTTTCCATCTCTAATTAGGGTTGATTTGGGTTAAAAATTTTCATTCTAAGGTACTATTATAGTATAGTTTGAATACATGATTTCGGACATATACACCATTTTGAACCATTTTGAATATGAGAAAATTTATTTTGGACATATAGAATTGATCAAAATATTGTATTATTTTGTTACGTTGGATTGTTGTTAATCATATCCATTTATTGTACAGGTTAAACTAGATACCTTACATTCATAAAATAAATGTTGAATTGATTATTCAGTCGATGCATACATAAGATATTTGAATCCCTCTATATTCTAAATTATTTTTATGCCACACAATTCAATCTTGTTTTCCATAAACCCTAAATTCTAAACCCTAAACTCTTCATACAAAATGTAGTGCAATTGGAATTGCTTTTATTTTCCATATTAATATGCAAAAGTCCAATTGATCCCCATTATTGTTATTTTGTATAATATTATATGTATAGTTAAGTGTAAATTCTATAGTGTCCTCTCCTACCTCTGTCATGTATCATGTCCCTGTTTTGTTGGAATATTTTGTGATTACTCTAGCATCATTACATTGGCATATGGTGTTTCCAATTTAAGTCATTCCCTCCTCCGTATCATTTTCCATTCTAATTTATTTTGATTCCAATTACTCATCTTTGACACCCTAGCTTGCTTTAATTTCGAGTTATTACACAGTCTAGGGTATTTTTGTAAATAGGTTATTTTCCATTTTTCCTATCATGTCAAAGTTTAATTTGTGTTTCATTTCCTTATATTCATTTTACATTATTATCAAACTAGCCTAGATTTTCCTTTGATCTTGCTATTTTCTTTAAATCACTTCACCGCACCCATTCATATTTAGATTTAGTAGCTCTGTTTAGTTGTCTCCAATCTCCATTATATTGTAATATTTCCATCCACATTCCATGGTTTTCAGTTGCATATCTCCACTTCGACCTTTCTAAAAGTGTATTATTAAATACTTCTACATCATTTATTCCTAGCCTTCATATTTATTTTGTTGCATATTTACGACCATTTCCAATAAAGCTTCATATTAGATGTTCTGTCATTATATAAAAATATATTATTAAAAAAGAAAAAAAGAAGAAAAAAGAATAAACAAGTATGGGAGGACCTCAACCAAAACTCCTACATAAAAAAGAATTACAAATCTAGCATTTCACTCATGCAATTTTCTTTTCTTATGATCTCTACCCCTGTAAAATTGTCTTTGTGTTTTCTTAATGTCTTTAACACCAGTTTTGGGACGTTGATGGCAAATAAGAAGAACAATGGTATAATAGTAATTACATATTTAATCATATACTAACCCTACTAGGAAATGATAATTGTCTACCTTTTCATTTTCACAATCTTTTCCATATTTTAGGGATGATAATTTCCCACATCTTCACAGTGGAATTTCTAGATATGTGAATGGTAATGTGAATTTTTCACAATTCAAAATTATTTTAAAAAATGTTTTTTTATTAGTAAGAAAAAATAAATAAGTATGACTCACTTTAGGAGCAACCCAGTGAACGACATACATCTCTCCTAACAAGACATTACCCAACAAAATACCTAAATCTACCTATTAAACAAATAATTCGAACCAATTCAAAATTGCAGTAAAATGATTCAATTGATTATTTGTAACTCTTATTTCTCCCAATTTACTCTTATAAAAAATCACTCTCAGCCTTAATACTAATTTAAAACATCTTAAAATACATTTTATAATAATAATAATGTGAATGTTGTCCTCACCTAGTATAATGTTCAAATTACAACATATTTATTTATTTTTCTCTCTCTCCTATATTTTACAGTTTGTCTTACTATTCTTACTAACCCCTTAACAACTATAAAAAAAAATAGGTAAACTGTAAGGGAATTACCTTGTCTAAGTCACATGACACTAAAATAAAATACTGATTTATATCATTTTAAGCATAGAAGGAAAGAACAAAAAAAAATGTATTTAACCTTTTACTTTTATCATCTTGAAACTCTTAACAAGTGTCTGAAAACATTAGTTAATTTTCTTTATCTTCTTTAAAAATTAATTCATACAAAACAGTAATGACTTGCTCTTACTGGATTGTAGGACAACACAACACCTAATGCAAGATATTGGGAGTGCCAGTGAGGCAAATGTCAGAAGTGTCCTAGAAGGGTACCCAGCAAAGGGCCCCCAAACAAGTCCTCAACTACATTCAAATTTAATTTGTAACACTTTCCCATAATATATAACCCACATGAGATAGTACAAGACAAAATGTCTTTCCAACACTTAATTTATTTGCAGTTTATATTTATCACACAGATATTTGTGTAAGTATTTCAGAAAATTTATGAAAATGATTATTATATGTTTACAAGTTTTTTAAAAAAAAAAAAATCAATCAATTATTCATATATATTTTGCATTGTCAGCAAATGGAACTTTCTCCCACACACAATTCACAATTAAAACTACATAAGGAGTAACATTATTATTTATTCTTTTGTATTTTAGGTCACTTTTCACAGGTTATTTTTTCCCCATCATGTTATCTATTTTACCATAAAATTTTCCTCTTATCTTCTTTCTCTACTTTGTATTATAAGAAAATTTTATAAATTTAAACTACAAGTTATATACAATGAAAGGCACATTATGGGTGGTCCGATAGCGGATGACCTGATAAGTTCAACAAATACTCGCTAAGATAGGTTTGAAATGGCTTTGATACTATATTACGAAATGGACTTTAAGTCTAACTCAACCCCATAAAACTGGCTCATGAGGTTGAGGTTTGCACCCACTTATATACAATGAAAGGCTCTAATCTCTAATTGTGGGACGAATAGACTAGAAGAAATATTCTACACATGTTATACTTTATAAAAGAATAGCAAAAGAATATTATGAATTTATGAATGGAACAAATACATGGCATTCCTAATACGTGGTATTTACAACAGGAATGTTTGTTATTCTGTCATTTTAATTGCATTTTGCATCAGACACAATACATTCCAAACATTCTAGTTAAAACATATACTATATATTTACAAAAAAGACTTAACAGGATTTTAAATTGACATGTGTTTCTAATTGATGTGTTGCATTTAGTCATATTTACCCTGTATTTAGATGCATGCATATACTTTTTTTTTGTAAATTACATATTTTATATTTCGGAGTTTATATTGCTATTTAATTTCTATTTTTTATGTTGAAAAAGAAATATTAATCTTTGAAAAAAAAAAAGGTTCATTAAGATCAACAAGAAGAAAAAAAAAAGGAAGTCAGAAATCATTACATTTTCCTACAGAGTGCACAACATTTTTGTGGACCACAGAGATTAATTAGAATAATTCAAATTTTTATATTTTATCTTATTGGTCTTTATTATAAACTATTTATGTTTTATTATATTTGGACACTCTTGTGGAGCCTATATATTGTTTATATAATGTTTTAGGTTCACTCTAGAAACCTTATAAAGTAAGGCTTACAAAGACTTTGGATTTGTTTGATTTCTATTTCCACACCAGTAGCATTTCTAAACCTATTCAATCTATTACAATTATTAATAGAATCACAGAATTAGAACACTAAAAAAATCATTAAAAAAAATTAATTTTGAAAAAAATAATAATTAATTGCTATATTAACTAAATTAGATATTATTCTAGAAAAAAATATTAATTTTTAATATTGATAAATAATTTTTAAATTGATATAAATTAGTTAATAAATTTTTTTATAAAATTTAAATAATTTAGTTATTATTAAGTGTAATTTTGTGTCTAGGTTTTAAGATTTTTTGGGTTAATCTTTAATTATTATATTTTTATTTAATTCATCGCTATAATTATTGTTTCTTTCAATTGCCTACTCAAATAATTCCTTCCCCCTCCCCTATTTTTTTTATATTTTATAAAAAAAAGTAAGTTTTAAAAATCTATTATTCGTTTTTTATGAAAAAATTGTATAATCTGTTGGTTTAACACTCATTACCTTCTTTTCATTGTTTTAATAAAAATACTACGAGCTTAGTTTTAAATGTTTATATCAACTTAACAAGTTAATTTAAAAAGCATATTATTAATATAACTTTTAATAATCATTTTAACATGTTTTTATTGGAGATGTCATCATATAACTAGAAATAAAATTATTTTATAATATAAATAAATACAAATTTTAC
>Ga0123341_1002079_pt1 | contig 16047 bp, 11 predicted proteins | sample Turbeapinknodule_FD_89959 | JGI IMG/M metagenome (GOLD analysis project Ga0123341, IMG submission 89959) | Root nodule microbial communities of legume samples collected from Mexico - Turtle bean Mexico pink nodule | ecosystem: Host-associated > Plants > Roots > Nodule | place: Mexico: Nepantla... | reverse complement strand
ATATATATATATATATATATATATATATATAATGGAGAGTGCTCCAACAGTAAGGCAAATCTTACTTTTCTTATTAAATTTTGATAAACGTGAGACTGTATCTTACTTTTCCTACACCAAGTTTTATAACTGGCCAGATTGAGAGTATTGTGTGAGCATTGAGACTAATTGAGGATTGAATCTTAGATCAAGTGCTTTCAATTAGGCAAAGCCCTTAGCATATCAAGTTTCTTTAAATTCTTAAATATGTTTATGAGAACTGACAAATGATAAAAGTAATTAGTAAACGCTTGTAAACATTATTTTATATTAAATCTAAGTTTGTTAACTGAGTTTATAAGTATATGTAAATCAAATTCTTTACTTTTATAAGATTGAGTTTTCAAGTAATTTTTTTGATATATAAACACTTTTCTAAAAATAATTATAATATATTACTGAATTTACTTTTTTAACTGAGTTTACTAAGTAGAATAAAGTAGTGAAAGTATAAATTTTGTATATCAAGATCCAAGATATTTTGTGACCGGTAAACACTGTTATGAATTCTGAAATTATTTTTACAATGATTGTTTTAATCATCAATTGTGGGAATGTTTCTATTCCTTTACTTTTTAGAAAGTAGCCTTGTATATTTTGTGAAAAAAAAAATGTTTTCTTCACACCATACAAAATAAATCACTCCCAATTTACAACGTATTTTAATAAAATAATAATATATATATTAATAACTTATATTAAAAAATAAAATAAATATAATTAAAATAATGATATAATGAGATGTAATATAAATATAAATGTAATTTTTTTAATGGTGTCAAGATAGACACCCTTTGTCAAAATTGTAGTCATTCTTTTATTATTAGCGTTACCCATGCTTTGTAATTGTTTTCTTCTTTTCATTTTGTGTTTGCTTTTATATATATAACTCTTCTTGTCGAATGACCTGGTCGCCGGTTGACTGTGAAAATAAGTTGTGGCTCCGTCTATCTCCCTGGAAATCTACTCTTCCTTTGAATACGGGAATGCGGCTCCGTTTCAAACAGAGGGGGCCCTACCTGTTGATTGCACTCCGACGATCAAGTCAGTACAGGGCATATAGAAACAATAAGTAAATAAGTAGTTTCAGTCTTAGAAACAATGTGTCCTTTTACCTGGGATCTCAAGTCCCTTTTATAGACTACTTTTAGGTTACCTCTTGTAACAACCTTCTCTCACGAGAACCTTATCTCGAGTGAAAGCATGTTTAATGAGAGGAGAGTTGTTACAATGTGCACAATCTTAGCACAGCAACCGCACAGAATCTTACCTCCTTGGAGTGCATAAATCTTAACAGCATGGCCGCCAAGGTACCAACTCATGTACTAGCATTAGGGGTCCAATTTATCCATCGTAGGCGTACAAGCCTTTACGTATCATGCATTCAACCTGTTCTCCAAAACCCTAACGCTCTTGGACTTAGGCTTTATGGAGAACTTTTTACTGGTACTAGACCCGAATGTACAAATACACCCTTAGACCCATGAACACTCTTCGTTGACCTGACAAGGCCCTATTCACAAAAGATTACGTTAAGTATATGAATGAAAGTCAATACACACCTACCTAGGGCCTACTCAGATGACCCATCTGTTGAAGATGGTTGCTGCCCCTTCAAGACATGTGTTTGATGAAGACTTTTATGTACAATTCTTGTATATTTCTTTTTGCTTTAAGAATGTCTTAGGTAGAGTTTAGAGGTTGTTTAAGAGTAGGCTTTTTTCTGGGTAACTCTCCTCTTAACCCCTGACCATGTGATAAGAGCAAGCACAAATTTTCTTAAACTATTTTTCACATGTTTCACAAAAAAACACGTTTACTGCATAAAAATAAATCTGTTCTTTTCTAAATAAATAGATTCATTTTTAAACTGATGCATTGGCTAAGTCTTGTGAAACTTAGATTTTGTGCATTAAGTATTTTGACTAAGTCTTTTACCTTTCAAAACGACTGTGTTCTAATAGTTAAGCTTTTTCTGTTATCGTTTTGAAAAATAAATTTGTTCATTTGTAAATGAATAGATTCTTTTTTACTCTGGTGCCATGTCTATCTTAAACGGTTTTCAGTTTTGTCTCTGCACCAGAATGGCTGACTAAGTCTCCTCACATAACAGATTCTCTAACTGCTTTTGAAAATAAATTTGTTCATTTTATTTTCAATCTGTTCTTTTTATAACAGCTTTAACTGTTTTTCAAAAATCTGTTATAAGTTGGTTTTCTATAAAAAGAAAACTTGTTTTTGAGTTTAAACGTTGATCATACAATTGAGAAAACAAGTTTTGCATCAAAGAATTGAGGATTTACAAAGAATTAGCATGTGTTCTTGAAAGATTTCAAAAATCATAAGTGTGCTTGTTCTTGTTTGGTTCCAAAGCTTGGTGAGAGGTGCTGCTACAGTTTTAGCAATCTGTTCTACTAGTTTAAGGCAGATTTCTGCATCCTCTATCAGGTGTATTTGTTTCACATTTCATTTCTTGTAAAAGTGTGGTTGTAAACTCTTCTTGATAGGGTTTCTTGAAGAGTGTGTATGCTGAAATAGAGTTTTTCAGCAAGTGTACCTAAGTTCTTGTAGGGTTCAAGAACAGTGGGATTTGTGTTTGTTTGAATTGTGTTTTAGTGAATTTCACCTTGGTTTAGGTGAAGACTGGATGTAGCTCAATTGAATGAAACAGTATAATTGCCTTGTGTTCATTCTCCCTTAATCTCTGCACTTAAATTTCTGCATATTTGTTAAACTGTCAATAAATAAATTTGTTCAATTAATAATAAATCTGTTCTTTCTGGGCTTGTTTCATACTGTTCCTAATTTTTGGAAAAATTGTTTGATTTTGAAAAGAACATATATAATCTGTTAAAAGCCACTGGAACAGATAGATTGTGATAGGTTACTCAATTAATTGTCAAGCTATCAATTGAACCTTAATCACTTGCTTAAAATTGAAGCTTGTTGTTTTGTGATTCATTGTTTTTCTTCCTAATATCAGTGTGTGTATATGGAAAATCAATTTGCATAATCTCGAGGCTCCGTTTTCGAGTACCTCTATCACGCGGAATGGGCTAGTCCATTTGGGAGACACCTTATTCTCTAACTGATAGGGGTCAGTTTTCCACATCACTAGGTCGACGACTTGGAACTGTTGAGGTCTCAGTTTGGACCTCTGCTTATGCTCCACCCTTCTCTTCAAAGCTTCAGCCTTGATACGCGCCTCCTCTTGTACCTCGTTGAGTATATCTAAGTTCACATTCCTTCCCTCGTTAGACTCCTCTACCACGAAGTTCTGGAACCGCGGTGAATTTTCCTGGATCTCGACAGGGATCATGGCATCTGACCTGTACACCAGGTTGAAAGGCGTTTCCTTTGTGGTGGATTGTGGTGGATTGTGGTGTGGTGTGGTAAGCCCACACAATTTGAGGAACCTCATCTGCCCAGGTCCCTATAGCTTTTTCCAACCTCCTCTTTAAACCTCTTAGCAAAACCTTCGACCTGCCCATTAGTCTGAGGATTCTCCATCGAGGCAAACACCTGCTTGATGTCGAGCTTTGTGCATAGCTTGCCTAACTGCTGACTTACAAACTGGGTGTCATTGTCAGACACTAAGCGATTTGGGACCCCAAAATGACAAACAATGTTTTTCCACACAAAGTGTTGAACCTTTTGGGTCGTTATCTGTGCCATGTGCTCAGCCTCTATCCACTTGGTGAAGTACTCGATGGCCACTACCAGGTACTTCATCTGTCGAACTGCTAGTGGGAAAGGGCCTAGGATATCGATTCCCCATGTGTGGAAAGGGCATGGGTTGTGGATCGACTACAACTCTTCTAGGGGTGCATGATGCCAATCGGTGTGTTCTTGGCATTGTTTGCACCGTTGTGCGTACTTCGTGTAGTCTTCCCTCATGGTCGGCCAATAATATCCTGCTCGAACAACTTTCGACGAGAGAGCTCGTCCCCCTACATGGCTTCCACAGATACCTTCATGGAGCTGGACCATGATACGTGTGCACTGTTCTCCGCTCATGCAAGTCAATATAGGATGGGTGTAGCCATGCCTGAATAGCTTTCCATCTATCAGGGTATATCTGCCTGCAATCTTCTTAACGATTTTGGCCTCTGTTGGCTCCGCCGGGAGTAGGCCATTAGCTAGGTAACGCCTAAAAGGTGACATCCACGTTTCACTCACGTTGTTCCTACCGGCTGACCTAAAACGTCTTCGTGCGCCTACGTCACTCTCACGTCCAGAATTCCTGCATTTGCATGTGCCTTTCCTGTGATGAATGCCTGAAAACACAAAGACAAAGGGCGCCCTAGAGGCCGTTTGCACTCCGACGCTCATGTCAATATTAGGGCTAGGACACACCAAAACTATTTACGTAAGACTGTGTGTGTTAAGCGACGCAAATGAATACCGTACCTTGCTAAGTTTGTTGCTTTCCTTTATATAGACTGAAACTAGGGTTTCCTCTTTACCCAAAATGGGCTTTCTTAGGGGGTGGGCCCAACATTGTCGTTATCCTAACCTAGCGCGTGGGTTTCCTAACTGGAGTGCAACCTCTGACGGGGTGACCACCTGGATGCCTCCTCGTGCACCTGATCTCTGGGGTCACCCGCCTTGGGAGTGCCCTAGCTGTTCACGCGCCATGCATGTAGCTCATTCCTGGAGTATGACCCTCACAGGTCGCATCTTCCCAGTGGCTCTGTACTCGTGTTACGCCTAAACGCGTCATGCACTCGACATGCATAAATTTTCGTGACCTGGGCTTATCCCTCACTGATAACTGGTGTGTAGTTAGGGATCCACCTCTCGTGGCCCAACTCTGTTGTTCGAGTCCCGATGTCCGACCTCTCTACACTGCTTAGTGGCAAGTCGGTACATCCTGGTGACCGATGTGTGACCACTCTGTGGTCCCGTGGCGCACGTGCCTCGCGAGATACTGGCCCACGCCACTCGTGGGACCCTGCTTACGTGGCCCTGACATTACTAGCGGCTAGTACACAAGCCCCCAGTCTCGAGCTGTAACTTGTTCAGGGAAGAGACTAAGTTCTTGCCCTTGGTGACCTACGTGGCTCTGTATGACAGGACGTGAATAGTGCATCAAAGTGACGTTTCTCTGAGCCTGTCTTAATTGCGCACACGTGTTTTGGTCAACGACCAGGGCTTAATGTCGCTTACGCTTCTTTGTGTACTTTAAATGTTTGAAAACGTGCGCGTCCAATCACTGTTCCATCATTCTCTGAAACACCCTTGATTGCTTCGTCTTCTTCCTCGAGTGCTCTCGCGTTTTCCCTACAAACTCCAGAACCTTCATCCTACTTGATCAAAAGGTATGAACTTTAACTACTGGTCGTACTTATCTATTGATTCTGATGCTTGATAACTGCCTGGGGTTGCTTAACTCCTTGTATTTTAAGCTTTCCCTGTTCCTTCTTCTGGGTTTCCTCCGGGTGTGGGCTTTCCTGAGTTAGGGTTCAAGAAACCCAGGACCCTTGTGGAACTGATTCCTATACATTCGCATGTTTTACCCCTGTGTCTGCCAACCTCTTTGCACGCATGGATGGTCCTGACTGAGGAGAAGCGGGCCAAGCTGGCTGGTATCCTCACTCGCCGTCGAGGAGTGTCTGGGGGTGCGAGCACCTCTAGCCCTCGCGCCCTCTCTTCTACCACTGCTGCGCCCTCGCCTACTCCCTCCGTTCCTGCAGTCGTGGTACAACCTCCTCCCGAAAAACCTCCTGCGATGGTGTGAATCTCACCATGCACGGGGACTTCATGCCTCGGGCCACCGACTATCACTGCCACGTCCTCGGTTCCCTGTTTTTCTTGCAAGTAATCCCTCAGGAAACCGTTCTTCACCAACTTATCTAGCTAGTGTCCCAGTGCCAAGCAGTTGCGTATAGGGTGGCCGAATGCTTGGTGGAACTCACATCAGGCGTTCTTGTTGGGCCCAAGCCTCTTGTCGGTCTTGGGGGTACCTCCAGTCTCTTCGCTATATTGGGGATAGCGATGAGGTCCTTTAATTCTACCATGAAGTCGTGCCTCGGTGGCACGTTCTCCCTCTCACGCCCCCTGGTTTGATGCTTCTTCGATTGATAGGGTTGCTGCTTCGCGGGGGTCTTCTTCTCTATCGTTGCCTCATGCACCCTTAGGGGTTGAGGGCGACCTGACGCACGCGGGCGCGTGGGAACCACACACATGCACTTCTCGTTAACCTCCTCCTCCGTCGCAATATGAGCCACCGTGCGGCGCCTTATCCCGGCGAAGGTCTTAGGGTGGTTTCGGATAAGTGATTCGCTAAAGGGACCTGGCTCAATGCCCTTCCTGAACGCATGCACCATCATCCTTTCTTCCTTGAGGTTCAACCTCACTACCTGGGCTCCAAAGAGGTGGAGGAATTCCTTCAAAGACTCCCTGATATTGTCTTATGTCAAAGAGATCATAAGAAATAGACGGGGGAGCCCGATTCGCAATGTATTGTGCCCTGAACAACTTTGAAAGTTGTGGGAACGACGTCACATGGCCATCAGGGAGGCTGATGAACCAATCCATCATTGTTACCACCAGGGTTCTCATGAACAGCTTGCTCTTGACGCGGCCATCTCTTCCTGAAGGGCTCACATTGTCTCCACAACCTGTTGCAAGGTGAGGCCTTCACCCCCGTTTGGTGCAACAACTCCCTGCCTCGTACTTCTCATCTCCTAGATCTGTCTCGTTCTTGCTGGTAGGACAATGTTTTGTATCGTGCCCCAAAGTGGGCGCCAAATGTTCCTGCCGGTTGATCTAAAACATCTTCGTGCGCCTACGTCACTCTCACGTCCAGAATCCCTGCGTTTGCACGTGCCTTTCCTGTGATGAATGCCTGAAAACACAAAGACAAAGGGTGCCCTAGAGGCCATTTGCACTCCGACGCTCAAGTCAATCTTAGGGCTAGGAAACACCAAAACTGCTTACGTAAGACTGTGTGTGTTAAGCGGCACAAATGAATAGCGTACCTTGTTCACGTGCCATGCTTGTAGGTCACTCCTGAAATATGACCCTCACAGGCGCATCTTCCCAGTGGCTCTATACTCGTGTTACGCCTAAACGCGTCATCCACTCTACACGCATAGACTCTCGTGACCTGGGCTTCTCTCTCACTGATAACTGGTGTGTGGTTAGGGATCCACCTCTCGTGGCCCAACTCTGTTGTTCGAGTCCTGATGTCCGACCTCTTCACACTGCTTAGTGGCAAGTCGGTACATCCTAGTGATCGATGTGTGACACTCTGTGGTCCCTTGGCACACGTGCCTCGCAAGATACTGGCCCACGCCGCTCGTGGGACTTTGCTTACGTGGGCCTGACATCACTAGCGGTCAACGACGCCGAGGACCGGTCGGTACACACGTCGACTAAGGAAACGTCCGACGATTCCTCCACTGACAAGCCATAGACACTTACATTAGGCACCCTCAGCGTTTCTTGGGTCAATGATCGGTGCCCTCTTCCGCCGCTCTCCAAGACACTCACCTGTTGGACCTCTCTCGCACAGCCTGTGGCGGTCCTGGGCACCTTTAGGGTTTCTTGGCTGACTGACCTCTAGCGGCCTCCTTTGCCTGAGCTGGCAAGCTTGGTCAGTAGGTCGGCTCAAACATTGTGCTCCTTAGGGACATGCACTACTCGAACAGAGGAAAGTCTCATTCAGGAGCATAAAAAACTTTAAATATGTGGCCATATCGGGGTCCTTGGCTTGGTACTCGCACGTAACATGTCCAGTCACCAGCAGCGAGTCACTTTTTATTAACAGACTTCAAGCGCCCATCTCCTTGTCCAACAACATTCTTGCCACCAATGCTTCGTACTCAGCTTGGTTATTGCCGGCTTTGAAAGCGAACTTCAAGGCCTGCTCGATTAACAATCCATTTTGATGAGAATAAAAAATACATGAAGATGACCAATGATGCTATACTTGAAGGGTCATCTCAACAAGCAAACATAGAGGCCATCAATAGGAGGAATGGTCAAGGACCACAACACTTGAAGTTCTTCTTATTAGTGTTCTTAATATGGAGGCCCAAGCCCAAAGCCCAATCCCACACTGAGGCCCAAGCGAACACATGAACATTCATCATGCCTCAGAAGATAATAAGAGCAAGGGCACAAGCATTAAATAAATGAGCATCATTGGATGTCTCTAGTTGTAATTTCTTTTGTGTAGTTTTTAGTATAACTTTAAATGGGAGAAGTAGATATTAAATAAGGGGTGCTAATATACAAAACAAAGTCACACACTCCATGTGACATAAAAAAGTAGGTGTGGGTGTAGTTTTTAGGAGGTGCCAAAGTAGAAAAAGGTCACACCTCCCATGTGACTCAAGTTTGGCTCCAAATTTGAATTAGAATTAGGAGGGAATTTTGAATTTGTTTCATTTTCATTTCAGCCCTCTAAAGCTATAAATAGAGGTGCTTGGTCATTGTAAACACAAGTTGAAAGTTGAATTTTGAAGTAAAGAAACTATACTCAATTTTTGAATGTTTGGTGTGAGACTTGTTCTCCTCTTCTTAGTCTCATCTTGTGATGCATTGGGAGCATGCAAGTGGCGACTTACCAACACTTATCTTGGAGCTTTCACCATCCAAGTGGCATGTCCTTTCCCAATCCATGCTTCAACCACATAAGTTCATCTTTCTTCACTTTGCCTTTTCATTCAATCGGTAGTTCTTCCTTAGAATTCAATTTTGTTTGGTTAATTGTGTTCCTCTTTCAATTCTGTTCGGTGAATTGTGTTCTTTGTTAAATTCTGTTTGGTAATCTTGTTCCATGGATGTTCACAAGGAGATAGCACTCTTATTGAGTTTGGTTCATCATTTTGGAAGGCTTTGTCTCCATTGATGATTCCTTAAGCTTCCTTCAATCCATTTCTGTTTTAGCATTCTATTTTGGTGTTTTTAATTTTGTTTTCATTGTTTAGCATTCAATTGTCTTTGATTTGGTGTCTTCTTTCAAATATAATGTTGTGTTCAAAAGTATTAAAGTGTCGATGCTTGATTCAACTCACAACACATTTGGCCCTTTTAGGATGATACCAGCTCCACTGCCTTGCTAGTTAGAGGATCCATCCACAGAGAGGACCCATTGGAAGTCTCCACTGTCTAGCTGGGTGGCTGTCGAGGAGAGCTCTACTACAAAATCGGCATAAACCTGACCCTTGATAAGTCATCTGGGTTCATACTGCACATCAAACTCAGACAGCTCGATGACCCAACGCACCATCTGTTCTGCCATTTTCGGGCTTTTGTATGACCTTGCGAACTGGCAGGTCGAACATCACAATCACTGTGAAGGTCTAGAAGTAGCGGCAGAGCCTCCAAGCTGCGAATACAACGGCTAAGGCCACCTTCTCAATAGCTTGGTAGCGCACCTCGGGCCCTTGCAGTACTTTGCTAAAAAAATACATGGGCCTCTAGATGTGATCCTGCTTCTGTACTATGATCGAGCTAATCGCTCGATCTGTGACTGCGAAGTAGAGACGAAATGGAGTACCTGACAACGTGATATGATTCCAATAACATGATAGAGATATTATATGGACATGTTAGGGATTCAAAAAGAGTTGGAATATGATTAGGCACTTTCTAAGAATTGGATCAATGTTCTTAACATTCAAGAACTCATCAAATCACAAGTAACCAAGCCAAACTCATATAAAACCCATAATATGGCAAATGAACCGATTAAAATAAGCTAGAATGAAAATGAACCGATTAAAACACAAGGAAACTCAACCACAATCACAAGAACAACAACTAGAAGAAACTATCGAACAAAAACACAAAATAAGCAATTTCTACCGATTGAAATGACTAGAAACATCAAAGACATGTTTTAGAGTTTGTTTTAGAATGGAAATGGATGAAGAAGATGAAAAGAACTAGGAAACTTATGTGGTTGTAGCTCTTAGTGATGTGCACGCCACTTGAAGGATGAAAGGCTTCAAGATGAGTGTAGTTGCCGCCACTTGAGAGTCCAAGAATGCACTCAAGATAAGACTAGAGGAGAAGAAGACACAAGTCTCTCTCAATTCACTCACCAATTTGGGAGAGGTTCTCTACTCAAAATATCATTTCTATTATTTCAAGGACTCAAGCCCTCCTTTTATAGGAGAAAGGACCGGTCATGAATTACAAAGAAGCTTACAAGAGAAGCTTTCCAAGGTTGCCTATCTTCCACTTCTAGCGCCTAAAATGGAGAGTGAAGGGGCACCTTCTAGACTCTTCTTAAAACTAACGCCTATAGATGTTTTACACTAGAGGTATCTTTAGGTTTCCCTCTTTAGCACCTTCCTAAACACTACTCTATGTATTTTAAATTTTATACAAAAGAAACTACAAAAAGAGAAAACATTTGAAGTCTACTTCCTAATTCTTTAGTTTTGCTCCTTGTAATCTTTTGAGGTAAAAAGGATGATGAGCTAATATGTCTTTGAGCATCTTCAACTTCAACTTCATTCTCTTCTTCTTCTTGATCTCCATCAGAACGGCTTGCACAGAACAGGTGGGCTAGCCAAGTACTCCTTCAACTTGAGAAACGCCTCTTCGCATTCGCTAGTCCACACGAAACGATTATTCCTTTTTAAGCATTGAAAGTACAAATGCCCCCGGTCCCCTCTAGCTGATAAAAATTGGGACAGGGCGTTCATTCGTCCAGTTAACTACTGTACCTCCTTCACCGGCGTTGGGCTCATCATTGCAAATATCGTCGTGCACTTCTTGGGGTTTGCTTCTATTCCCCACTCAGTGAGGAGAAAGCCCAAGAACTTCCCTGTTTCTACCCTGAACACGCATTTTTCGGGGTTCAACTTCAAATTGTATTTAGCTATGGTGGTAAATAGCTTTTTCAAATCAACATCGTGCTGATTTTTCTCTGTCGAGGTGACGACCATGTCGTCTACATATGCTTGCACATTTTGCCCGATCATGGGAGCGAGGATCCTATCCATCAATCTTTGATAGGTGGGGCCAACATTCTTAAGCCCAAAGGGTATTACCTTATAACAACAGCCACCAAAGCGTCAATACTGGGCAGCGAATATGAATCCTTGGGAAAAGCCTTGTTCAAATCCGTGAAGTCGACGCACATTTTCCACTTCCCATTGGCCTTCTTGACCAACACCATGTTTGCTAACCACTCAAGATATTGGATCTCTCTTATATGGCCAACACTTAGTAGCTTATGGGTCTCTTTCCTGATGATCAGGCGTCTCTCTTCGTTGAATTTCCTTCGCCTTTGTATGACAGGCCTGACCTTCGGGTCCATCTTGAGTCGATGACACAAAAAGTCAGGGTCGATATCGGGCATGTTTTAGGCAGACCATGTAGACCATGCAACTTCATTTTCATGTGCCTCGTCGAGGTCACTACTCCTAACCTGTTCAGGGCAGGCCTGCCCAGAAGAATGTTGTAAGCTGAAGGAGCATTAACGACGAGGTACCTGATATTGATGGTGCGAGATGAGGTGTCCTTTGTGAAAGTTGTCCTCAGTTCCACATGCCTGCTCACCTCTACCTGATCTCCAGCAAAACCAAACAGACAGTCGTCGTATGGTCTCAGCTGGTCTAGCGACAACTGCAACTTGTTGAAGGTTGACCAGAATATCACGTCGGCCGAGCTCCCTTCGTTGATGAGGACTCGTTGCACCCTTCTTCCCACTGTGGCCACCGAGATTACCACCGGATCATTATCGTGTGGGACCACATCCCTTAGGTCAACCTTAGTTAAGCAGAGATCGGGTTCAACCGACTGGTCGGGTTCTCGCGCCTCTACTCCCATAACTTCTCTTGCATACTTCTTTCATTGGGAGGCGGTGCATCCCCCTTTAGAATCCTCCAGAGATCGTGTTGACTTCGCAATGGACAGGCACCTCGTGCCCCTGATCCTCTATTGGCGTTACATCTTTCGAGCCTTCCTGACCTTCCTCCATATACTCTTTCAGGAAGCCATCCCTCAACAGCTCAACCAACTAGTATATAACGGTTATGCAATTCTCCACACTGTGCCCAAAGGCCTTGTGGAACTCGCACTAGGTGCCCTTACTTGGCCCCAAGTTCTTATTAGTCTTTGAGGGGAACCTCAACTTATCAACCACGTTTGGGATGGCGATCAACTCCTTGTAATTCATTTTGAACTTATGCCGAAAAGGGAGGTCGGCCTTTTCTTTCTTCCTGCGCTGCTTCGACGCATAAAGTGCATGCCGAGTTGGCGATCTCTTCTCCATCGCAGCTTCGTGCACTCTCATGGGTTGGGCACGACTGCTCTCCCGCCCAATGCTCCCACGCTTTACCGTTACTGCTTCCTCGGCGTCAATGTGGGCAATAGCTCGTCGTCGGATCTCGCCAAATGTCTTTGCCTGATTCCTTATCAAAGAATCACTGAACGACCCTGACAGAATCCCCCATCCAAAGGCGTGGACTATCAAAGGTTCATCTTTAGTGTGAAGCTTTATCACCAACGCTCCAAAACGGTTCAAGAAATCCTTCAAGGGCTCTCCCTGATACTGCTTCACCCTGAAAAGGTCGAAAGGAACAGGGGGTTGAGCTCGGTTAACGATGAATTGTTCTCTGAACAATGTAAACAACTAATCAAATGAGGTTATGTGGCCATCAGGAAGACCAATAAACCAATCCAGTGTTATGCCAGCGAACGTCCCCATGAACAGTTTGCAATGCATGGTGTTCGCTCCTCCCTAAATCATCATTTGACTATGAAAAGTCGTGAGATGGGCCTCTGGATCTTCGGTACCTGTGAAAGATATCTTAGGCGTGATGAAGTTTGTTGGTATCGCGACATTCATGATTGTCTATGAAAACGGCATGGGGCGAGCCCTAACCAGGAGAGGCGAGCTCTACTCTCCTATGGTGCGCTCCTCCAAGCGTTGTAGATCTCTGCGCAGTTGGTCATTCGTCCTGTGTAACTCTTCGTTGCTTGTCCGTGATGAGTCCAGCTCGTCCGTAAATTGGTCTTGTCTAAGAGCCTGTTCGGCTCGAACCTCAACCAAAACCCTTTCTTGATCAGCCTTGGACGCTGCCACTATCTGCTGGAGAGTGTGGACAGTCTCCATGAGTTGTTGAAGGGTGAAGTTGTCACCTCCTTCCTGTCCAGGTGGACCTTGTCAAGTATTCCTCATATCGCCTGATAGCTTGATCACAACTGTAGATGGGACCTGGTTTTATCAGGCCCCACGGTGGTTGCCAAATGTTCTTGCCGGTTGACTATGGAAATAAGTTGTGGCTCCGTCTATCTTGCTGGAAATTTGCTCTTCCTTTGGATACTGGAATGCGGCTTCGTTTGAAACAAATGGGGCCCTACCTGTTTGATATGAGTTGGATTGACAGTTAACAAGATACACAACATTTAAGGAGGCTTAAGGACAAATCAATGGGGGATAATGCCATCCAAATGAAAAGCCAAACTCATATGAACAATGAGTGTCATGTCCTTAACACAAACATATGGCGGAATTGAAAGGAAAACAAGAACAACTTCAAGAACATGAATAGAAACACAATTGAATATTTGTAATTGCTTAAAACTGAACAGAATTGGAAGAAGAAACAATTCTACCGATTGAAATTAGCCAAAGAACACAATGAACTGATTAGAAACTAGAAACAACACATGAACACAAAATAAACGGTGAAAAGATGAAGAACACTTAAAGAACTCTAAACTACCGAATGAAAATAGAAATGGAGATGAAAGGAATGAGACCTAGGTGGTTGAAGACCGATCGAAATGGAATTTGGAGATGATCACGCCACTTGGTGATGGAGTTCCAAGATGAGTGAAGGAATGCCGCCACTTGTAGCTCTCCAAAAGCACACAAGATGAGACTATAGCAAGGAGATCAAATCTCACAAGTTCTCTCTCAAATTGAGTAGAGTTTCTCTTTATCAATTATCCAAATCTCAATTTTACAAGAGCATGGCCCTCTATTTATAGGGTGAGGGTGCTGAATTTGAAAAGGCAAAAACACACACCAAAGATTTCAAAATTGGCGCCAAAAACAAGTCACATGGGAGGTGTGACTTGCATCCCTACTTTGGCACCTCCTAAAACTATGTCTACACCTCCTTTTAATGACATATGGAAAGTGTGACTTACATTTGTAAATTAGCACCCCTAATATCTATAACTACACCCTTCTTGGGTTTGGGCTTTGGGCTTGGGCCTCATCTTTTGAAAAGACTAATAAGAAGAACTTTAGATGTTTTGGCCCTTGTCCATTCCTCCTATTAATAACATCATTTTGATTCTCATCACTATTGATTGCACTTCGACGATCAAGTCAGTACATGCCTTATGGAAACAATAAGTAAGTAGTTTCAGTCTTAGAAATCGTGTTTCCTTTTACCTGGGATCTCAAGTCCCTTTTATAGACTACTTTTAGATTACCTCTTGTAACAACCTTCTCTTATGAGAACCTTATCTCGAGTGAAAGCATGTTTAATGAGAGGAGAGTCTGTTACAATGCGCACAATCTTAGCACGGCTACCACACAAAATCTTACATCCTTGGAGTGCATAAATCTTAACAGCATGGCTACCAGGGTACCAACTCATGTACCAGCATTAGGGGTCCAATATTTCCATCGTAGGCGTACAAGACTTTAAGTATCATGCATGCAACCTGTTCTCCAAAACCCTAGCTCTCTTGGGCTTAGGATTTATGGAGAACGTTTTACTGGTACTAGACCCGAATGTACTAAATACACCCTTAGGCCTATGAACACTCTTCGGTGACCTGACAAGGCCCTATTCGCGAAAGATTACGTTAAGTATATGAATGAAAGTCAATACACACCTACCTAGGGCCTACTCAGATGGCCCATCCACTCGACCCAACGACCGAGCTGACCTGTTTAACGTAGATGCTGATGTCCAACCACCGAGCGTTGAGCTCTGGTCCAGTACAATAACAAAAAAGTTAGCCAAACCAAAATCGTAGTTTTGTACATAAAAAAAGTGTTATTTCTTAACTAATATGTAGAATAAACGCGTTAATAGAGCTAGAAATATATTTAAATGTAATAGTATGAAATTGTTATATATGTTGTTATTTTTTACCTACAATGAACTAATTACATTAAATAAAATGAAACAATTAAAGAATGTCTCAATCCATATACACAAAAAAGATTGAATGTCTCCAAATAAGAACTCATTACAACTCAACAACATATCATCTCAAAAACATATATAGATGTTATATAGCTTGTAAATTAAATGACTTAAATTATAAAAACCTAACTAGAAACCCAAAACATCATATAATGATACAACAAAAAAAAGGACCAAAATTAGTTGTCTAGAGTACTTAGATTCCTTGGTAGTTTTGCAGCACATAGAAAACACTACACTTCAATCTACTATTGTGTTCCAAATGCACCATAGCAAATACATAGTTACAAAAGTACAACAGCTGAAGGCCCAAAAGTGCTGGCAACATCTGGCAACCAAAACACAGGAAACACTACACTTCAATCAAGTCACTTGAATGAACTATAAAAAGCTTTAACCATTACACTGATATCATATTATTAATATTTATTAGTATGATTATCGATATTAATATTATTATTATACTTATTAGTATTATTATCAATATTATTATTATTATACTTATTAATATGATTATCAATATTAATATAATAATATAAATATTATTAATATTTATTATAAACAATATTATTGATATTAACAATAAATATTATTAATATTATAAATATTATTAATATTATAAATAGTATTAATACCATTAATATTATTAATAGTATAAATATTATTAATATTATAAATACTATTCATATTATTATTATTAATAATATTATTATTATTATTAATATTAATAAAAATATTAATATCTTTAACATTATTAATTTTTTATATAAAAGCTTTCATGTTATCACTATGCAATTTGACATCTCAACTAGGCTGACACCTCAAGTAACAACAATCATCTACCATCACATGAAAAAAGTATTAT
>Ga0123341_1002076_pt1 | contig 16057 bp, 16 predicted proteins | sample Turbeapinknodule_FD_89959 | JGI IMG/M metagenome (GOLD analysis project Ga0123341, IMG submission 89959) | Root nodule microbial communities of legume samples collected from Mexico - Turtle bean Mexico pink nodule | ecosystem: Host-associated > Plants > Roots > Nodule | place: Mexico: Nepantla... | reverse complement strand
GGTATTGTGGGGGCTCAAAGCAACGAAATCAGGAATCACTTGGAAAACTTCTACCTAATCCATCTATCTAATGAGCAAAACCAGGTGTGGAGAGGAGTTTGGGTGGTGATCATTAGGAGCATCTGGGAGCAGCGAAACCAGGTTGTTTTTAAAGGTGGGGTTCCGGACGCGGAAGAAATCCTTCAAAAAGCCCAGCTGCTATCCTGGTTGTGGTTAAAATACAAGGCAACCGGTTTTGTATATGCTTTTTCAGATTGGATCTTGAACCCCAATCAGTGCTTTCCTGCAGCTCTTTAACAGAGTACAGTTGTATAACTTGAATGGGTGATGGCATGCTAGTGGAAGATTATGTATTCATCTGATGGAACAGCACATCTACAAAGGACATAGGAGTACATGGCTAGGTATATTGTCTCAAAAAAGTAAACCAGAGGCAAAGTACGAGGGGTTTTTAGCACTTGATGAGGAGGAGGCATAAGAATTAAGATGACAGGTGCGGTTGAGCTGCAGAAGTGGGTTCGGTTTGTGCAGGTCCTTGGCTAGTTCGTGTGTAGATGTGGCAGGGTGTGAGACACTTGCTCCAAGTAATCTCAGGAGTTTGGGTACTTTTCTGCTAGAAGATGGTTTCCTGAGATGGGCAGGTGGGCTAGACGGTCTGGTGGGGAGCTGGTGAGGAAGGTCACAGTTCAAGGAATAGAGGCTGTTGCACGGAAATTTGTTGTTGCTGGAAAGATGAATAAGTGTTATCATGTAGGACAAGTTTAACACTCTCCAGTTTGGTCCGTTGGTCTTTGGATGCAATGGAGTCTGTCATGGTTGTAGGGTTAATATTCTGGGGGTAAATTTTGGTTACGTTACTCTTCATCTATGGTAACAGTATAGAGGTTGGGGAATATGGCTGCCAAAGGGTAACATGTTGAAGCTGTAGCTACCGATGGAGCAACAGGAAAACTATACAAAACAGCAGCAAGAAAAAATAGTGTTGGCTAACTTTTTTTTGTAGTTTTGCAGGTACAGTTTCTATCTAAATATTCAAGGAAATAGAATGATAGTTGAAGGCTATGGCCGTATTGCAACTGCCAAGGATCAATAAATCTGGAGACTTTTAAGTGGTTGCCACGTGTGCTGAGGAGGGTGCAAACACCTAGTAGGTGAAGCTAGCTATGGGAAACACGTAAGAAGAGGCTTGGCTGGAACGGATGTAGGAAAGCTCAATGGGCTGGGTTGTGCTACACTGCTGGGTACAATTCTTTCTACGGGGAATGTGAAGCTGTATTAATTACCCTCATTTTTTTTGGAATGGTGTACCCCACTTATGAACTATGCAGGTGTTTCATTGTTTCTTTGTTTCTTTGAACCTCTAGCATTGTTAGCCTGAGGCCCAATAGCAAGGCTTCTCCATCATGTAGGTTTTAGCTTTGGGGTTGGGGGAATTACTAGTACAACTCTGTTTTCTTCTCTGGTGTGCTACTGAACATCTATTCTAAGTTTGGTTATGTAAAAAGGTTGGGACACCCCTTAAGTGTCCCCTCTTATTTTATTAATTCATTGCTGTTAAAAAAAAATAGAGATATTACAAGACGAAAGAATTTGCTTTAAGGATTTAAAATGACAATGACCAAAGCTTTGATGCCAAAGGTTGATAGTAGCACTGTTTCCAGTGAAAGAAAGAGAATTAGCATAGTAGTGTGAGGAAGACTTTAAGCCAGGAAAAGTGTACAGGCCATCTTTAAGAGTTCCTTGAAGAAGGACTTGCTTCGTATCCTAATGCACAACATAACACGAGTGAGGATAAAATATAAAGAAAACATTGTTATCACGAGAGAATTTTGAGACACTTAGAAGGTTTTTTGTGATGTCAGGCACGAGCAAAAGATCGTTCAAACGAAGAGACGTACTGTGAGTAGCAGAGGAAAGAGAAGCAAAACCAATATGAGAAATGCACAAACCTTTTCCATTACCCATCTTAACCGTTTTAGAACCTGCATAGTGTTGTTTATCTGAATAAACGGAAGAGGAGTTGGTGATGTGATGAGTAGCACCACTATCCAGATACCATAGAGGATCATCCATAGAGGAAGGAGCACCTAGTATGGACGCATCACTGGGAACACAATCCTGAGAAGAGAAAGAGGAAAAATTGGCATTCATATTGTTAGACGAGGAAGGAGTATACCGTTGCCAACAAACATCCGCAGAGTGACCATGCTTTTTGCAGATTTGACAAACGGGCCGAAGTGAGACCCAAGAGTCAGTATGCGGGGGTCTGTAGTTGGAATGGCGTCCTTGATTCAAAGAGGCATGCATGAAGCCACGACCACCACGAGAGACACCAGGCTTGCGTTGAGATTTGCCATTGGTGGAACGCGTAGGGGTCCAAGTAGCAACATCAGCAATGAGAGGAATAGTGAGATGATCAATCTGATCATGTTTAGCAAAACGTTCTTGGGCTTATAACAGGGCTTCGATTTCATTGATAGTGTACGCCTCTTTTCGGGACATTATGGATGCAGCAAAAGGATCAAAATCAGCAGAAAGACCATCTAATATTGTTTCAACATGATCTTCAACAGAAACAGGGGCTCCTATGGCAGCAAGTAGATCAACGGACTTCTTGATATCCAAGAGATAGGTGGAAACAGAGCACTCATTCTTGGGTTTTTGAGACGCAATCTGAACTTCTTGATCTGTGAACGCGTGTTGGCAGCGAAATAGGTGTGAAGAACATCCCAAATCTTAGCAGAGGAGTGAAGACCCACCATCTTGGTGAGGAACAGTGTGGTCATGGAGGCTAACATCCAAGCCACGAGCAAACTATCTAGTAAACTCAGGATTGACGCACAGGAAGGAACCCTCAGTGGCAGGTGGAAGAACAGAGGAAGGGACGTGAGATCCATCAAGAAAATGAGAAATAAGTAACCCATCGGTGGTTGCAAGAACCTGCTGCTTCCACAGCAGAAAATTTTCTTCAGACAGTTTCAAAGAGATCGGTGTGGTAAAGAAGTGAAGGGAATGGGAAGAAGAAGAGGAAGAAGAAGAAACTGTAGATGTAGCGGAAGACATGATGGAAAAGAAAAAGAGAGAGTTCTTGATACCATATTAGGTCAAACAAGCACATGAGAGAGGAAAAGATTCATACCAAATATTATATCAGTAAAAAGTGTGTATTACATACTGTATAAGGGTATATATAAGAATACCCATGTAGTTATACAGTTAGAGTTCATTCTATTATACGCTTAACAAACCTTTTTACAATACAGAAGAATTTGAAACAAGAGATTCGGCTTATGCCCTAATGGTGTTCTGTTCTTGTATTTCTTGTCTCTCCCTAGTAATGATGTAACGATGGAATGGTAGCATTGTTACGCAATCTTGCACTTTCTACCACAAACTTACGATAGAACAGAACTTCCACCACGGGAGATAAGTTACGGTCCCCGTATATCACATGTCATAGTTACAAATATTAGTAGGTTACGAATTAGAAAGACCAGAACTATACTATAGACTAAATCCTCGGACAGGGGAACTTCACTGTAAGGAGAAAATGAACATGACGCCTTCAATTTAACCCCTTGTCTTAAACGGTTGGCTTCGTGCATAAGAAGAGGATAATACCTGCAAAATGTCAAAAATGATGCTTTGCTCAAAAGATTTTGGATTTGCTTTTTCAAAAGGAGATAAACACCAACTTAAAATCATTGATTACGATTGTTATAAATTGCAGTATAATCAATTATGACGTTAAAATTTATTTTCTTATCCTTAACTAATAGTTGTAATTTTGCATTCTACTTTCTAAAATGTATTTTACATTAAAAAAGGCCAAATCCGAATATCTGCTCCACCTCCACGTAATGTGAAGGCATTTTGGTAAGAGATTCTTTGTGCAAGTTAATAGGCTCATATCATAGTACACAATAAACAGAAAGAAGACGCATACTAACAACGACTAAAGCTTCAAATAAAACCCCAATAGACCTCAGAATTAAAATGCCATCATGCGGTACCTGGTATGTCTTTGGTCCTTTTTTGAGTAGATAACCAACACTGTTTAAATTTTCTATGAAAGTGTCAATATCAGGTACTTTCAAGGAAATCCTATCTGCCAGACTGTATATTTCCTGAAAAGTAACATGGGTCTTTTATTAAGGATATAAACTATCCACAGCAAATGCAGCAGTGTGAAAAACAAAAGCACATACAGATACTGAAAAGCAATCCTTCTGTTCCGATTCCGATTGCTTGTTGAGTGCATTTAGAAAGCGTTTTGCCTCTTTCTGTTGACTCATCCCACTACTTCGACCAAAATCCACGATTCCATGCTCATCAACACATTTATCATACAGAGACTCTTTCATGATTTCAACAACATCCTGCACCACAATTGTCGTTACAACAAATCAAGACACGAGAAATTCACGATAAGAAACAACCAAGTCTTTCCCCACCAATTGTGACAATATCGTAATGTTCTATTGTGAACATGCCATCCCTCTAAATCCTTTAATTAATGGTTTTGCCTATAGTTTTCTTCAATCTCTCTACCTCTAATAACGAGGTTACTATCTGATAAACTCTAAATACTTTTATAGACCTTGTCTCTAAGTATGCCCAAATCATATATAGTTGGTGTTACTCCAACTTTATTGTAAATTTATTCCTAGTACTACCCTGTGTTCCATCATCAAAAATAACATTCTCATCTCTATAACAACTCTCAAAGTTGTGATAAAAACAGAAATATTCTTCGGACTTGCATTTTACTTTATTAAACTAGACAGGCAAAAACAGGACTAGTGCTATTTATATTAGGGCCATACTTTCTAAGCACACCCTTACCCTCTATTTTGTCAATATCTTTTTATGAAAGTATCAAGAAATTTATTGTTAAATATTTCGAAAAAAGAAAGATGTTTGCATTAGTTTGCATTCAAGTTATACAAGAATGTATGGCGAGCTAATTGCTGCTGATCAGAGAATTTCAGGAAACGAGACTAAAGATTTTTCTAGAGGGACTTCTCCTTACTTGTTTAATCTACTTTTGGATGTACTTGCAAGAGACATACAAAATATTATTGCTAATTGCATCTATTTTTTAGATGATATAGTTTTCATTGAAAAATCATGGGAAGCCTTAAAACTTGAATTTTGGAGACAGACTTTGAAGACAAGGAATTTTCACTTGAAGAAAAATAAAATAAAGTATATCCGTTACAATTTTTCAAGAGGAATGTGGCTTGACGAGAGATTTGATTTATAAGTTTCTAAATTTAAATATCTATGATCAATAGTACAAAATGATGGAAATTAATTAGGATGTCACACAGAACACAAGCGAGATTGCTAAAATGGAGAAGGTTGTCCAGAATTATTTATGATCACAAAATACCCACCAAGTTTAAGGTAAGTTTTATCGTATTTCTATACATCGGGTTATACTTATAGTGGTGAATGTTGAGTTTCAAAGGACAAGGGAAAAAATGGCAGTAACAACAATGAGAATGTTCTGATCGATGTATAAAAATATAAAATATGTAAAAACAAAATGGGAGTAACTTCTGCCGAATGCTAGAAGTATACAAAATGCTAACACTTCCAGAATTTAGTTTCAAGTGTAAAGTTTTAAATGATTCAAGAATTTCATTTGTGAGTATGTAAAAACAAATCTGAAATATATTTATGTAATTCTGGAAATTAAATTATGAAAATGTTAAAATTTTACATATCTGTAGACCAAATTCTGAAATGGTATTCAACCACATTTACAGGGGTATTTTTGAAAACGTGAGGGATGTGAAGTTAGAAATAAAAAAGGATTCCTAAAAGAAATACTATGTATATAATTCATGCTAACATATGAAAACTAACCGTTGCATCCTGGGCTGTTATTTCTACTCTCAAGTCCAGCCGAGCCCGAGCTTCAGCTAGCCTTACTAGACTTTCCAGCTGCCTAGCTGTTATAGGAGTACCGTCAGCCGAAGTATTGTGATCCCTCAGTTTTAGGTAAAACTTTTGCAAGATTTCTGCAGCTGGCTTCGTCATCCTAATAAAAAACAAAAAAGAGAAGAGGCAGAAAATAAACTCATGGTTCGGTGTTGAGAGAAGAGAAAAAAGTGATAAACTGAAAATCAGATGTGTATTGATTAATAAAGAGATAAATGCAAAATGATTAGAAAGAGCCTTTTGTAGGCAACAAACTAATTACTCCCCCAACAAACTCCTAACTAATCATGTCTCTTATATCCCTCCCAAAGCTCGTAGGTGTTACAAATTACAATACTTCCAGCTTTGACTGAACAATACAAATATCATATCAAATCGAAAGAAAAACAGAGAAATAGTCGGAAATACAATGGCTAAATTTATCCTAAGTTTAACTACCTTATAAAGGTAGAATCTATCCAAGCTTAACCACCATAGAAGGCAAAAGCTATCAAAGCCACACCAGCAACTCAAAGCTTAACCATTAAGCAGAAGCCACAACTCAAGACTTCACCACTTAACAGAAGCAAACAGGACAAATGCTTAACTACCATAGAGGCACAAGCAAACAAAAAATCCCACTGTTTAACAATCCATGGCAGAAGCTTACAAACAGGATATACCAATAAACCATAGTAGTCTAAGTCTTCAAAGACAACTTTTCGGCCATACCTTGCAGGCACAATATGGGGAAATGGTTCAGCACGGACTCTACCAATTGGATCCACTGTGAATTAGAAACAGAATTGCAAGCGATGGAACCAAAACAGTAGCATAGGCAATTTCTTGATTCACTTGTCAGTGCACTATAGTAGAGATAAGTGCGGGGTAATGAAATCAACCGAGATAATTCCAAAATCAATATGAAAACAACAACAAACATTTTAGCTTGCAAAACTCACCAAACGGGGCACCAAGAACAACTGAAGTATCACAAAAACCAAAAGTACAAACCAAACTAAGTTTCCAGCAACAGACCAACCAGTGAATACTGATCCAACCCACTAAATCAAAGTTGCAACTACAAGTCAAAACTAGGTGCGCAAAACTTGAACAACATACATCTTTGAAACCTCTCCAAACAGAGGGAAAATTTAATCTTCACAAACCAGTCACGTAGGCAAAAGTCATGAAGATCGTACAGGAGGCAAAGGAACAACAGGAATTGCAAAAAGGATTTCACCAGAAAAAACAGAACTTCTTTGACCAATTTGTGAGATTGAGATAAATTCACGAGGCAGAGTAGTGTGGTTCTCCATGCTCCTTTGTCTTTCGCTACCAAGAACTTCTGCTACAATCATCAACTTGATTGGACTCGAATCTTGATTTGAAAGTAAATAAACTTGAATTATTTGAACAAGATTTGGCTGAAATGGAACTTTAGAGAAAAATAATAAGATGACATAGATATCGACTTAGGTGCCACCACATGCAGATGTCAGGGCTAAAACACGAGGAAGATGACATTGAAGTGCCTTCACCACCTTGGACTCAGAAACTAAATGAGGGAGACAGAGATCAATGTTAAGGTTTGAAAGAAAATAGTGAGGGAAAATGAGCAAACAGTGATCAGGGCAGCAGAAAAAAATCTCTTCAAGGTGGGTGGTATAGCTATGATACCATGTTAAAATTCATGGTTGAGTGATAAGAGGAGAGAAAAAAGTGATCAACTGAAAATTTGATGTTTGTATTTATGGATAAAAGAGGTAAATTTAAAACAAATACAAAGCCTTTATATAGGTAACAAACTAATTACTCTCCTAACAAATCTACTAATAAACTCATAACTAATCATATCTCTAATACACAAGAATACTTAGACAATAATCATAAAGAATATAAGACATCAAATCACCTAGGAAAGACAAAACTCCTCGCATAAGCAATGTATTTGCGAAGAAGTTGACCAGGTAATGGAATAAAATCACTGTCTCTTAGTGGGTCAAGTCTCAATCTTGAGATTAAGGATCCAGATCTAACGCCCAGATCTGCTACACATCCTGGATTCTGTGATACAGTAGCTCTGGAATCAGATGAATCTGGTTAGGAACAATATTTACCGTTAGTAAATATGGATTTAGCAAATTGTAGAATGCTCAAGCATATTTGAAATTAATGCCAAATGGAGTGATAGTAAAATAACCTCCACGTCGCTTTTTCAACGCTGGTGAAAGTTGTCCATTCCCACCATGAAGCTGTGAGATACATTTGAAAAATTAACCTTTAGAACCAAAAGAACAGTATACAAACGCAGGATGAAATGAAAGTAATAGAACAGAAATATTGACTGGAGAATGAAATTGGTAGAAAAGTGAAAACATGTCTACTGTGGGAGGATAGATTGTCCTACAGCAAGAACACTAAGATGTAGCATGCAGAAATCCAATGTGATTTCAGTATAGCATGAGGTATATGATATTTCCTTTCCCAAGATTGTTATCACTCTTCATGTGTTTTTCTATTGGTTCTTTTGTAAGTCATGTCATGTCATGTCTCTAATACATCTGAAGTTTAAACTTATTTAATAATTTAATTCCCTTTTAGAAAGACTATATTCTTGATAAAGAATTCATGGCAAGGGTGGTGGTTAAACCTAGAATAGTTATGGAGAAACGAAAGTCAGTTGATAAATCATATCCTTCACATAAGCAGAAACATAGAAGCTATAGCTTGGAGAAAACATCATGTGCCATCATTAGTGACTCGCACAGTGCCAAAAATTTACTGTATCATCATATTGCAATAGCGTCTGGGAAAATAGCTAAAGTCAATTAGCAGGTGGAATAAATCAAATATGTACAAAAAAAATTGTATGCAAATAAAATAAAACATAATACTAACTGAAAGCTTCAATTTTTCATGACAAAATACCGATGAAAACAAGTTAAACATAGTCAGTAAGATGCAAGAGGAGGTGAACACATGTTGATGGAGGAGGAGTGGAGTCCTTTCTTATGTGAATAGTGGTTTTTTTAAGTAACATGTAAAGGAGAAGTTTGAGTTTCTACATAAGTGGGGTGGGGGAATGGAACACTGGGACTGGGGCAGAAGTCACAAATGCATGATGCCCATTAAAACGACAACCATCGCCCATCACAATAACAGTTTTTGGGTGGAACCATAATAGAGTCACAACAGTGGATTGGATTGGAGGATTTTTGCAACACCAACACTTGCTACTGAAAACCCAGTATTATACTCCATCATCCAATCATTGCAGAAACTTTTATCAAATACATCAACAAGCAATGGAATATGAATATGATTGATAACATGTATGCACATGCGAGTACCTATACAAAGTAAGAATATAGTGTTCACTTACTGCCATAATGTGGTCTGAGAGTTGCTTGTCCAGAAGTTCATCAGGTTTGTCCAGCAGTATGAAAATTAAATCAAAACGAGACAGGAGTGCAGCACTCATTTTCAAATTTTCATTTACAGTTTTTGCTCGGCTGCAATATGGGATATAGCATTTACTTGGCTGGCATTACTTTGATAGTAAATATTATAATACAAATTAATGAACCTCAATACTCCTTATATGACTTGGACAATCTTTCACCCTTGAGCTAGATTTTAAAAGTGAATTAGCCTAATTTTCAAAATGATATCAGAATCTATCCCGTTTTAATATTTGACAGCCCCTAGTCCAATTTTACTAACTTCATGATTGGTGTATCTGATCCTTAGACTAAAGGAGGTGGTGTATAAAGGAAATTGTGAGAACAAGACAAAAATAGAAAATGTTACTTATAATGACCACCAGCGGGATTTGCAGCAGCTAAGACAGAAGTCCTGGATGATAAACTTGCTACTAGTCCCGCCTTTGCAATAGAGACACACTGTTGTTCCATCGCCTCCAGTAAAGCCTGTATTATCACCGCAAGTTCACAGCAAAGTTTAAAAATATTTACAGAAACAAGAAACCAGAGAACAAACCTGATGCTCTGATGACATTTTATCAAACTCATCAATACAGCACAATCCACTGTCCGCCAGCACCATAGCACCTATCAAGAATTCTGACAATCATTCACAGAAAATACAAACTAATCTTTTGCAAAAGATTGCAGCAAAATCAGTTAGATACCCAACAATATCCTTTCCTTACGTAGATAGCACAAGAGAAAAAACTTATTCCTCTCTTTCCACCTTACTAGCTAAGATAAATAACCTAATTCTGCATAACTTAAGAAAACAGAACAGGCACCAAAAAACAAAACAATGTCATCATTTAGCCTAGAATGAAATGAGCAACCCATACTGCTTGGCCAATCAATGACTAGATAAATTAGACCCGAAACAATTGCAACCTATTGCAAATTTCACATTTACCATACAGAAGCAAATATTTTAAAATACGGAACAAAGAACAGCCTGAAGAACCAAATAATAAAACATGACTAAGAAAAACACAATTGTTAGAAGTAAACCTTCCCACCAATCATGACCAAAGTAACCTACTAATTCTGGAAATACACATTGAGCCAGAAGATCAGAGTTGGATTGAGTACAATCATAAAAAGGATTTAAGAACATAATACCTGCTTCAAAAGCATAGTCACTTGTCATAGGATCCTTCACTACAGCTACTGTGAGGCCAGCTTTGGTTGTGGCATTACCACAGACATAGATACCACGTGGAGAAACTGCTGCTGCTGCTTGTAGCAACTGGCTCTTACCCAGACCAGGATCACCTACAAAAATCAAAATTGTGATATTAGTGGTTTGTTATATCACAATCATAACTTTTTAACATGTATATGTATTCATTGTTCCAACTTCAAACTGATGAAAACATTTTCTGACAAAAAAAAAACTTCTCTGCAGAAACAGATTCGGAAGTTTTGATTAGATTTAGAAGGTAAGTGTCAAAACTGCGCTACTCATTATGTATTTTAGGATTTTTTTTATTTTATCCTTACTATAATTTTATTACTTTTTACAGGTGTATCTTATTATTAATACTAGGATTATGTATTTAAAAACAATCCCAAATTACAGGGATTTGTTTCCTTAGAATTAGCTCTCTATATTTTCTAAAATAACCAGCAGACTCATGTGTTTATAGGTCCACTAACCTCATTATTGAAATATAGAAGAAATATATTATTCTTTCTAAATTTGACAGTAAGCATACCAACAATTATGACGTGAATATCTCCCCTCACAGGAACCTTGTTCTGATCCATTGAATGCTTCCGTACACCGCCAAATAATGACAGAGTTATCCCAGCTGTCAAAATAATAACAAAGTAATATTAGAATTAGATTCGTGATTTAATTACCAATTTTGAAACATTTTCCCTAAATAATGCAAATGGAGGATCGGAAATATGTGTGACATTCTTACCAAACAGTTTCTAACAATGCACATGTCAACCAATGGATTCATAAGATAAAAGAGAACAAAAATATGTTCAGCCGGTTAGATTGTGACCTTTTGAATGGGAAACATCAACAAGGTTACTCTTAACAATTACAGAAAGCATTGACTGGTTACATTTCACATTATCATTATGTTATACTATTTAGAAAACAGAAACTCATGACTATCAATCTATATTTTTTAAAATTAGATGTGAGTCATATATTTGGTTGAGTTTTTTTGTTCAAAATAAAACATGGTCAAGGAATGCAAATAACTCTCATGGAGGAGTTATTTGTAATTGAGGGATGATTTTCATAATCAGTTATAGGATGAAACTGTCTGAAAATGTATACATGAAAAAGGAGTATCTCCTTTATTATTAGTCTACAAGTATAGATATATTTACCTTTAACAAGCTCATGCCCATAGATGGATGGGCATATGGATTGAAGGATTTGGCGAAATAAATCTGAACCATGTTCCTGTGCAAACTTCACCACAAATTCTAAATCCTTTGAAGAAAATGAAAACAAATCAAACAGCTCAGCTGGCCTAGTTTTGGGATTAGAGTCCTGCAGATCCTCAGACATGGACTGCGACTTCGAATTTTTTATGGATACAGCTTCAAGATACAGATAGTAAAATCCTTGGTTTCTGTTCTTTGACTTCCCTACATAAATACCAACAAGCATTAGCCAAATAGCCTGAAAGTGGATGAATTTGCTTCTTATGTTAAGTAATTCAGATGTTTAAAGCAGAGATAACTCTTAGCCAGACAAAATACTGAAAATAGCAACAAAAGCAATAGGTTTTCCACTTCCTGCATCAATGGAAGCATAATATTTGTATAAATTTAGCCAATAAACAACAAATGCAATATGATTTTATTTAAATGATTACATAAATCTTTGTGTCAAGTGATAGTATGTCTGTTATAGGTTGATATTATTTATAACTTTTGTAAACAAGGTAAGAATTTCTCCCACAGCATCTAGCAGTTTACTTTATTATGGTTGTCAAGAAATAATGGATGTCACATACCTTTACATAGTGATTGCTAATAATACTAATAATTTTCTTTGGAATTTAAATTTGAAATCTTTGAAGATATACATGTTTAGAATACTTCTCATGCATCAGGTTTTGTCGACAGAAAAGCAGTTGGGTAGCCTTTAAGAATTAAGCAAAAAATTGGGCGATCCAACATCAGATAGAAAGAGGAAACTCGTGTTATACGGAAAAATATACAGATGTGATGCTAACACAGTGTGATTAGTGGTGTTTCAAGACTTCATCTCTGACAGTATTTTATTATCATCGTCAGATTTCCAGGTCATATATTGGTCAAACATAACACTTGGGTTCATGAATTTGCACATAAAAAAATTGAAATACCAGTGAACACCGAACACATAAATTTTAAAAAATACATATTAAACAGTATTAGACAGATATTCAAATAAAATTTTCAAAGTTTAGTTATCTATGCTCACAAACTTACATTTGTTTTGTCTTCAACATCTAAGCAAGTGTTAAAACAGGGAACCGTAAATGGTGGATACTAAAAACATGCAGGCTTAGGTTTAGGCATACCTCCTCCAATATCCATGTAACTGTTAATTCCTCTTATAATTCCAGTAACAGTAACCACATCTCCAGGTATGCATGCATCAACAAGATCTTGGGTAAGCTCACATTCCACTGTTCGAGGCACTCGTCCTTCTTCATGGTCTTCAGGTTTTAATAATTCTTGAACTCTATTGCGGCAGGTGCATTAAAAAAGAGTTTTAAAGGACTGAAGCTCTAACAATGACTAAGGGGAAAGGGGTGTCAAGTGTATGTGAAAGAATAGAGATAATGAATCAAGCACCAGAATCACCTTATTTTTTGAAAATCAATAGTTTGAGCAGTAGATCGCAACGGATTAAAGATTTTGCTCTTGCAGCCATTCAAATTGCAAGTTGATGGTGGAGAATATTTTCCATCAGGAAACATACGTGAAATTGCTTGTCTACATTTACAGCATTCAAAACACATTTGCACCACCAGTGGCCTGACAGTGCTGACTTTCACAACAGTACCACGAACTGAGACCAGTTTGTCTGTAAAATTACCAAAAGATTAGAAAATATCAAAATGACTCTTTTTCCTATACAATTCAACCATGACAACCAAACACAAAACAAATAAAATTATAAAAATGACTAAAATGATTTTATGATATACCAATGTAAGCTGCTTTTAAGTTCTTCAGCGCAATCATAGTTTTAGGACAGTTATGAAGACGAATATCTACCTTTGCACCAAGCACCAGATCGTCATTCTCCCATTTGGAAAGCAAAACCTGTTTCCAATTTATTATTTAAAAAATATAAAACCTTGGCCAACAATAGACATGCACTTCAAGCATACCTTATGTACAGCAGCATCCATGCATAAGAGAGCAATTTTAGGTTTCTCCTCTAACATCTTATAAAATTCCTCAACATGATAAATCTGTTGGAACTGCTGAAAGTCAAGTGACAAGGTATTGTTTCCGTAACCATTTTTCACCTGTTAGCATAACCCAAAAATTATCCCCAGGAAAACACTTAGCCACATATATCACTGTATCCAACACTAGGAGCCAAGAAAGCTTTAAAATCTAAAAGAGTAATGATTCTGTCAGTTTTTCTCCTTCCCGTGTTTTCACAAATTAAAGTTATCAAACACTGATTTAACAAGAGAAAACTTAACTGTTTAACTTATCCTTATAAGCAAATAGTCCATACATTGAGAGTGTAAAGAACTTTTCCTCTGTAGTCTAATCATAAACTGCCATGCATAGTAAGTTTGTTACCTTTTACATAACTAACTTAACGACGGTGAATACTGAGTTGATTGTAGTAGGGCATAGAAATTAAACTCAATTCTTATTCCATTATTCCACATTATTCATCCTTTTCCATAAGATACTAAGAAACAATTTTAATGCAGTAGAAATAGATGCTTCTTCTGATGTTCGTTAAACATTCATAGCTTGTTATGACAACAAATGCCGCAGTTAGACAATGCAATATAGCAAACGCAAATCAGAAACATAATCCAGGTCTGTTATTTAAAAATTAAAATTCTTCAGTGCCGCAGGAAATGGATTGAACAAATATATCGCAATAATAACATGGAGGAGAATAAATTGGAGAGTTGAAGACGGAAGAGAGATTGCTAAACCTGAGAAACAAGGTTTTGTCCTGCCGGTGAAGAGAAGAAGGAAAGAAGAGAGGAAGTGAGGTTGAGCCAGGTTTCTTCGACGGTGAAGAGTTGTTGAGGAAAGTAAAGGTCGAGTATATCCATTAACCCGAATGGGTCCATGGATACGTATCCAAACCTCTGCACCGTCTCTTCTTCTGGTGTTCCGTGCATCCCGTCTCCGATTGCGTTCTTCGTCGCCGATTGCTTACTTTTTTCCTCAAAAACTTTTGGCGAGGAAGTTTCTTTTTCTTGGCGGGGAAACTAAATAAATACGGGGTGTTTCTTCCTGCACCCATCATTCTTCTTCCTGCACCCCGTACTTTTTCAAAATTCCGAAATTGTCCTTTCTTATTTTTCAAAACAAAGCTTTAATGGCAATGTGTGGGTTGCATGTGGATCGTGCATGTTGTTGCAACAAAGGTTGAGTTTGGCAGAGGTACAGTGGAACTGTTGGTATGAGTGTCAATGCGGACTTGCTTGTTTTGTATTGGTTTGTTTTGTTTAAGGGATGATTAGTGGGTTAGCATTTAAAATTAGATTAAAATTAAAAATATTAATTCATTTGTTATATATATAGAAAATAAATGTTGGAGGAGTATTTTTATTTTTATTTTTTAGGTATAATTACCTTAATTGTCCTTATATATTGGGACAGTATTCAGTTTAGTATAATAGTTTTAAAAAAAATCAATTTAGTCCTTATGTTTTTTAAAATGTATTAAAAATGTTATTTTCTGTTAAGTGGCACAAACGACGTCAACGGATGCTTATGAGGCAGAAAGAAGTAAGATTAAATTTAATGAGGACTGAGGTGTCAAGTGACGTGGATGGTTAGATTAGTTTAGTGAAAAAATGAATTGGGGGATAGGATTTCTAGAAATTGAATTGGTGATCTTCAGATTCTGAAATCGGTGATGCGTTGGACTGGTTGGATTCGATGATGAAGGCTCCTCATTTTCCCTTACTTCGTGGCGCCCCAATGCCCACGGTGGCCACCACCTCCATTCCTCCACACTTCAACCTCTCGCCAACCGCAACCAAAAGTTCTCCCACCACATTTGAGCTTCACCTAGAGGTTTTCTTACATATCCTTTTGCTTTTTTTTTATTCATAATTGCTAATAGCTGAATGGGTATTCCCTTATTCGCTCTAAACATCAAAAAGGTCACTTTTTTATTCGTTTGTTCATTGAAGTTTGGATCTTTTTTATGATTGTTCGTAAACCATGCTAATTAATTAACGAGGTTGGGTTTATCATAATGGCTATCCTGTAAAACGCGGTGAGTCAAGGTTTGAACCTTGACTGGTTAGAAGATGTGCCAATGTTTAGTGTTTGACAATTTATGGGACAGGATTGTTCTAGAGGAGGATACTTGCACAGGGTAAAATTGCTAATTTCGTTTTTTGAAGTTTAGGATAAATTGCTAAAACCAAAATTGTTGCAGTATATGGTTGCAACATTCC
>Ga0123341_1002075_pt1 | contig 16063 bp, 7 predicted proteins | sample Turbeapinknodule_FD_89959 | JGI IMG/M metagenome (GOLD analysis project Ga0123341, IMG submission 89959) | Root nodule microbial communities of legume samples collected from Mexico - Turtle bean Mexico pink nodule | ecosystem: Host-associated > Plants > Roots > Nodule | place: Mexico: Nepantla... | reverse complement strand
TATATATATTGCAATCAAAATAATAATAAATTTTAAAAAAAATTGTCAATTATTTCACCAACAGAATGTTCATTTTCAATTATTTTTATACTAAAATAACTTGTTCGTTTAAAATTTAGACCAAATCAACAAACTATTATATTGTAGTAAGAAAAAAACATATTTAACTTATATATTATTAGAAAATAACATTACTATTGATTTGAAAAGATAATTAAATAACTAGGTTAACCCATATTATTGTCATTGAACATACTTAATAGAATATGCATTGAAGAAAAATCAACCTTTAAATTAATTTTCTATCCCATATTCTTATTGCTTTGCATATTATGAATATTGGATTATTATACGATTATCTCGAAAAGTCATAAAAATGATAAAAAAAGTGTTGTGCGAATTCTCAGGAGCCACTGTTCAAAATTCTAATACATAAGTTTTATGTCTTAATAAAAGATTATTCTAAATTTTATATTACAATAAAAAACTATTTAAAAGATAAAAATGAAATCAAAGTTTATAAATATGATAAAGAACCAAAATTATAATTTATTTTTTAGGTGTTTAGATGTCCTGTATTGTTAGAAAAAACGTTAGATTAATAAAATAAAATTATATTTAGAATAAATTTTAAGATTGTTACTATAGATATAGACAAACTTATTACAAATATACATATAGTAATTTTAGATAAAAATAACAATTTATTTAAATTAATTTTAAATGAGGTACGCATCTTCTAGATTCATAACAATATAAGATTGAATCGTTAATATCACATGTGTAATACAAGGACGAAAAAGTAATATCCTTTATATTTGATATTAGTATTTTCTTTAATTTTGCTTTTATTTTGATTCAAAATAATAGTGTTTTAGTATTTTAAGATACTTTTTCAACAATATCTCAATAACAGTGCTATCTGCATTGAAGAGAGGAAACAAGATAATTAAAAAAAAAATCGTTTTAATTAAATTTACATTAATTAAATGTTTTTTATTGAGTGTATCATAACTTAAAAAAATTATTGTTTTATTTTTAGAATAGAGGAAACAAAAATGAATGTTCGCATATTTAGGTGATTTTTTCCTCTTTTAGTAATAATGCGACCATTACTCATCTAAGTAAAGTAATTAATTTTATTATTATTATTATTATTACATTACCATTTGTGTTTAAGAAGCATTTTATGAATGTTTTTTTGCTTAAAAAAATTCAATAAAAATCTTCTCATGGATCTTAAACATCTCGAAAATATAATAAAAACTATTCAAACTTAAAATTACATATATAATTAACTCGTGACAGTAAAAAAGCTGTATAAATAAATAATCGATTTAAAACACAGACATAAAAGTAATAAATTGTAAAATGTTAAGTGCTGAAAAGAAAGAAAAAAAGACAATTTAACAATATCAAAGAAAATAAATAATTTTGAAAATTGAGGAAAATGGAAGAAGATAAATTTGACTTAAGAAGTGTTTGTAACCACGCCGGCGCAAACAAAAAATATGAGTAAAATATTAAAATAAAAATAAAAATAAAATAATAGAAGAAATAAAAAGAAGAGTTTTATTTTGTTGTTGTGTTTGAGCAGTGACTGCACTTTGCAAAATTTTGGTTGCAGAGAGGCAGAGAGAGGCATCACTCTCTACACTTTAGCTCTCATCTCTGCAACTCACGAATCTCGTTTCCTCCTAAACGACTTCGTTTCGCACTCTCCTTTGCTTTCATTCTTCTGATTTAGGTTTCAGAGGAGGAGGACCACCGGAAGGCCCAATGGACTCGCGCACGTATAATCCACGCACTGTCGAAGAGGTTTTTAGGGATTTCAAGGGCCGGAGAGCTGCTCTCATCAAAGCCCTTACCACTGGTAAATTTTTCACTTTTCTTCATCTAAGATAATTTTCAATTCCTGTCGTTTACGCCGTTTTTTTAGTCAAGTAATGTGCTTTGAATACAAATTTTGTGTTTTTATGTTTTGTCTTTTGGTTTTACTTAATGGGTTGGTGAAAATTTTCGTGTGGGTTTAGCTTCGTGTTAGGCGTCGGTGTTGTTGCCGTTGACGCTTGACAGGTGCTGGTGAGAAGTTTGGTTTTGATATTTGGAGTGTTTGACATTTTTTTAAACTTTAATTTCAGCTGATAATTTAGGTTTTGTTTGCTATGTGTAAGTTTTGATTTTGTGTGTTTTTTAGGTTTGCGTGTGTATGGGCTTGGTTTTTTCGAACTTTCTTTGGATGATTTTCCGTTGTCAATTTTCATTTGATTTGATTTTTGTGTCAATTCGTGGCTTTCTTATTGGCATTGTATTGTTGTTTGATGGAGAGGCTTTGAAGCTTCGATAGTAGGTGTGTGTGGTTTTTGAGTGTTGTTTGATTTGTGCTTTCTAAGGAATTTGCATGTGTTTCTTCCTTTTCTTCTTGTTATTCTCCTTTCAGTGCTTAACTCTGGTATGGTTTAGCGCTTAATGTGGTGGTTTGCTGATATTTTAACTTGCAACTGCTACTTCGGTGTTTGTTACTTCTCCATTTTTAGCTTTGGAAAGTGTGTAAGGACACTTGGTGCCTATGAAACACGGCAATCCAAACATACATATGATGCGTTTCTTCCTGTCAGTTTCTTTTATTTCCTGAGCATTAGTCTTTGTTTGTTTACTGTTTTCATAAACAGTTTTGTTTATTTCCTGAAATAAATATTGTTTGTCTCCTAAATACATTTGAATTTGAAACTTTTTTTTTTTCCTTTGAGCACATTTCTGTTTTCTAAAAGTTGAGCACATCTTCCAATTGTTTTTGGTTTTTAAAATACTGGTTACGGAAACAATTTTCCCGAACTGATTTTGGAAGACAAGACAAATAGATTGTTGAATATTGTAAACGTAAGTTTTTAAAATAAAAAGACGGGTGAGAAAATCAAACACACCCTTAATATCTATATTCATTTTCAACGCTTGATGTGATGCTCAGCCTTTTGTATTTGTTTATCTTTTACAATTTATGTGTGAAGGTTTTGGAAGCTTTTTCATACTGATGGACTTTTTCTTCTTGGTAATGCTGTTGCAGATGTTGAAGATTTCTACAACCAATGTGATCCTGGTTAGTTGTACTCTCTTTAAAGTAGTGTTGTTTGCAACGACATTTGTGTGTTCGAATATCATTTAGCTTTTAACTTATTGTATAGATGGATTCAATTGGGGCTTCTGTAAAGATTAAGAAATAATTAATCATTCGGTTGATTTACTATGATGTTTGAAGGATTTTTTGCTTTGAATGTTGGACTAACTAATATATGTAATGCTGTCTATTTCATATGAGGGTATAATTTTAAACTCTTCCAAGTTACCTGTTCTCTTGATTAATTTACACTTCTCCTGTTTTGTTTTGTTGAATCGTGGCTTAGTTATGAGTGGTTATTTCATTATAGAAATGTGATTATCAAATCTGGTTATTGACTGAACTCTAGGGAAATGCATTTACATTGTCAACTTGTCATACTCTTATCACTGTCGATGTTATTCTCCTATAGATATTGTTCTATGCAGAGTTATGTTAAATTTAATTGAGTGCCTGGTGCTTCTCAGTCTCTTGGTTGTAATTTTTGTTAATTTTTCTCTGCAAACAAAAATATTACTTTTGCAGCTCTTCTAGCTGCAACAAAATACCATAGAGAAAGGATTAAGAATTTTATTAGGGATTGTAAGCTTTCCTTTTTAGATACTCTATTTGGTGCTCATGTTTTATGAATAATTTCCCTTCATTCTTTCAGAGAAGGAGAATCTCTGCTTGTATGGCTTTCCCAGTGAACAGTGGGAAGTAAATTTACCTGCTGAAGAAGTACCACCTGAGCTTCCTGAGCCCGTGCTGGGCATTAACTTTGCTAGGGATGGCATGCAAGAAAAAGACTGGCTATCTTTAGTTGCTGTCCATAGTGATGCATGGTTACTTGCTATAGCATTCTATTTTGGAGCCAGATTCGGGTTTGATAAAGCTGACAGGTATTTCATTTTCCGACCATAAATCTTATCTGAAGTTAACTTAAGTTGGTGTGCAAAATCACTAAGCATTTGGGATTCTGCTTGTCTGATTTGTCTGGTTAGGTTCTTTTCTTTTCGTGTCTCATCCTTCCATATACTCATGATTTGCACATGTAATGCAGGAAACGGCTTTTCAACATGATCAATGAACTGCCAACAATATTTGAAGTTGTTACTGGTGCAGCAAAGAAGCAAGTTAAGGAGAAACCTACTGTTTCAAACCACAGTGGCAGCAAGTCGAAGTCCAGCTCTAAGGCAGTAATAATATTTTCTTGCACCCATGCATGGCCTATAAATATATTTTTTCGTTTATACCTTTTTTTTTTTGGGTAGCAGTGATGAACTCAGTTTGATCTTCAGGTGTTGTCTGTTTCTAGATTATGGCCTCATTAAACTTTAAGTACACTGTTCATTAAGTTAATTTTAGAAAAGTTCGGTCTGTGTATTCTATAATTTTAAACATTAGAATAGTTATGAAAATGGTGATGTATAATTATAATGTATGCGAAAAATCTACATATAAATCTTTAGTAGATTAATCAGTATCACATTTTATGGATATCATTGTGTCGTCGTAAGTAGGGGTTTAATATCATGGTATACTATCCCCGTAATGGCAGGCAGATGAACTAGTTCATATCTATTGATTAACTTCCAATATTTCGTGTACCTTACATGTATAAATGATCTGTTTGGATTTTGGACTCTTAACTACTACCCTCATTCCTGTAGGAAATGGGTTAAATGAAAAGGGGGATAAAATATCCGAGCATGCGATCATGGTTTTTTATATTTTTAAATTCTAATCTGATTCTGGGAATATATTTGCTTGAATTAATGTTTCCGTAGTAGTCTGTTGACATGCTGGTTTAAATGGAATGCATTGTAGCTGTAGTTCTCATATAATTGTTATTTTGTGCAGCAACGGGCTCCGGAATCTCAGAGTAGACAGTCAAAGCCATTGCAACAACCAAAAGAAGAGGATGAAGATCTGGAAGAACAAGATGAAGATGAACATGGAGAGACCTTGTGTGGGGCATGTGGTGAGCATTATGGCACTGATGAATTCTGGATTTGCTGTGACATCTGTGAGAAATGGTTCCATGGTAAATGTGTGAAGATTACCCCAGCTAGGGCAGAGCATATCAAGCAATACAAGTGTCCATCATGCAGTAACAAGAGAGCTCGCCCTTGACGAACATGAGCCAAGTTGTTCCACCACTGACAATCATTGTGGACTCCTTGCTGATCATGTTGTTCTGCTTTACTTCCTAGATGTTGCGGTTGATGGATAGTTTGTGTTTGACAGATGTAGGTTTCTTTTCTAGTCTGTAGGATTCTGCTGTGTTTGGTTTTGTTATTGTCAGCTGCAATTCAGTTGATGCCTTCTTGGATATGATCAATTTGTAGTTTATGCATTGTTGACTTGGGAAAGTGAAGTCTCTTCCTTAATGTCACTCTAAGACTAGGTTAATGAAAAACACAAAGTTATTTTAAATGGATGTCTAGTTATGTCATTGCTAGTTTGCTAACCCTCCCCCATAACTTAAGGTCTTTTGGGCCTAATGTTTTCCTGGTCCGTCATTGTGCATCTAAAAGATGGATGCGTACTCCACTAGAGAATTTCTTCAACATTGTTGGGTTGGTTTGTAGGTACATTCCTGTGAAGGAGTTTTTCATACCGAGCTTTTCGCTGGGAAAACGGTTGCTAAGCTAATGTATCAAGGAAACTGTTTTCTCTATTTTAGTTAATGCGTGCATGCTCCATGTATCATCTTAGGAAGCTGGTGAAGTTGAAACCACGAGTCCTTGTTCTTTTAATATAATACCTGTTAAATTGATTACGCACTGGGTACTTTGATTAGTTTTTGCAAGAGCACGAGATATTGGATAAATAAATGCTCACGAAACCAGCATTTAGGAGCTGTTTGGTTTTTCAGCAACTACTTTTGGAAATGTGACTGAATATTTTGTGGATTTTAAGTTAAATAAATAGAGAATCAACTTGTCATAAACATACCTTGTGTCAGTATATGATCCAGCACCAGATGGTGTGGGAGGTTTCCTATTTAGAGTTTGGATGCAGGTGAGTCACAATTCTAACATTCAAGCCTAATTACAAGGTAATTTCGGCATGGAATGAGTCTAGTAATCTAAGTATCCTAAATATCTGGGCATGAAAAGTGTGTAGCAGATGGTTTTGTGTGGTATATTTGGTCTAGAAGGGAAGGATTGGATGAGCAGGTGGAGGAGATGAATGTTGAGATGACGAGGTTACTTCGTAGGAAGTTCTAACGTTAGAACGATTCAATCACATGATCATGGACATTTCCATGTTCATTCTTCCAACTACAAAGATGGGTTTCAGCGAAGTTTAAAATGGCCATTCAGAATGTTGAATCCCTCAATTTTAATGGAAGTGGTTTCATTACTAAAGTTTTTTATTTCCAGAATACTAAATCATGGGTGAAGTCAAGGCTTTATCTGCCATTTATCCATATGGAAGGAATGTTCATGCTTTAGTTCTTGTATTTACAGAAGAAACGTGACAACATACATAACATAGGAAGGTTTTAAGGATGAGTTATTGAAGAGATTTTCTATTGGTGCAACTGAGAACCCTTAATAATAACTACCATTTCCACGTAAGACATTTGTTATTAACACATGTAGAATTGTTATTTAAGCTATCTAACTACATGACTATACAAAGCAATGTAAACTTTACATCATTTGATATTCTGATCAAAGAAGATTACTTACAAAAGCATTTCTATAGTAACAACCTTAACTGCAAAAGCTTAACGTGATTACTGCAATATAAAATTTACACACTGTTCTACATTTCGAAAACAGAAAATCCCAAACAAAAAAAATGAAACTTTCCATAGTTGATGGAGAAAAAGTCAAATTAGGACTCGCCTTTGTCTTTTTGCTCATCTGGGTCTCGAGCTTTCTGAAGAAAATGCAGCCTCTTCTTTGCAATTTGGTCATGGCAAGCCCTAGATAGAAAAGAGGGTGCATTTGGGATTTTGAGATGTTAGGTTGGCATGATCCAATGGTTAATATCATAGAATTGAAGTGTTTTGACGGCTGTGATAAAAAGGATTGAATTTCCTTTTCAGGGACTACTAATTATTAATGAAATGGCATCATTGGTAAGAAATGCGTTATCCTTTATAGCGGGAAGAGACGGTTGGAGTGTGACACTGCCAACAATGGTGTTGGCGTATGCTGCTACGCTTTCTTCCACTCTATCGTTTCAAAATTCTGTTCCTTTCTCTTCTCAACGTTCAGGAACACCATTTGGATTCTCTTTCCCATCAAGCAGAGATAATGGTGCTGTTGTTCCACCACTTGTTGTCTGTCATGCTAAGAAGAAACTTAGCTTTATGGAGCAAATTCTCGATTATATTGAAGGTGGTTACTTTCTACACATACCTCATCTATAGTTATTTTGTCTTACAATCAAGTTTCTTTTCGAGGTTTTAAATTGTGGTTGTGAAGTGATTTTGACACGATATTTGGTATTGAGGAAAATTGCAATAACGTGTGTCTGATGTGGCCGTAATTGCGGCTGCGATGCAGTCAGGAAACTCTAGAATTGTTGATGTTGTGGCCGTGATCACGGTTTGAGTCTGTTTTTCAAAACCTTGTTTCCAACATTTTCTTTTTCCTGTTTTGCTTATTGCCTTTGATTCTGTGTTGATTATCAGGGGGTCCCAAATTAAGGAAGTGGTATGGTGCACCTGATATCCTTGAAAAAGATGGTACTGCCATAGAAGGCGATGAGGATGATTATCCGGGTGAGTAAATGAATAGTGATCCATAAATGACAATGGTTGTATTTGTCAGAGAAACTTATTATCATTTGTTTCTAGTGTTGGTGATTTTGTTTTGACAAAGTGTTTCAAAACAGAAGATGAGGTCAGGGATGCAGTGCTGGTAACAGATGGAGATAGTGAGATTGGTCAGGTCTGCTTGCCTTTTTCTATCAAACTTTATTCCAAGCATAAAGCCTTACTTGATAAGTTGATGCATCGGAATCTTGAAACTCCGATTTTATATTCTTCTTATAGAAAGATATGATGAATTGATGGGTTGTATTTATAACCATGATTGATTTGCATTATCAAACGAATTCTAATTTTTGGCCTTATTTTCTGACTTACGTAGATGGTCATATTGTCATTGATTGTCAAAAAAGCTCGAGTAAAGGCACTGGTGAAGGATAAAAGGGTTGCACTTGAAGCCTTTGGAAGTTATGTTGAGGTGTGTGAAGTTAATTTGCAAAACTACTAACAGATGGTAACGGTATATTTTTTGTTTGTTAGTAGTTTTGTCTATTTTTCAGATTCTTATTATTGATCACGTGATGCTTTGCAAAGTCCATGGCAGGAGATACAAGTGACAATCGATTCGTCAAGAAAGCTCTCAGAGGAGTTGGCACAATCATATGCCCAAATGTATGAATACCATGCCTCTCTAGTAATATATCTTTGGTTCACATTGATTACAGTTGTCAAAAGAGATTTTTAAGTTCCATGAATAAAAGGTTAGAAGAATTGAAGCTTCTCTGTGAATTGAAGTTCTATGATTTTAAGTAATCATAGCTTTTTCAACAAAGTTTAGTTTTCTGTCAAGTCCATATTCCCTGTGGAAAGAATTGAAGCGTGTCTTGTGATGTAAACCACCACAAGTCATTGCTATTCAAAGGTTGATTTCATTGTAGTATCCCAGTTTTTTTTAGGAAGTGTAAAATTAGCAACTCAAGACTCTTTTTAGCTTATGTGAGAAAGATATTACTGACCTTTGTATTATGGAGATTGAATTTTCTCGGATTTAATTTTTATGGAATGAATGACGAACAAGGAATAGCTGACCACGTACTTGATCAACTTAGCAGACATAGAACAAGTGTATAGCATGATTACTGCTATTGATATAAACTACAGTGCAAGTAAAGCATTTTTTCTTAATTTAAACAATTTGCCTGCCCTTGAGTCTGTTTCTCTCCATTTTCCACTATTTTTGCAATAATGTTGAGAAAATTGGCCTGCAAACAAATTTGTGAATAAATTCTTGAACTGTTTCATTCTTTACAGGAGGGTTTTCTTTCTAACGTTGGGAGCCTTCAAGGAGTACAACATGTAATAGTCTTATCTCAGGTACTTCTACCCTCACCCCAAATGCATTTCTTTTCACCACAAACACAAACTCCCTTTTGCTTTAACAAGGTTACAGTTGTCAGCTTATAGTGGTAAAAGTGGCTTTCAATCTATGATGAAAAGCAATGCAAAGAAACTAGCTGAGCAGGATGAATCAGTTTTGAAGATCTCAGGAATTCCTTACACCCTAATTAGGACTGGTGCATTACAAGATACACCTGGTGGGAAGCAAGGCTTTACCTTTGATGAGGTACAAACTAGAGGCCTTAATTTCTTCTTTTAATGAAAAAAAAAAAATCAAGACAAAAGGGATCTCCCAAGGACCCTCCTAATCATCAACCCACCTTACACATTATCAAGTGCTTATACTATAGCTAACTGAAATCTCCAAAACAAAAACAGGTGCTGGCTATTTATGGTATCATTGCCAAGCTTACTAATTCCATTTTTATGTTTACTTCAACAGGGTTGTGCAGCTAGTGGAAGTATTAGCAAAGAAGATGCTGCCTTTGTTTGTGTAGCAGCCTTGGATTGCACCCCACAAACTGGTTTCATCTTTGAAGTGGCCAATGGGGATAACAAAGTTTCAGATTGGAAAGAATGTTTGTCCACATTGATGGAGAAAGCAAATAAAAAGCTTCAGTGACTATTGACAGGAAATGTGTGTCCCTATTTAATTCTTTATGTGCAGAGTGCTCTCTAATGGGTTTGTTGTATTTCATGGGGAAGGAAAGCCTTGTGCCTTGCCTTAAAGTGATCAAAATTGTAACTTTCAGGTGTAATCCCATATTTTAATAACCATTGTTGATTGAAAGGCAAGAAATTGGGTGCTCTGTCCTCCTATTGGATCTCTCTTGGCTAGTAGATTGAAGACAAGTAAGCTTATCATAGTCAAGAAAAGAAAAGAAAAGAAAATTACATGAATCAGACTTAAAATAAAATAAAAATTTGAACGAGTACTCACAATTATATAATACTATTTAATATCTTGAGTAATAATAATATGGTGATTTGTCATAAAGATGAAAATATTGTATTCTAATAGAAGTTTATCCACTGGACTTATCTTCTCATTACTTTTATCATATTTTTGTCCTATGACAAGATGAACGTGTCTCTGTCTATTTTTAATTTAATGATTGATTATTTTTTGAAATTTTCTTATTTCCTTTAGTGGCAGCACTCAATCTCTATTGACTTCCTATACATTTTTTTATAAAATAAACTATTAAACAGGCTAGATAAAAAAATTGCATATAGTAGACTAAACCAGACTTAACAATTATCATAGATATTGAGTTCAGACTAGCCAAAATCTGAGTATTCTCAGGCTTGAGACTAGATGCTTTGACATGATACTTGTAGTTAGTTGCAGATCCAAGAACTTGGACCACACCCTATCAGTTCCTACAAAAATATCTGCAAAATGAGTAATTGGAGATGGATAATTTTCCCACAAATTTCAATGGAGATAGGTGTGGGGACTACTAGTATAATAGATATATAAATAGCTAAGAATCCAACAAACTTTATTTCATTTTGTATCTTGGTTTTGGAGCAGGGTCCAAGTCAAGCAAACCCTGATTTTATTGTGTTGATCTAGATTTAGATTAAAAACACCCAAATTATGTCATTTTGTTCTAGTTTGTTGTGGGTTTCTTGTCTTCTTTTGTTCACTGGTTCATTCACTAGTGTACTTCAAATGTTCATCTGTATAACTTTTATTTCCATTTATAGTAAATTTGAAGTGAAATAAATAAATTACCATATGATTTTTAAAGGGCTTAAGATTCTGTTTCAGATCAATGATTATGTACATGATTTGGTTATCTTTGTTTTAAAGAATGATAACCCACTCTTCATTATTAAAGGACATGAATGATTTGAATTATAAAGACTTAGAATAGGAAAAAAGTTGCTGCATGTTCTTTTCTATGGTAAAATTATTCTGAGATGTGAAATTAAATAGGATTTATATCCCAATTCTAAAACAAAATTATAATTGATGCATTAGATTTTTTTTTGGAAAGATTAAATATATTCTTTATTCTAGCAGCTTCATGATGTTAAAAACATGTCTTTCAATTTAAATTTGGTATTATATCCTTTTAGATTAATTATGTTAACGTTATAGGGAACATTGAATTTAAGAATAGTAAAGTTTAAAATGTTGTTTGGTTATAGTTTATGCTTAGGTTATGTTTGATTGTTTTTGAAGTTATGTTATTTTTTCTTTTATTGATTATACACATAAATAAAGTGGTGTAGGTAACAGTGTGATCATGAGTAGAATGTAAAACATGGTTCTAATTTATCAGTCCAATTTGTATAAATGGGATTATCTTAAAAGGAATTGAAAACATATTGAATTGAATATAGGTTAAGATGAGTATGATTGGCTTAATTTGTTGGTTAAACAAATTTAAATTGATTATTCATTTTTATTTTGTGTTTTAAGTCTCTAAATTTATTATAGTTAGGTCAAATCAAGTATTTTTTTAAAATTATAAAAACTAAAATATAAGCTTTTAAAATAGATATTCAAATAAAATTTAAAGTGAATTAAAGGGATAAAAATATATTTACGCATACTTATCTAAGAAATTACATAACCACAAGTATTTTTATACAAATATTAAATTTATAACACCTTTTTTTGTAAAATAGTTTTACTGGGACATTCTTGTCCCCTAGATGTTCCACTACAATAACAACCATTTGTAACATTTTAATAATTTATTTCAAAGTCTTAAAAACTAATAATAGAAATTTAAAACTAGTCATTAACAATATTAAGATACACCAAATCTTAACTAGTTTAAGAAGTCAGTCATATCCAAACAGATTAAAAAATAGAACATATTAGTTTATTAAAGGATGGTAGGAACAATACGATATGAACAATGCTTAAAGGATAATGTAATTTATATTATGCACTTTGACTATCATAATAAGAAACATTTTATTACTGAAAAATGCTAAGCAATTTACACTTGTTTATTGAATTGCATTTTATATGTTTGTGCACTATCCATTTATTTATACATTATTGGTATGTGTTTAATTTTGTTTATTCTGGGGCCTACCCACCTTCCTATCACAATGTGTTTTTTCTCACAGATTCATTAACACAGTCAATTTAAAAAGATTAAACCCTTTTTAAAATGATATTTAAAATATCTATTTTGGACAAGTGGCTCTTAGATATGACGGTTATTTCAATTATTTACATATGAGGTGCATGGATTCTTCTCCTCAAGAATCTATCACTTTATTATATTCCAAAACCTATAAACAAATAATACAGATTAGAGACTCAATCAGAGTTGGAATCCAAAACAAGGATCATGGCAAAAAATACTCCTCTGAGCATTATTTCATATGTTATATGTTAAACTAATTTATATATAACAGATATTTGTACTTTTTTCTAACACAGCATGTGGATAGAAGAATGCTCTTATACATGTATATACATATACATACATATAGGTTGTCTTTTTTCAATGAAAACTTGTGGAGAAACCTCTGTTAAACAATAACAAAAATCTGTTAAAGATTCTATAGAATACAAAAATTTGTGAAAAGATGCAACAGGGTTGATATGTGATTTTATTTATTAGGGAGTGGGAATTTTGTTTTTGGAAATGAGCAAAGTCAGGTCCACCACTGAACATGTTGGTAATGGTGGCCCTACCATTCTATTAAAGTTATCCACTATAAACCAAACCTATACAGATACAAATAAAATAGATACCTAAAAGTTGTTCCCACTTCCTCATAACTAGCTTAGTAAATATGTGAGTAGAAAAAATACATAAAAGATTCTCGAATGCTCATGTGACTATACTCTCAACCCAACATTTTTTTCTTCTTTGTTTGAAAAGTCTTGAGTAGATCACATGGTGCATAAGGTTGAAATCCACATGACATGATTCTTGCGTTTGAGAGTTGGTGAGTCAGATAGTTCATGATATTCAATTTGAAAACCAGAGTGAGTCACGATTATCAGATCAAACTTCCAAGTAAAAATGAGGCCTGTGCATATGGTGACTGAGAAATATGGAATAGATGTGTTAGAAGTAAATTTTTATTTATGTAATAACCTGCAATCGCTTACATTGATGAAGCAGTCATTGTGGTAAACTAAAAGGGAAGAAACAACAGTGACAAATAGAAAGAAGAAAAGAACAGAAAACAGGCACGAGAAGGGAGGGAAGATGAACCTCGTCTTCTCTTTGTTTATCCTTTTCTTTGCTGTCATAAACCTATCCTTCATCATGTTAAAACCTCTTGGTTCTTTGCGGAGAGCCGTTTGAGGAACTCGTAAGTAGTGATCATTGTTGTTGCAGACATTGACATTGATGCCCACCTAGGCCCCAAACCTCTGTAACAAGCCATCCAACCACCTTCCCTAACCAGACTCCTCACTGTCTGCATAATGGTGGGTCCACGACGGCCGTTCTCGTCGCCATCCAAGACCTGCAGTCTTGTCTTGATGGTATCTAGTGGCATGGTGATCAAAGCAGACATGCCACCAGCCACTGCTGCACTGACTCCCTGAACTGCCATCATAGTTTTTGTATCAGGCCTCAAAGCACTGTTAGCTGCATTATCATTGCCCTTGTACAAGTAGTACCCAACTCCACCCCAGACCATCCTTTGTGCAACAGAATATGAAGCCCACCAAACTGCGTTTGAAGGGGCATAGGTCAAAATTGAGATCCCAAAACCCCTATACAAGCCCCTAAGACCGTCATTGCTCAGTATCTTCCTGAAGGCATCAATCCCATTGATGTACCGATATGCGGAAGCCTTAGGACTACCAGAATCACAACAACCTTGAACCATCAACCTCTGGCTCACAACATCAACAGGGGTCCACACAAGCTGTGCTGCCATGGCTGCACTCAAGCCAGCAGCTGCATTGGCAACTGCAGAAGCAGTGGGTTCAGCAAGACCAAACCTAACTGTGGCCGTGCCCACATTGCTTTTGGTAACCTCTAATGCAGCCATGTACAGAGCCCTAGCAGGGATTGTACCCATCAGAGAAGTCCCAAACCCACGGTACAATGCTCTAAAACCCTCACCCTTAATCAATGAAAATGCAGTGCTGATGCAAGATACTTGGGACTGAGCCACTTGCTGCCTAGTCTTCAACACAACAACAGGGTAAAGGGTTGCAGAAACCCCAGAGAAAAGAGCAGCACCAAGGAAAAAGAACTTGGATTTATCAAGCATTTGCCAATCAATCTCACCCGGAACATGAACCTCCTCACTAGATTCTCCCTCTGCCATTCTAATGCTCATTTCCCCCACTTTCAATACCAAGCTTTTAAGTTACAGTCACAGCTTTGTCACGTTCCTTGATATTGCAGAAAACTACTGACAAATGCAGACACAATCGAGGTCACAACACCTCAAAAACCTTGAAGTTGCAGCCAATTTCGCCATAAGAGACCGCTATTTATATCCATGATCTCCACCATCCAACAAAAACCCAGATTCAAAATCTGCTCTTTCCTTCAAAACACCATCCAACCCAACCCTAACTGTACAACCTCAGAAAACCCGGCAACGAAAATTGAAAAATAAAGAAAATATAGAAATAAATTAAAAAATTTAAAAAGGAAAGATGTTCTAGCTGTACAATTGGCAAATTACAATCAAGAAGTGTTGCGAAATTGGAAGAGAAATATAACTAGTGTTTGTGGGAACGAAGTAGGTGGTTTTTTCTCCTCTTGTGGAACCAGGTTTTAGATCGAACGTGTGACACGATGAGTAGATCTAGCATTTCTAAATCAACAAAAGAGGTGTCGCAAACGATTCATACCGGAAAGACATCGGAATCGGAGCCGGCGACGGAAGGTTTGAAGCTTGCCGGGAAATTGGGGGCACCCGTCGGCATCAGAGAGGCATATATAGATAAAATGTTGAGAGCATCAACAAACAGTGCGTGCGAGAGAGATGGGTAACCGGAATGAGAGGTGGATTTGTAGGAGGAGAAGGAGGAAGGCCTTGACACGTGTCGGTTACGGATTAGGGCATGTGTTTGTTCGTCAAGGTGTTTTTGTTTTTGTTGTTGGTTTTTGTCAGATGGATTTGTGCTCCGAGAAAGATAGTGACGTGGCAATCCTTATCCAGTGTTGGGTGGCTGGAGCTTTGTTCTCCTGTGACGCGTACCACACTACTACCATGTTACTCGTTTGTTGAGCGTATCATAATCGTCTGATCCTGCTTTGTCAGATGATGGATAATGTGTATGATCGATCATATGGAAATATGGTGAAAATAAATCTGTTTGTATGATATTATATAGATTCAGAAAAAATAAAAAGTGAGTGAATTTATTGTTAGATCCCAGATTAAGATTTTGATTAATGTAAATAAATATTAATTTTTATTCTAAATACGACAGATTCATTTTTTTTCAGAAAACTCGTTTCATATAAACAAAGTTTAGTTATTATCACATGCATAATTTTCTCTAAATAGTTACATAGCATGTTTGGGTTTTTATTTTTGTTTCATCAATGAACAGATTTAATGTGTTTCTGTTTTGTTGAGTTTGATAAATATTACAATTTATCATAATTATCCTTTATTACATAATTGGTTATAGCCTTGTCTGAGATAAATAAACATAATGAAAAGATAAAAAGACAAAAAAAATAATTGAAGGAGAAGAAAAAAACATAAACAAATAAAGTGATTTTTTTTATTAATAATAAACAATATATACATATACACATAAAAGTGAGCCTACCCTAAACAAAAACCTACAATTATTTTTTTAGCTATCTATTTTCTTACTACTCTTCTTAGTTATTAGCTATTTACTTATACTTATATGTATATAT
>Ga0123341_1002072_pt1 | contig 16069 bp, 7 predicted proteins | sample Turbeapinknodule_FD_89959 | JGI IMG/M metagenome (GOLD analysis project Ga0123341, IMG submission 89959) | Root nodule microbial communities of legume samples collected from Mexico - Turtle bean Mexico pink nodule | ecosystem: Host-associated > Plants > Roots > Nodule | place: Mexico: Nepantla... | reverse complement strand
ATTTTTTTTTAAAAAAAAATTTTATAATAGTTCAAATCACGGAGATTTTTATATCAAAATTTGTAAAGTAATTAACTCTTATGCTTCATAAAGCCATTTCAAATATGCAATTAAATTTCCTTTTAAAATAAAATAAAAAGTTCTTTTATGATGTGTTTAATATATTTGATGAGATGTGTCATAAGATAGATAAAGTGTATTCGTAAGATAGTTAAATTAGAAATTGGTAATCTGTTAACATTATTACAAACGCAATATTTAACTTTGTGTAGTAACAATTTATTTGAGTATAGAGAACAGAGTTTAAATTGAATAGATAATTAAAATATTTAAAAAAAGTTATAAATAAATTTAACTCATTCTCAATTTAATTTTTTTTATACATTTATAAATGTGATTAACCATAACAATGTTATCTCTTGGATCTAAAGTTGATGTTTCATTATAATTTTATTTTTAAAAAATTCATTAATAAATTTAAGAAAAAAATAATATATAAATTATTATTTACATCGATTTATCCTCACATATAAGAAAATTCTTAAGAAAAACATGTAGATAATATTAAAGGAAAGTTTTTTCATCTGATTTGGCATGATATTAATTTATTAGATAAAATTCAAACCCCCAAAAATAAAACTTTATCATATGTTATAATTAACATGGATTCACTTGAAACTAAAGTAACCCAACGTTCCAAAACTTAAGACTTCTTTGAACTATCTCTGAAAATTTGACCATAAGAAAATCCAATAACATGTCAAATTTAATCCATGTCTTGGACCTACGGTAAATATTGGATTAAAACAAATTTGTCTTTTTATATTTCACATTAAACTGATTTTTTTATTTATTTCTAGTTCAAATTTTAGATTTTTTAAATACTTTAAGTAAGAAAACTATTGAAATTAATCATCCTTAAGGTGAATGTTATAATATTATAATACAATACATACTATAAATTTATTTATGTTAAAAAAAAGACAATGACTATTTCAATAATTTTATTATTAAAAATAGTACTCAAAAAGTTTAAAATTTGAATTAGGAACGAAAATGAATTGTGTTATAATTTATGGAACTCAGACACTTATCTTAAATGACGTGTCGGTGTCGGATACTCATATCGGACACCAACACTCATATGACACTTGTAGGATACGTATCCGTGAAGTGTCAAATTCAAAAAGTATTTGTTGGATTTCTGATAATTGTAGTGTGGTTCTAACACAATTTTAAAAATGAAAATACATTAATTTTCTAGAAACTCAAACTTATTGTTATAAAATTTTATTATAATTATAAAAATAAGAAACAAATTCTTTTGAAACATTCGTGAAAAACATTTGTCTGCTCTAAAAAATAATCTGGAACATACTTGTGCACATAAATCTTTATTATAAATTTATATAATTCATAATTATATAATATATAGATTCGTATCCTACATTTTAAATATTAGACGTATCTTAGTGTCCGTGTCGTATCAGTGTCTGTGCTACATAGGTTATAATAATTTAAAAAAAAGAGAGTACATATTTAATCCTTCAAATTTTAGGATTTTTGATTAAATTGTTTTAAGAAGAATCATTATATAAACGTAAGGAAAAATATCAACATGGGAATACGCATATTGCTGCATAATCAAAATATTCGTTGACTAGGATAATATTTTAGGGTTTAGGATAACAATTTTCTAATTACCATATCAATATAATTTTGTCAACAATTTTTATTAAGTTTCAAAATGTTTTCCCTAAATTAGGAAATTTTATATTTTGGTGTTAAATTGAAATTATGTTTGAAAAACAGAATCTCTATAATAAAAAAATAAATCAATCCTAAGTATTTGGTATTGTTAAGATTGCACTTTTATTATACGTAACAAGTCAAAATAAATACAATAGTGTTGATTTAAATCATCATGTTATGAATAAAAATAAAATCAAAGATATTCAAGAAAAGTTGAAGGTTAAAAAGATATATCAAGTAGTATATAATGAATTATTGTATAATTTAGTTATTAGGTAAAAAAATTATCTTATTCATACGTAACAAAAGAAAATAAAAAATAATAGGTGTACAACTATCATATACACAACTATATTATTTCTCTTTTGTCTTTTTATTTTAAATATATTAATAAAAATGAGGGAGAATTACAATAATTGGGAATACATTCATTTATTCTTTTGATTGAAGAGATAATTAATTTATAACTATGAACATTACTTAGAAATGATAATAATTAAAAGAATAATTTATTGGATTGAACTGAACTGTTAAAGAATCACCACCCAAATAAATAAGCTAATCCTAACTATAAATTAATATTTCTACGCCTAATGAAAACATATAAATTATAGGAAACAATTAAATATATAAGTTCTTTGTGTATTTATAAATTAAATATAGCAAGTGCCCCATTACACATAATTTAATAACATTAAATGTAAAATATAAACAGTGATAATGTATAATTAATATCCGCACATACACTTATTAAATATTTATAACAATTGAATGATTTTTTCTCATTTTAATTAATTAAATTTAATAATTTGTCAGTTTTTGGACAAACTTATGACAAACCAAACATTGTGTGTGTTCGGCAGGAATCAAATTTACAAGTGAGTGGAATCCTCACATCAAGAACATTACAAAACATTGCTCCGAACATTCATGCCAACGTAAATCCTAATTTGTCGGACCTCTACTTTCCATCAGACCACAACCTTCTACTCCTTCTAATCATGATCACTTCCCCTTTCCTCTCCCTTTCTCGATACCCTTTTTCCCACACTCCCCGTCATTTCCCAGAAGGGGCTGCTTCTCAAAGTTCAAACTTTCTGCCAAATTATCAGTCTTTTGCCTATGGAAACCATGCAGGGACTGAATTTCCATCTGGGTCTTGCTCCAATGCTCTCAGAAGAAAAAGGGTGTCCGTGGTGTGCTCAAAGTCAACTCTGACTGTGGAAGAAGTGGCAGAGAGAGGAGTGAAGGGTGAGGGTGAAGAGTTTGATGCAATTGTTATAGGGTCTGGGATTGGGGGGTTGGTTGCAGGGACACAGTTGGCAGTGAAGGGTGCCAGAGTTTTAGTTTTGGAGAAGTATGTGATTCCTGGTGGAAGCTCTGGATTTTACCAGAGGGATGGCTATACTTTTGATGTGGGTTCTTCTGTCATGTTTGGTTTCAGTGATAAGGTCAGTTATTTTTTTGTTCTGGGTGCATGCTGTTTTTTGTGTGTTATGATTTACTTTAATTTCATTAGTGATGAGATGAATTGTGGATGATGTTGCACTGAAGGAATGTGGATGTTTTGTTTGTGAGAGGGACTTTCTGTTTCTCCCTGGTTGCAATGCATTCAGATTTTTTGTTTTGGAGGCATATTCATTAGTAAACACACTATTTTCTGTTTCCATCAGTGTTACTGTGCTTAATATTAAGAAAGAATTGGAGAGATTCACCTCACCTTAACCAGGAATAAAACCAAATTATTATGTGTGTGTATTTTACAAATTTGTGAAGTTGAGTTAGGCATAAACCTATTTACTAAGATTGGGTAATTATGTGAAACTGGGTTTTTGATCAATTAAGCGCCTAATAAGTGTAGTTTGCTCATTTTTTAATAATATGTTAGCCAATAGTAGATTTGGTCACTGGTAATTATTCTTATGTTGAATGATGTGATTCCTAGGATCATGAACACCATGTACCTTAAATTTGTGCAGGGTAATCTCAATTTGATAACACAAGCGTTGGAGGCAGTCGGTTGTCAGATGCAAGTGGTACCTGATCCAACAACCGTTCATTTCCATCTACCAAATAACCTTTCTGTTCGAGTGCACAAAGAATATGATAAATTCATTGATGAACTGACCAGTTATTTTCCCCATGAAAAGGAGGGTATTCGTAAATTCTACAGTGAATGCTGGAAGGTTTGTCTTAATTGAGGTGATTGCAGCCCCCTTAAGGCATTTTTGCCTCTCCTTGAAATTCACTTTTTTAAGAGCTTTAATGTGTTGTGGCTAGATTTTCAACGCACTGAATTCCTTGGAATTGAAGTCACTAGAAGAGCCACTCTACCTTTTTGGACAGTTTTTTCAGAAGCCCCTGGAATGCTTGACACTAGGTACTTTCATCTTGTTTATTTTTAACTGAAAGGCCACAAATTTAAAACTCTGAACTTCAATTCTAAAGGTAATATTGTTTTTTAGTTCCACTTAGCATATCTTTTCGGTATTTTGATTGATTGGAGGAGTTATATTTTAACTAATGATTTAAAAGAAATGGCGAGGGAAGCAAAGGGTGAAAAAGTGAACAAATACATCACTCAACTATATGTAATCTGCAGTTTGTTGCTTAATGCCACAACCACAACATATAACTAGTTGACTCAACAAATTTTACCCTTACCATGAAAGATCAGGGCGGTACTCGAGTTAGACATGCTTATGCAAAATCCTTACACAAATAATTCTTTATCCTACACCTAGAGAATTACATCTCATGTACACAGTCTTGTTCTTTTGGTTGGGTGGAGAATTTGGATTAAACAAATATTTTAGAAAACTTATATTGATCTCCTAACTCCTAAGGGGTCTCAGACTTTGTGATTAATTTGCTCAAATCTTTGAAATGCATCAATTACTGCAATACCAAGTTGTGCTAGTTTATTTATGAAAATTTCTATATGAAGATTTCAATCATGTGAACATCTGATTAAATTTTGCTAAGGATGTGATCAGCCATGATCATTCTTGGTTTATATGTGTCTATAAATATATATGTATGTCTGTGTGTGTGTGTGTGTATATATATATATTTTTTTTTTCTTTTGTACAACATTCATGAGGTAGAGGTTAACCCGTAAGCCTTGCATGCCTATTGCCTAATAACAGTACTCTACTGATAAGGGTAATTGAATCTGCACCTCCCTCTATATTTGGGCTTTTTATGAGTCTTTTCATTTGTTTTCACCACTTAGCTTTTTGACGTATCTTTTGACAGCCTATTATTTGCCACAAAATGCTGGAGCCATAGCTCGGAAGTACATTAAAGATCCAAACTTGTTGTCTTTCATAGATGCAGAGGTAGATGCGATAACTTATTTGATTCAATTAGAAGGTTCATGAATGTATTAAGGAAAATGTGTCTAGAAGTGTTATTCTGTAGAATGTGTTAAGAATGACAATGGGTCCCATCATACAAATTTGAGTCGTAAACAAACTGTGCCACATGTTTTGTATCATTTTCTAAACTATTTTAAAGTGAGATAGAAGTCATATTACTTATTTACACTTTGATTAATTATTCAATTGTTGGTGCATGATTGGTAATTTATATCCATGCTTGCAGTGTTTTATAGTGAGCACAGTCAACGGTATACAGACACCAATGATCAATGCTAGCATGGTAACCTCTTCATTTATCTTTTTCATTCTTTCTGTTCATTAAACTTTTGTATGGCATTAAGTAAAAGCACTTATTTCAAGTATGGTGGCCGGTACTATATAGTTCACCTTGGCCTCGCTTGCTCTCCATTTCCTGCATGGCTTGACTGTTTTTTCCCTCCAGGTTCTCTGTGACAGACACTTTGGTGGGATTAACTACCCTCTTGGGGGTGTTGGTGGGATTGCAAAGTCCTTAGCGAAAGGTCTTGCTGATCAGGGTAGTGAGATAATTTACAAAGCAAATGTCAGTGGTATTATAATTGAGCAGGGAAAAGCTGTAAGTGACATCAAAATAGAAACAAGATGACATTGTGGAAAGAAGCATTTTTTCTTCAATAACTGTACTATGCCTTTTGCAGGTAGGCGTGAGGCTTTCGGATGGGAGAGAGTTCTTTGCCAAAACCATAATATCAAATGCTACCAGATGGGATACATTTGGTTGGTTTCAAATTCAAATAAGAATTTTTTTTGTCAATATTTTAATGATAATCTTCGCAATGTTTCTCTGCCTTCATTAGTTCTTAGTTAGTTAATCCCTAATTGCATAATGTTAATCTTTAGGAAAGTTGCTGAAGGGTGTTCCACTCCCAAAAGAAGAAGAGAACTTCCAGAAAGTTTATGTTAAAGCTCCATCTTTTCTTTCAATTCACATGGGGGTTAAAGCTGAGATTTTACCACCAGATACAGAATGTCATCATTTTGTCCTTGAGGTAGTTGGAAGTTTGCTCAACTTAAATTTCTTAATAGTCCTTGTGGCTTAGAATGATTAATTAGCTTAATGCATTTCATCGGCCGCTCTCTAGAACAACTGGTCCGAATTGGAGAAGCCATATGGAAGTATCTTTTTAAGTATACCAACTGTTCTTGATTCATCATTGGCTCCCGAAGGTCACCATATCCTTCATATATTCACAACTTCTTCCATGGAGGACTGGGAGGTAGGCAATACTGATAAACAAAGTTCAAAACTTTCATATTGCATGCTTCTCTGACTTCAGAATCTGTTTTTGTCTTAAAATATCTAATGTCACTGTTTTCTGTACTAGGGTCTCTCAAGAGTAGAATACGAGGCAAAGAAGCAGCTTATAGCCGATGAAATCACAAGCAGATTAGAGAATAAATTGTTTCCTGGTCTTAGATCATCCATCGATTTTATGGAGGTGTGGACTACAACCTCATACCTCATCCCCAATTAGTTGTATTTGAAAAAAACTAATTGTTGTCTATTTGATTGCTTGTGGACCTAAATTCTGTCATGCTAAAGGTGATAATTAAACATAAATGTTTGCATAGCTACATTTGTTTTTAAAAGATCCAAATCCCAGTTATCTTTCAGGATAGTGATGCCTGTTTCTGTCGAAGTGTTTTTAATTGTTGGCAAATCCTTTATTTCCTTCTTTTTAGTGATTCTATATGGCTGTCCTCTAATGTCATATTCTTTTTTGTTATGCTTCCTATCATGTTATCATATGAAGTACCTTTGTAGATGGAGGAAACTAACTATATAATGCTTAGAAATTCTTTTGCCTTTTTTATTATGTGTATGTTTTCTGAAATTGTAAGCTTGCTTGTAGGTAGGGACACCAAAGACACACCGGCGATACCTAGCTCGTGACAAGGGGACATACGGTCCAATGCCACGTGGAACCCCGAAGGGGTTACTGGGAATGCCATTCAATACCACAGTAGGTCTACTTCCTTAACTGAATAACCGGTTCAGTTATAGAAAATATTCTGCTATGCTTTTAGAATGCACTGCTTAAAGCAAGTCACAAACATATAAAACTTGCAGGGCATAGATGGCCTTTACTGTGTTGGTGATAGCTGCTTCCCTGGACAAGGTGTTATTGCTGTAGCTTTCTCCGGAGTTATGTGTGCTCATAGAGTAGCTGCAGATATTGGTAAGATAGAGCATTCATTTTCCTTCCCAATAATAGCAAACGGTCCTTCAAATTCTGGCAAACCCTTACATAATGCTTCAAATGCAAAAGTGTTAACCATTTCCAAATTTTTGCTTACCCTTTACACATAATGTGAAGGAATGCTATTGTGTTGTTCCTCAAATGGTAATAGCAAACATTTGTAAGCATTCCTTCAAATGCACAAAGTTGTTGTTTCTATAAGAGGCACTGTTGGTACTGTTTTCTACTCATATTTAGAGTCACTGCTGTAGCATAATGAAGGATTCTATTAAATATCAGTGCATATTGCTGAGGTGAAATTTTGATTCTAATTAGAGAACAACATGGACAATACCAATGGTATTGAACATGTGTTTTTCCTGTTAACTGCAAAATTTTAAAATAGACATAATCAGAAATTGAATGTCTCATGGCATGTAACACTGAGATTTATTAAGAAGGAACTTTAAGTCTAACTTAACCTCAAAATCGGTTTATGAGATGAGATTTGCATCTAGTTATATATTATGAAGTGCTTTAATCTCTAGCCGATGTAAGATCTCCAACAAGATTGGTGGACATATAATTTCAGTTTTCTTATCATGATGTTATTTTCTTGTTCTTTTAAATAGGGCTGGAGAAAAAGTCACCTGTGTTGGATGCCATGCTGCTTCGGTTGCTTGGTTGGATAAGAACAATGGCATGAGGTTTCATACATAGGAGCATTTGTTGGATACAGGATGAACATCCCTTTTGCACAAGAAGTTCAACTTTCATCACACCATTGTTTCACTTCAGATTTCCTCTTCAATTTTCAAGAGTCAGCAATTTGCCACAGAAGATAGGTGGTGTCAGTTGCAACTCAATCCATGCATGCCACAGCTTGGGAAAAATGTTGGGGGGTCCAAAATAAATAAGCTTACAATGTATAAATCAAATGTGATGCTTTTCACAATTTAATTTATTACAAGTGATTCAAGTAAATTTTGGGTAATATTTAATATCGATTATTTTCATAAGTATTAGTCTTCTATGATATTAAAATATTAATAATAATACTTAGAACTTTGCAACCTTATCTGCAACCAAATAAATTGATGGAAAACTTATCTACATTTTTTATTTGTTAGTTTTTCTCAAGAAACCTCGAGTTTTAAATCTGTATGAAAATATGAAAAAAAAAATGTTAATTTTCTTATGATTTTTTTCCAATGAATTTAAGAAAATAATCAAACTTTTATCAGAGTTATAACAATTACTGTAGAAAATTCTTGTAGGAAAATTTGAAATAAATCACAAGTTTGATAAAATAAAAATTCTACATAGATTCACTGGAAATAATAGGGTTGCAACGAAAATCTATAATTTCAAGTTATATTTTGTGAGTTTTCTTACACAAAATTACTTACAAAATAAAATTAGCTTTTTTATTATATAAAAAATCTTCTTTTTCTTAACAAATACAAATATCCAAGGATATGATGACTTTAATTTTTTAAGTGAAGTCTTCATGCATATGACGATTTCACATTTTTTTTTGAGTGAAGTCTTCTTATAGGCTAATACTTCACTTTTTTAATGATTTTATATTAAATGCTTTTTTATATTTAACAATTTGGGTCATTAAATTTTATGTTATAAAGTTTTGTTTTTAATATTTTAAAGAAACATTTAGATGTTATATATTTTTTAAGATTGTTGAAAGTGAAGATTGAAGCAAACTCGTTTTAATATTATTTGATGTCTTCAACCATTTCAGTTTAATGAAGATTGAGTTGATGAGTTTATCTTACAGTTATATTAATACTCGAGTTGTATAAATGTATATGTTTTTTATCTTGATTAACTTTGATAAAAATATATCTAAGATGCATTAAAAGCAATCTTTCAAAAGCTAAGTTAATTTTGGTTGATTAAAAATATTCTTAGTCAAATGTAGAAGATTTATGGACCAATTGAACTCACCCATGAAAAAAATTATCAATGGATAAAATCAGATTATATTTTTATTAAATGGATTAGATTGAATTGTTAATTAAATTGTTAAGATTGTTAACTCAAATTCAATAACACAAAAAATAATGTGATCTGAATTAAAAGCAAAATCAGAAAGATTCTTTTGGATCAAAACAAAAAGTTTGTTGGTGTCAAGTTATATCCTTCTTGACAATTGTCATATCAAAAAAAGGTGTAAGCAACTTAACTATGGTACATACACAGCAAATGGATAAACTTGAGTCAATTAAACATTGTTGCAGAGTTAAGTATCTCTCTAAAACAAATATCTGAATTCTCCAGATAATGCTGTGCCTATGATCACAGCATGTGGTTGCTTGTTTCACCATGCTAATGCTAAGTGAAATACAATATTCACAAGACTAAATCAAAAAAGCCAGAAGAAGCTCTAGCTAGCTAGGTGCACCAATTGGTGTGTGTGTGTGAGTCTTGATTGATGCAGAGAGTGAAGTTTATGTTAAGCCCCAGATTGAAGTTTCATTCTTCTTAGAGAAAGATATGCCAAGAAACGGTAGCCAAAAACCATGGCTATTAGAGCAGCTACCTCTGTTGCACCACTATCAATTCTGATGCCATTTATGATTGGTGAAATGTGTTCATATTGAACCTTCAGCAGAAGTTTGTAGGTGTGGTAGTTGAAAGACATGTACCGGATCCATGAAAAAAATATGGGGACTCTCTGCCAAAGTAACTACACATGTTAACTATTATTCTGAACAAAAAAATGACAGACACTGACATATACATTAGTACAACATGAACACAGACACAGACACTCCACACATATAATTTTCAAAATGTAGGACATAAGGAGACGAATCTATATATTATATAATTATGAATTATATAAATTAAAAATAAAGATTTATGTATACAAGTCTTATGACTGGTTTAAAAGGATTTATTTTTTATTTTTATAATCATAATAAAAACTTATATAATAAGTTTGAGTTTTTTTAAAATTAATGTATCTGTTCTTTTTAAAATTATATTAGAACCATAGAATTGTCAAAGATCCAAAAAATAATTTTTGAATTGGACACTTATCGATACGTGTTCTATGAGTATCGTACGCGTGTCGGTGTCTGATATGTGCGTCCGACACAGACACATCATTTTAAAGGTGTGTCCGAGCCTCGTAACTAGTCCAGAATTGAATTTGACATTTAAAATCGTGTCAATTTTCTTTAGTTCAAGCTCTATTGTACTAGTGAAAATACCCTGAGGGGTTTGATGTTTTATTTGAAATAGAGACTGAACTGGAATGTTTGTTTACCTGCACAAAAAATCCTCCAGCCAGCATGAAGGTCATCACAGTTACTGAAGCTAAAGTTGTTGCTCTTTTCAAGTCCATTAATGTGGCTCCAATAGCAAGTCCAAGTCCCTGCTTCACAAAAACCATGGTAAGAACTCAATTTGGTTTGAAACACTGATTTTTTACAAAACAATTCCTTGTTTTTATTTTACTTCTTTTATTCAAAGGCATGAAAAATAGTATGAACATTTCTTGTTTGTTCACACAAATCTTTGAAAATAATATGGCTGATATAAAATCTTTTTACACTGTCATTTAATTATAGATTATCATATCTGACAAAAAAAAAACTATTGGTTTTTATAAAGTCATGTTATTGTGTTTTCTAATTGATTTTACTTTGTATAAATCTTTATACTTGCATTATGTGGAAACTGAATGCATACCTGAGCAGCCACTATGCAGAGGAAGACAGTAAGAATGGTGAGGAAAAATGGTGCAACACTGAGTTTGAGACCAGCCATGAAATAAACAACAAGTAGAAAAAGCACTGGTAAAATGAGGTCAAGTGGAAGGTCACTGGTGGTTCTTGCCAGGAAGTATGCACTTAGTCTGTACATATCTGCTGCTCTCTCCTTACTCAGCATGGCTCTCTCTTGAGGAAATGTGAATATTGCAGTGAAAACAGGAAAAAATCCCCAGAAAACAGCAATAAAGAATAGCAGTCCTGCCTGCAATCCACAAAGATCAATCAATATCTTACAATGTTCATGCTTCTGATAGCATGTCTAATAAAGAAAAATACAATTCTGTTGTACACTTTTTCTAATGTGTTATTGTTGGCTAAAATTTATTAAGATCACAAAATGTGTTTAACTATATTTAAAATATTCCTGTTTATGATTTTATAAGTTTCAATTAAATGCTTCGTCGTGGATTACCGCCAAGTCTCACTTTGTACTTTTTTAACCTTTTGGTTTGTATGAGAATGATTTATTGATGTATTTGCTCATGTGTTTGTTTTTAGGTGGGTTCTCTGAGTTTAGTCAGGTGGGTTGTTTTTAGACGTTTAGCGGCAGTTTGGTTTGGGTGGAGGGAGGCTTAGGGTGTATGTTCTATATAAGAGTTAAATCATTCTTGAAGTGATTCACATTTATTTATTTTTTATTATCGATAAAAAAAAATTCAATAAATTTTAATTAAAAATAAAGAATATGTTAGAAGGGATGTTTCCAGCATTCTAGATGTGTATGTGCTTTCTTTCTTTTCCTTGGTTTTTATGACTTTTGTCACCATTTTAAGAGTAGCAGAAATAGTTTACCTGATCTTGCAGATCTTTTGGGTTCTTGGTATCTGATTGCCACCAGAGTAATCCTAAGATGACAGCAGTAGATAAAACTTGAGTGATTCTTAACCAGCTAAAATAGTCATGTCTACGTTCTTTGATTCCTCTCCAAAACAATATGGAATATTGCTCATCCCAACTTGCTCCCCATTGTCTCTTATGAGAACACACTTTAGACTTCACTGCTTCATCAAGGGGTATAGGAACCATTAGTTTTTTCTTTTCTGTTTCTGCTACTCGTGTTTCATATGCCTCCACCAGATACTGTTCAAATTCATCTTTGATGACATCAAGATTTTCTCATCTCAAGACTTGCATGATATTAAAACTCAACACTAAACTACATCAAATTTGCTTTGGTCATGAAAACCTACGCAAAAACTATGTCTACCTACTACTGATAGTGTAAAGAATTTTTGTATAGAATCATTTAATCACGAAAAGTGATATATTGACAACTTGCACCAGTCTACAACCTCATTTCTTTGTCTAAAATTTTAGTTTTTTTCATGAAATGACAAAAATACCTTTTTTTCATATCATGAATCACAGGTTGTATACTGGAGCAGGTTGTTAATGTATCCTTCATGTTTAATCACAAGAGCAATGATATATTGACACTCTGCTCCACTATATGACTTTTAGTTGATGATATAAAAAGGGTATTTTTGTCATTTCATACAAAAATTGAAATTTTAGATAAAGAAAGAGGGTTTGTATAATGGAACAAGGTTGTCTATGTATCATTTTTGTAATCCACAAATTGACATGCATGATAAGTTTGATAAGGTTACCTCGTGTACAACTGCTGGTGATGGTTTTCCATTTGGTGTTTCTGCTTCTGCATTTTCCATCTGCACTCTATCTTCCAACTCTGAAGGTAGGGAAACATCATTTATGTTTCCATTAGCAAGGTCTAACAAAAACTCTGCCGGGTTCATGGAAATAAGTGGTGAACATCCTATAGACTGGAAGTAAGTGAGTGTTTCTGATGCTTTTCCAAAGTAAAGCAAACTCCCTTTTCCAAGAAGGATCAGCTTGTCAAATTTGTGAAAGAGTCTGCTTGATGGTTGGTGGATTGTTGTCACCACTGTTTTGCCAGCCTACAATTGCAATTCACAAGCTAGTGATAAAGGTTTAGTCATGGATAAGATACCTTGCAGGTTCATCATCAAGCATAGAATAAAATTTTGCGATTTTCACTTATTTTTAGTCAATAATACCATGTTTGAGAGTGTTAGGACAGATCCGATACCCGGACCAAAACTCAATCACCTATTTAAGTAACATGGTTTCTCTATATGAAGAAGAGAAGAATTTGATAATCCTAGTTTTATTAGTCTTAGTATAGGGTTATCAAATTTTTCACTTCTTCCTTCAGAGAAACCTGTTACTTAAATACGTGATTGAGTTTGAGTTTGTCTATAGTATTGGTTCTGTCCTAAGCGTGTTAAAAAGAGCGTCTACCAGTATTTCTCATGAGATATTAGGTGTGGTCTAAAATCTTAGGATATGATATGACAAATACCTCTGCTATGTCTTGTAGCATCTGAACGATCCTCAAGGCTGTTGTAGAATCCAAACCAGATGTTGGTTCATCAAGAAAAAGAAGAGAAGGGTTGATTATGATCTCATTGCCAATACAAACTCTCTTTCTCTCACCACCAGATACTCCACGAACAAAGGAACCACCAATCATAGTGTCTTGGCACCTTTTTCATACATAAAATGTAAACTATTGGATTCCATATTTAAGTAGTAATAACATGTAAAATGGTTATAGTTCTCTCTACTCTTCACTCCTTACCATGTCTTTTTCTATAATGTGACTTTTGTGCTCATAATAATTTCGACACTCATTGTTAAGGATATGGAATGTAACCATTTACCTCTCCAAGCCAAGCTCATAGATTACATCTAAAGCTCGTTTTTCCTTTTGCTCCTTTGTGAATGTCTTTGGAAGCCTTAGCCTGGCTGAGTATGTCAAAGTCTCTTTCACAGTCAAGTGAGGAAAAAGAACATCATCTTGTGTCACAAACCCTATCCTGTCACAAACAAATACAAGTACACCATTTGAAGGGAAAATAGTGTTAAACCTCTATCCTATTGATGGAAGTTCATTTTGATCACTAACAAACTTGCAACCTTTGACTTGTTAAGAATTTCATCACTATGTTTAAATTAAGAGAAAATCTTATATGCATTGATGAAATAACTACTACAAAACTGTTATATATGATAAGGTGGTTAACTTTTAGATAATTATCTTAAAAATAACTTCTTTAGTTTAATTTAAGTACCCTCTTTATTTTCACTTTTTGAATATGTTTCTTGCAGATGCACTTGGAAGGTGGTATACAAATACACCATATAAGCATGTAAATATGGCTATTATAATTATATGTTTTACCTGCTCTTAAGGAACTTAGAGTATGGTTCATCATTGTAAGTGATAGAGCCACCACTTATAGGATGGCATAGCCTGCCACCAAGAAGGTTTAAAAGAGTTGTTTTTCCACTTCCTGAGGGACCCATCAATGCCAAAACTTCCCCTGGATTTACAGAACCAGTGATCCCATTCAAGATATCCTTCTCCTCAGTTGTGGTCATGCCTTTCATCACTACCTTGTAGCTCACATCTGTGAACTGCACATTCCATAACGAGAACAAAACTCATTATATGTGTGTCATCCATCACCAACACATCATAAGAACTATGCTCAATGTTATAAAGTTCAAAATATATTCAAGTACTAAATAGCTATGTAGCATAGACTGAACACGGACAATGATACAATATGGAAACACATAATCCCTAAAATGGAAGATACGCATAAGTTCAAAAAATATTCAAGTACTAAATAGTACTACTAATTATGTCAAGTTGTATAATGATGTCTAATATTGAATCTGACAGAAGTTGGTATAGAGATTGGTGCAGAGATGGAGATAATTATACATGTAAAATGTGCATTACCTTGAGAAATATGGGTAAAGTAGGTTCTGTTTGAAACTTTGTCCTAGGCCCAGCTTCGATATCTTCAGCTGCAACATACATAGTAAACAACCCTTTTTATAGAATTCAAGTTGGGAAAAAGAAGCTCCTTAATCAGAGGCCAACACAATTGTGCACTAGAAATGAATAAATGTGCTTGTTCTTGATCTTGACCAAGTCTATGTGGTGGTGTTATGTTGAGAGGGCAGATATCTTTAAAATGATTCGAAAGAAACTATGCATGGATGCTTCTCATGTCAGTGACACTACATGATCCATTAAAGGGGTGCAACATTTGCTGGTCATGAAAACTCATGTGGGGTAGCATGGATCATAGTGAAGTTGCATCCTCATATCAGTGAAAGTGAAAAGTCAACCTGAATTTAATCGAGGGGCCCAAGTATGAGGCAATTTGGTCTCCCAGAAAAAAGGAAGAAGGAAAAAAAAAACACAGACAGAGACAGTTTCACTTGTGTGTGGAGCCATAGGTACGACATAATTAACAAGTAAAATTGTCTTTCAAAGACATTAGTTCACAAAATGTGTCAGGTTCCCCTCATAACAGTACCTCAAGAAGAAAAATGCTTGGAGCTTTATATATGATGATGGACATAGATGCAGAAAGAAACCAAAACCTTGACTGAGAAATCTCTCCAATAAATTGAAAAGCCACCCAATGAATCACATCAGAAAACTTGTACAATTAGTAATTAATACAATTAATTAAACTTACTTTATACAGCTACAATAATTATGTTTTTCAATCATCTTATAAACATATATACCTTAAAAAAAATAATCATTAAATAAAAACTAATTTTAAAAACAAAAATAATTAGTTACTATTTGACTAGATTAGCACGACCATTTTATAAACTAAAAAAATTATGGTATCTAAAATAGTTTATATTATTAAAAAAAATTATAAAATAGTTTTTAAATTAGTATCTAACCATTACCTATCAAGGTTTTAGTTACTTACTACTTTATACCCTAAATTAGTTTTTATTAATCTTTTAGAAACTAATTTAGAAGCTAAAATATTAGTAACTAAAACCTTAGTTTCTAATTTAGATACCAACTTAGAAACTATTTTATAAATTT
>Ga0123341_1002070_pt1 | contig 16073 bp, 11 predicted proteins | sample Turbeapinknodule_FD_89959 | JGI IMG/M metagenome (GOLD analysis project Ga0123341, IMG submission 89959) | Root nodule microbial communities of legume samples collected from Mexico - Turtle bean Mexico pink nodule | ecosystem: Host-associated > Plants > Roots > Nodule | place: Mexico: Nepantla... | reverse complement strand
TCTTTACGCTTGCGAGTTCTTGAGCATACTGTGAGAGAGAACATTGCACGGTTCCTTAAGAGTTCTTGAGTGTTGCTCTTGAAGTATTTGGTGGTTCAGTCACTGACTTGGGCGTTGGAGTGCAATCGGCCGCAGCGGCGCCGCTCTGTTCTTTTGCAGGTTCTTGAGGTTGAAGCGGTGCACACGTCGATCCAAGTTTGACGAGGCAAGTTCCAACGTTTTGGTCAACAGGCAGGATCATATATAATATATAAATTCGTGTCCCCGTATCCTACATTGGTGAAAAAAAAGAGAAAGAAAGAAAAAGAAAAAAGAGAAAGAAAGATTCATGTTAAAATCATGAATAAGTAAAAAGAAAATGAGGAAAATCGTAAAGTCAAAAGGAAATGGTGATTAGATAACACATGTACTATAATTAGATTGTAAGTATGTTCTTCTTCTTTAAAATGTGCAATTTGTTATATGAAAAACCAATACTTTTTGGAAGCTCGACCTCATTATAACCCTGTTAAAGACCTTAACATTCATGCTTTTAATATGTTTGTGATATAAAGATGAAATGAAAAACAACTATGATTTGTTATTATTCAGTGAAAATAGAGAGCAACACTTACCTGTGATCATATGAGAAGAAATTCCTTAATGAATTGTCCTTTTATTATTTTAGTTTGATCCTGAAAGATGATTGTATCTATATTTTGCTTTATTTGAATTTGGAAGCAACACAAGTTTCTAATTTTTTTGTTGTTTAGTGAATAAAGTTGTTTTGATATTTAAATTTAAATATGATTTAGTTATATTGATTTACTTTGCTTGATTTCAAGCAAGATTATACAGCCACTTATGGATATTAATTGAAAAAATAACTATAATATGACCCCTAATTTATGAATTTAAACCTTCGCTAGTACAAAATATCCCAATGACGACACTTATTAGAAAATCTTCGTAAAAAAAAAAGCAATGGCAATTTTATAATTATTAGGGGCTTTTAACGACAGTTGTGCTAGAACCAACGTTAAAAGGGTTTCATGGTGGAAAGTAACGACGGTTGTGGCTAGAATTTTTGTTAAAAGGAGTTCAAAAAGGGAAATAACGATAGTTCATGTGAAGAACCATCGTTAAAAGTCACATCACATAATAGAAGTTCTCGCGCCCTCTTACTCCCACTGTCGTATTCTTCACCTTCCTCTCACCCTGCTCCGCCCATTGTTTGTGTCGCTGTGTGCCTGCTCTGTGGTGCTCTGAAACCCTGCTTCGCTTACTGTTTGTGTCGCAAGGTCGCAACCAGTCCGAACCACGCACTAGTTGTTGTTCCGAACTTCACGTCGTCACTACACCTACGAACCTCGCTCCCCACCGTTGCTAACCACTTTGCACTGCGGAACTGACATTTGAGGTTAGTGTTTTATTTACTGTTTAAGTTTTTAATAGATGTGTATATGTATGTTTTGATGTTCATGATGAGTTCGGGTGTCCGACCTTCATCAATTTTGATTTAGTTTTTGATGAATTGGATAATATTTTTATAAATGATGCATACAAGATAGGGGTGGAAAAATTCCGACAGTTTTGCTCCTTGTATAAGAAACCTCCTAACTATTTTAAACACATTATATATAGATTAGACAATTTCATTTAACATCTATTATTACTTATACATTACATAATGTTATGTGTTCTAACATGAAATCTTATTATTTCAGTGCATATGTTGAGTGAGAAGGGAAGTGGAAACCCGAAAAAGCTAATGAAGACCTGAGAGATGGAGCAACCCCTAACCAAGCCCAACCTTCCAGAAGGATGACCCGGAGTATGAAACAAGATCCAAGGCTAGGTCAAGACAAACCACTAGCCAGTACCTCAGAGCCATCATTCCTTAGAGGATCACCAGGAGCAGAGCCCAAGCAATGGGAGCTGAGCACCAACTAGTCTCTTTGTTTTTTATTTCATTATAGTAGAGTTCATATAGCATAATAGGGGGTGTATTTATCAAATTGGGCTTGTGCCAAGTCCATTAGGGTTATGAGGTAGCCCTAGCTTCGAGAAGCTAGGACTAAGGGGCGACATTGACCTAGTCAACCCGTAGGTTGCCCCCTTCTTCATTCCTTTTCTACCCCTCCCCCAACTTGCCCACCAAGGCACTCATTCCTATAAATAGGGTGTCTTGCCTCATGTATTGACACATTAGAAATTTGAAGAAAAGAAACTTTGTCAAAGTGATTTTGTGAGTCTGAGTACTCTAGTTTATCTGGGTCTTATCTTGGGTGAGTAACATCTCAAGTAGCAGCTTTTGCACCACTCATCTTGGAGCCTTTTCTTCTCCAAGTGGCGTGACTTCCTTCTTCTCCATAAGCTCTCTTCAACTCTTCCTCTTTTATTTTTATTTGCGTCTTCCATTCCATTCCTCTATATACATTCATGTTTGTCTCTTAATTGTTGGTTCTCTTGTCTTGTTATCTCCCTTTCCACCTCTTATCTTCGTCATCATTATCACCATATACTTGTCTTTTCTCTTTGCCCTTCTGAAGTGAACCTTCACACTTTCTTAACTACTTGGTTAAGTTCGTGTCCAGTGAGAATACTCTTAGGGTCCTCACCTTAAATTGTTAAACCCAAAAATCATAACAAAGTGAAACCAATTAAAATGTGCAATCCTAAAATCAACTCACGTCAAAAGCTTAGATGAACCTTAAGGTATTTAAAGTATATTTGTTCACTCACTTTAATGTGTGTCATTCATTCATTTAATAGAATTTATTTTGACTTGTAGTGCAATAAGCAATCCTGAAATTATGAGTGTGGTTACTATGCCAGGCGATGGATGTCAACTATTTGTGAGCTGGAATTGATAGAGGTTGGGATCAGGTAATACCTCAATACACTAAGACATTAAATTTGGTGTTTATTATTTATGGACTAATTAAAAAAATTTCAAATGTCACAATTTTTCAATGACTCACATCCGCTAGATCCTTAGAATTGACTGGAAAGTACTTATAAGTTTCTGACCCAAATGATAATGCTTAACATATTTGAATGCTAGGAATAGATTTGAAATGTTAATTGCTATCAACATCTAATCGTAATGCTAATTAGTTTTTATAAATATACGAGGAATCGATATTTAGGACACTCTCTTAATAATTTTATATGCGAGGAATCGATATAAATGACTTTTATATGGACATCAACATCAATCTAAGGATAGAATATTACCATGCTACTCAAAATACAAAAGAGTAAGAATGATGGACCATAATCCCAATTTTCTCAATTGAACCAACAAACTCTTTGACTTACTTTCTTTACAATTCTTGCAATCATTATAACAAACTCCCGACAAACTTTATTATTTTGTTTTCTATTTAGTGAATCTTATACTTGATAATTTAAATGTTCATTGTGAGTTCGATATTCGTCCTTAGGGACAAATTATTACTTTTGACACGGTATACTAAAAAGAGTCATCAAACCTCTTTGGAGAAACAAAGTTGAATTGTCAAAAGCGCCTTCTCATCCAACTCGTCCCATTGCTTGTTGGTCATAAAGGTCGACTTCTTTGACTTATCCAAAGCTTTCTTTATCCATTTTGAGTAAGAACAACTCTCATTTGGACTTCCTAGATAGAAAAATTAATTTTTCCATCAAACTTCTTAATGTCAAATTTAGTAATGGTTGACATAATAAATTCTTAATTGAGTAAAAACTTTGACACCACTTGTTATTGTATATGTGGTTAGGGTCAATTTGTAGCAAAACTTATAGATCAATGGACATGTATTTTGTATAGAAAAGATATAAAAAAAAATGGTGAAAAGCATGCCTAGAGCCCTCCAACTCTAGTTGCACCTCGAAGCAATGAAGAAAAGAGGAAATTTATAGGATTCTTGCAAAAAAAAGGAAGAAAAGCAAGTAAACAAGGATAGAGCAAAAAAAATCAATTTGCCTAATGCATGAAGAAAGGCTCAACAGATTGAGTTTAGAGAATAAAGCTTCATAAAAACACTCAATACGTTGAGCGCTTCAACATACACTAAGTGAATTCAAGCCAGAACAAATGAATCAAAGGGTTGCGCACATTCCAAAGGGTTGAGCATTGAGGATGGTTAAATATGAAGAAAGCCCAATTTCACTCAAGAAGTGATGGAAGAGTATCTCGAAGAACTCATTTTGGGCCTCTGACAAGGACTATTGCTAAAAGGTTGGAAGAAGAATAAGGAACTTAGAAGACTCTCTTTTGGTGGAGAATTAATTATTGATTGATCTTCCAATTTCTTTGGTCTTGTAAAAATTACACAAAGTAGTGAAGACTTTATTTTGGGCTTGTATTTGGGCCTTTTCATGGTCCATGTATTGGGCCAATTAGTGTAGGATATAAATAGAAAAAGAAAAGTCTAACTAGAGTTACAAATGGGTCTCCTTGGACCCAAACCAACTCTACACCATCTAAGGTGCACAAATAAAAATCTAGAGTGCAAATAGAAAGCATGGAGTGACAAGGAAGGAATGAAGGTCCACATGTCATCCCCTCAATGGAGAGGATTCCCGCCAATGCCAAAATGTCACTTATCTTCATGAAAATGGAAAGGATTCTCTCCAATTAAAGGAGGGCACTTGTCAACCTTTAATTTGAGAGGATTTGCTCCAATGAGAGAAAGTCAATTGTCACCATGGGAGTGGAGAGTTTTTAGGGTTCAAACTTGCACCTTGGTTGCCCTTAGCACAATAAATACAAGTGCTAGCCCTCTTATAAATTAGCTTAGAATTGATAAAGAAATGTTGCTTAAGTTTGTGCACAATTTGTCTTCTTTGCTCACTCTTTGTTAGCACTAGTTTTGTGTCTAGATTAAAGTCACTTAGGAGTTTGCCTTACTTCTTCCAAGTCTCTATATTCATCAACCAAATGAATCTTCTCCATTCAGTTTTCTTCATCCATTTAACCCACCCAAAGCATCCATCAAACTTATGCTACTATAGGGACTTAAAAGAGGTGAGGCACTTAAAAGAGGTGAGGCACTTATCCATCAAACTTATGCTACTATAGGGACTTAAAAGAGCATGAGATTCCAATTCACCACTCCCTAAGGCCAAATCCAGTTAATTCCTTAATCATGGTTATCTAGAAATCAAACTCCCATAACCGATCCTTTAGCTTACAATAGTTTATTTTCTACATTAATGATGGAGCAGTTCATGCCAAACTCTTAATTGTGTTCCCAGACATTAAGTTATTTGGATTATTTGAGTTGGTTGAAAAGAAGAAAGTATTTTCCAATATCATTTAACTTCTAAGATCAATAATAATGATTCCTCGCTTATCAAAATGCAAATTCAAATCAATGAACTTAAATAAACATGCATATTTATAAGTAGCTAAACATAGAAATGTACATTGTTCTTCCATCCCAACAAGAGGAATTTAGCTACTCATGTTAATTTTACAAGACAACTCAATATTAAATAGCTAGCAACTAAGGACATATGACTTTGGATTATGTGTTTCAGCTTGATATTTTCTTTCTTCACCTCGTCTAACCTCCTTTTTCTCTAGACCAAATCTCTCTATTTATAGTGATGAGTGTTGGACTGGATTTATATCGGATTTACCAGCGCATGAGAAATTCGTTCAGCTAACCCTAGACTCCTTCCTAACGAGTTGGTTCCACCTCTCACTTAGCCTTTACTCCCTATTTCACTTCAAACATCGTGACATCCTCTTGCTTTATTTAACTATCCACAACCATTCTTATCATCTCCATATAAAACACAAGTAAAAAAAATAATGCAAGGAGAATAAGTAACCTATCATAAGTTTTACTTAAATCTAACTGAAGTGTTATAAAATATAATATAATGTTAAATAAAAACAAGTAATTCTACATAGATGATATATATATATATATATAATAAAATAACTATTTAAAAATCTTCTTAAAACAAAATCCAATCAAATGAGATAAACTTATAACAATGATACAGTGTATGTTTAAATTTCGGTTAAGAAATTAAGTTGAGTTTAAATTAAGTTAAGTGAATTGAATATTGAGATAAAAAAAAATTCTAATTGAAAATTGTGAACTTCTACAAGCCAATTTGGATCTTACATCAATCACAATTTTTTTCTTTACTTGGTTGGTATCATGCAAGACTACTTGTTAATAATTGACTAAAAAATAAAAGTAAGAAAACATTTTCTAAAAAAAGTTATGTTTACATGCGTAATAGGACCTTTTCCTATATTTAGAAAAAGGTGAAATGGTACTTTTATGCATGAATTCTTCATTAAAATTTTAAAAAATTAAAATAAATTGTTCATTAAAGCAAAACTTTTCTAAAAAAAATATACTATAAAATACGACTTTTCTATAATAGTAATTTTTAAAAAAAAATTATCTATTAGATAAATTTTGCAACTAGTATTATAAGTTCATGGATGAGAAGAATTTTAAAGAAATATCTGACGAGCTTAATATGAACAAATGTTAATTATATAATTTTTAAAACATTTTTCAATTTAATTATATATTATTCTAAAGACACCAATGAGTTGAGAAGTAATCTAAAGATACCATTCGATTAAGTTATAGGTTATTTTCAACAACTCTTTTTTATTTGAGTATAATAATAACTTATTTTTAGATATAATTACTATAAAATCAACCAGCTATATTTTTTTATATTCTTAAGGATAATTACTATATTTTGTAATTGGAGAACTACGTAAGATTATTTCACAACTTCAATTATACTCATTTTTTTATTTTTTATATCAAGTTTCAAACACGTCTAAAAATATAATTTTAAACAGAATTAAAGAATAATACTAATTAACATAAAGAAAACAATTAATTTTAGTTTGATTTAAGTTGAAAATAGTATTTTATTACTTTTGAACCTAAAGACAAAAATGGTAATCACAAATTGAATTGCTATATTGAAAACCTAGATCACAAATTGAATTGCAACATCTAAACATTCCTATCCTAAATTCCTATATTTGACTGCGAGTATATTTGATATTCCAACAAAACGCACTAACACTCATGTCATGTTGTGTGGATAGAGAAATGCTTTTGCTTACAAATTAAGCTCTTTCATCTTCACTAATTCACTCACACTCTTTCTCTCTCTCTAGAATCCATGGCAGCCATTGGTCTGAACGGCGTGAAGGTGGGGACGACGTCGTCTCAGGCGTACCTTGAAGGCAAGGCCGTGAAGGAGACAAGGGCGTTGATGGCTGAACTTTGTCGCCATTTCTACACCCTTGGATGGGTCACAGGAACAGGTGGCAGCATCACCATGAGGGTCCATGATGACTCCATTCCCAAGCCTCAACAGCTCATACTCATGTCCCCTTCTGGTATCTTCCCTTTGCCCACCCTTTCATTTCCGACTCACAAGTTTAGATTTTTTTGTGCTTTATTGCCATCTTGGGCTTGTTTGGTTTCTGGGTGTGTGCCAGATTCTTTCCCTGCTGTAGAATCCTTTTAAGTATATTTGAACCTAGTTTGAACAAACATAACCACATAGAAGAAGAAAAACAAATTAGTCTTCCCTAAAATTATAAAATCATTATCGTTTTAGCTTAGCTGATTATTAATTTATGCTTAAGTTGGTTTTTTGGGTGGAGATTTATTTTCTTTATTTTCTTGTCCAGTAAATGCGTATGTATTGGCTATGTAGAAGTTGATCGAAACAAACCTTACATTCAATGTGGTTATTGCCTCATTGCTCAAGGTGTGCTTGGATAGATAGCTTAAATTCTTATTGGATAAACTTTTCTATATGCACTTTTAAAGAAAAAAGGAATGTAAGAGGAATCAGGCATTATTAAAAGGAGGTTAGCTTCTCTCGTAAGTTCAATGTATCATAGCTTTTTGAAAAAGTTAGATGAGATAAGAGAACTTCTATAAGAGTTAAGGACATAAGTTGATTTTAACATATAGCAAAAAGTCAATTCATCTTACCTTGCTATTTCATTTTCTTATAAATGCTTTTGGAGAAGTTTATCAGAGAGAGCCTAACTTTTTTTTCGTAAATTAAAATCAACTTATGCATTTTAACTTTTATAAAAGCTATAATGTTTTCTCTTAAAACCGATGTGTACAAGCTGATTTTAGTTAAGGGGAAAAGTTTAATTCATTTTTTCTTCTTATTTTTTTCCATTAAGTACTCTCGGAGAAGTTTATCCAAACATGGCTTTGATCATGCTATAAATTTGATGATGAATTCTAATCTAAATTAATAAGTCTGAAGGCTAATAAATTTTACCTAGAAGGTTGTTGAAATAAGCTAAAAGGGTTTATTATACGTACAAGTCATTCTTATGAGTTCAAATACGCCCTGTAGAAGCTCTTTGATACACTCCTTGATAATTTAATATGGTTTCTTTGTGCTAGAGATGATGAAATGAAACACTACTGTTATGCACTGTTAATTGATTCATTTTGATCTTCCTTTTTTGCTGAAAAATGTGTGCAGGTGTTCAGAAAGAAAGAATGGAGGCAGAGGATATGTATGTGTTATCAAACAGTGGAAGCATTTTGTCTGCTCCATCTCCTAAACCTTACCCACACAAGCCTCCCAAATGTACCGATTGTGATCCACTTTTCAGGAAAGTAAGTTTGGTTTAACAATAATATATTAGTTACTGTAATTGAGTGATGCAGACTTTGATATGCACATTCTTCTTTTGATATTTCCGCAATACTTTGTTCAACTGCTGTATGTATTTTGTATTTTTTGTGTGTGCACAATAGCTTTTATTATACTTTTGAATATATGAGTGTTGTCACTTAAAGTTCAGACATTTGAATTTCTGGGGGATTAAATGACTGACATTTGGTTGATAAGTGTCTCCATACCAATGTTTTGAATAAAATCTGGTAAATGCTATAATATCTGTAAGATTTACTTTAAACAGGAAGTGTCTAGTATTTGGCAAATAGAAGTGACTGAAATTTCTTGAGAATAATTGTCATTTTGTCAAATCCACTGTAGGCTAACCTAGAAACTTACAGATCCTATTTCTTTTGATAAATTAGCTATTGATATAAGCTTCATACATCTCTTTCACTTCCCCTGTTTTAGGCATATGAAATGCGAGATGCTGAGGCTGTTTTCCACAGTCACGGAATAGAATCTTGTCTTGTAACAATGATCAATCCATTATCAAAGGAGTTTCGAGTAAGTATTTTATTCATGGATGGTTTTTTTGTTTCAGATTAAAGACACTTTCAAAATTCTGATACATAATTGTTAGTTGTAATGTCAATATATCTTTGGACGGGGTTTAGATTGGTAATAGTGAATGCAGCTGAGCAATAGTCTCATTCCCTGACTATAAGACTATTTGATGGGTGCTCAATTCCAAACGTACAACTATCTTTTGAAAAAACAAGAGTTTCTTTATTCCAGAGAATTTAGTGGAGAAAAGATTCAAGTTCCAAATAATATACTATAAACTAGAACTTGCATGGGATATCCTTGTTGGTTTGAATCCTCTATCTGCTATTCTTATTTCCGAAATATAAGCAAGGCATGACACCAAAACAGTGAAATAATTAACATGAGAAATCTTGACACTTGATGAACATTTTGCACTTAATCTCTATTGTATTTAAATATGTGGCTTCTACCACCTCATGTACCCAGAATTTGAAAGTTTAGCTCTGCTTCTAATACTGAAAAAATTGTGAAGGAGGAAGGGCCAGGAATAGGCATTTATATGTTATACTTCTACAGCACAAATACTTTTTAACACGTCATTTTGAATGGAGAATTTTTATGTTTTCTTGGAAGAGGGTGGATGGGGGAGGCACGTGGCATCCTGCTTCCCTTGCATCCTTTTCATGTTTTCTGTTGTTATTTTCCTGATCAAATGTAGGATGCAGATTTTGTGTTGTTGTAGCTTATTACAAGTACTTTGTGAGAGACCAAACATACTTTAAAGTAATATGTTTCTTTTTCACGTTGTCTTGCTCCATGCTTTTGTTTCCTCTTCCTATAATACTATTTTCATTTGCATCTGGTTGTCTCCACAAATGGCAGATTACTCACATGGAAATGATAAAAGGAATCAAAGGGCATGGCTATTATGATGAACTTGTGGTCCCCATAATTGAGAACACGGCCTATGAGTATCAGCTCACAGAGTCTTTTGCTAAAGCTGTATGTTTCTTCTGATGATTATACATTTGAATTAAATATCTGTTTGGAAATCTGGATGATTTTTGCTTACTTTTCTTTTTCTCAGAAGAAAACCATGGGTGATGTGGCTTAGTTTGTTATTCTTTCTCTCCCATTTTGCAGATAGAAGACTACCCAAAAGCAACAGCAGTACTTGTTCGCAACCATGGGGTATTTGTCTGGGGAGATTCGTGGATCAGTGCTAAAACTCAGGTTTTTGCTATCTACATTCCCCAGGAAGACTGCGATGAATTTCATACATGTTGTTTAGCATTCTGCTTGAAGTTTCCATAAAATATAATACTGCAAAAAACAGGTTTTTTGGAAGGGGTGTTATTTACAGTTTTCATGCTCATTCTTGGAGTTTCAATAAAATATAATACTCTTCTAATAGACAGTTGTCTTTAGTCGTGCTTTCTGGTAAATTGATGCTATTTTTTTTCAGTCTGAGTGTTACCATTACCTCTTTGATGCTGCTCTCAAGCTTCACCAAATGGGATTGGACTGGTCGACTCCAAATCATGGTCCAATACAAAGTGCTAGGAGGGGTCTAATAAGTATTGATGGGGAGTCGAACGTGTCAGTTAAAGCGAGTAAATCTAATGGTGAAACTGATCCATTCCCAGTGAGTTCACTTAATCCTTCTATTTTTTGTAATCTTTAGGTCATTAAGGGGTTGTTTGTTTTGTGAAAATTACTATGTTTTCATTTTCTCCTTTTTCATTTAATTACAAAAATATCACCTTGTTTTTACTGTATTCAGTTTTCTAAAGTTTATACAAAAAACAGTGAAAACAACTTTTTATTGTTTTCTATTTTTACTGTTTTCCATACAAAATTTTGAGAACAGAAAAAAAAATTGAAAACGTTTTTCTAACCAAATGTCTTCTATATTTGAGTTTTTTTATTTTCTTAAATTCTTGAAACTATATCCTCTATTCACAGTCGACTGATAGTTCTAGTTCCCAATTCATTGAATAAAATTATTGATTTTTATCTTTATTTGGGTTGCAGCGTTGCATTGTTCTTGACATTGAAGGAACTACTACGCCCATATCATTTGTTTCAGAGGTTCTCTTCCCTTATGCCCGTGATAATGTTGGGAAGCATCTATCTCTAACATATGATACCCCTGATACCAAAGCTGATATTGAGCTGCTTCGTTCCCAAGTAAGATTTTTTAGGTTGTATGGTTTAGGCATTTTTAACCCTCCAATTGGAATATTTGGTTTAGGCATTGAATAATTGTAATACAATACTATGGAATGTTATACCTTTTTAGTTGACACTGAAATGATATGTTAGACATGTGAGTGGGATTGTGGTTTTAAACTACTCTGTCCATGATTATTAAAAACATTAATATCGAATTGCCTGTCTGGTTTATGTCATTCAATTCTTCCTCAAGTGATTATACTTTTTTTGGAGTTTATTAAAGCATAGTTATATAGAAGTGGTCCATGAATGTAGAAAAGAGATGAGAAGGAAACTAAGGGTGTATTTGTTTTTTAATGTTTGATTTTTCAGTTGCTATGTTTTCACTAATGATTACATAAATATCACTGCTTTCATTTTGTTTCATTTTTCAAAAGTTTGTAAATGAAATGATAAAAAAAGTATTATGGAAGTGTGCCTTTAAGTCGCATAGATAAGCTTTATGGTAGTAATAGAGAACTATGGAAACCAGGGACTGCTAGATTGTAATATTCGAAGAATATTTACAGAGAGAAATATTCAGTGAGGTACATATTTATAGGAATTTGGAGAAGAGTGCTGAAGAAGCTAAAGCCACTGTTGACTCAGCACTGATGTGACTGGATACAGACGGTTACAGGGAAAGAAATCACCTACAAACAGAGACTAGAATAATAGTGTCCACTACAGTAACTTGTATACGTTGCATTCAGAGAATTTGGACCATTGACATCTCATTCAGTTTTTATAACAGGTTCAAAGTGACCTTGAACAAGGGATTGCAGGTGCTGTGCCTATCCCTCCAGATGATGCTGGGAAAGAGGATGTCATTGCTGGAATCGTTGCTAATGTGGATGCTATGATAAAAGCTGATAGAAAAATCACTGCCTTAAAAGAGTTGCAGGTAGTTAAACTTTGAGTTGAATTTATGTATCTGTTGACTTCATATTTGGGATATTGCTGACATTTAGCTATGCAGGGTCACATATGGAGAACTGGTTATGAGAGTAATGAATTGGAGGGAATAGTTTTTGATGATGTACCAGAAGCTCTAGAAAAGTGGCATGCCTTGGGTGTAAAGGTTGTTTTCCCTGATTTACCTTTTTCTAGTTCACTTTTTTAAGTTTCACTTGCTGACTATTTTCCTGCATTTTGACCATAGGTATCTTTAATGCTTAAGCATGATGCCAATGTTTGGCAGGAGGGTATAAGATAACCATAGATTGAGATGCCCTCTGTTAGCTAAGACCTGTGCGGTTGTGAGGGCATATGATGCCTTTCCAAACCCATTAACCGTTTTATATGAATTTCCATTTATATCCTTTTATTTATCACCTTTCATTCTTATAAATAACCCATTCATCTTTGTCCAATCTCCTTTTCTCCTTGGTTTGGTCTAGGTGCCCACAGTGGGCCCGTGAATGTGGAGAGGACTCCTCTCAAATAGGCTGGATAGTGGATACTGTCCCACTATGAAGAGTTCTCTTTGTATCATTTGCTTAAATCTGTCAGCCATCCATTACATCCTTATCTCCTTTATCCTACCATAGTACCATTCTTTTTCTCTTTCTGTCACATGTTGACTCACCTTGGTCCCACTAAACTGGCTTAAGAGGCCTACTATATCAAGCTACCAAGGAATAGAAACAAAGAGTTGGTCTATCTATAAAAAATTTCTAATTGCATTAATGTTTCTGCTTATGGGTACTTTTGAATGTGTAAAACATAAATACTTGATGTCTTATCTCTAGATATCCAAGATGCCAATCATGTGAAATGTCTATACCCTGAATGCCTCCTATCTCTCTTCTTTCTCTAGTATATTTCTCTTCTGCCTCTTTTAGTTGTCAAAATATACAACTCTACTCCCGGCCAAAGTTTGTGAGGGGTGAAGTAATTGTTACTTTTTGTTGGCTCAAGAATGAAATGAAGTGTACTCACATTTTGTGTGCATTCTTCACTGATATTTGGAGAGCATATTTTCTTGCATTTGAATCGCTATTTCTGATCTCCGCAACAGGTATACATATATTCTAGTGGTAGCAGGTTGGCACAAAGGCTAATATTTGGAAAAACAAACCATGGGGACTTAAGAAAATATTTGTCTGGGTTTTTTGACACCACTGTGGGGTAAGGTTTTTATTTTGATGTTCCCCCGAGACGATTCCTATCTAAAGATGCATGGATTCACTCAAAAACTCACTTTTGCAGGAACAAAAGAGAGACACGCAGTTATACTGAAATTTCTGAGTCACTCGGTGTTGATAAACCATCAGATATTTTATTTGTAACTGATGTACATCAAGAAGCCACAGCTGCAAAGGCAGCAGGTATGAACATTTTTCTTAATCCATCATCTCATTTATAAGTTAAACTTCATCAATTTTTTTTTTTTGATCAGCAAAGAGTTAAACTTTATCAATAAACTTAGTCCGTGTGTTGCATAGCTAATTTTCGGAAAATAGTATGTTTTTGAGCTTTCTTAGGGAGCTGGCGAGATAAGTAAACTGAACCAAACATTATATAGTAACTACTTTATTTTTCTCTTGGTTGCATAGCTCATTTAATGTTTTATATTAATACTTGATTCACTAACAGTGTAAAATCATTTATACCACACGAAACAGAAGATGAGTATAACGTAACGTGTATGATGGTGTGTGAAATTGTTATCAATTACAATTATTTATCTTGGCACCCTTTGTAGTCCTTCATCTACTTACACACCACTTGCACCCACATTTATCACTGTGTGGCTCACTGCAAGCAAAAATCAAAATCTAACTTGGAATTTGTGTGGGCCATACTACCAATGGTGTGAGTGTGACCTCCCAATTGGAGTGGTAGAGGAATTTCCCTAGGATCCCACTGTTTATGGCCAAATAGGAAATTGCTTAGTTTGTCTGCACATATATTTGTTTAACAATTGTCCTGTTTCAGGTTTGGAGGTGATAATTTCTATTCGACCTGGAAATGGACCCCTCCCTGACAATCATGGGTTCAAGACAATCAAATCCTTCTCAGAGATCTAAGACCATTGGCAGTCATCTGGAATGGCATTAAATGTGTTATCATAACTAACAATAATTATGTAACGTTCAGTTCTTGGTATAAAATAATGTAATATATCTTGCTTCAATTCTCAAACTTTCAGTTTAAATTGCCTCTTTCAATGCTATTTTAAATGATTTAAATATACTCACTCTACATTTTCATCAGTTATTATTATTATAAGAAATTTTTCTTCTCAAGACATTGACATTCTGAGTAACCTAACAGATTTTATTAGTGAACTGGGATTGCTGAATAATCTTCGATCTATTTATTTATGAAAGAAAATAAAATGATTTGAGCTTTTCTCTCACAAGTTAAAATTGAAGAAAATTTAGTTTTTATGGAAAATTCAAATAACTTTTCTAAAAATTAAGTTGCAAAAATAAATTTCATCACGCATGAGGAATTCAATTCATTCTAACTTTGTATTTTCTTTTCTAATAAATGTTTATAGAAAAATATAGGGTACAATTAACATGCAGTACTATCAATAGCTATGATTGGTGGTTTTCAATGGTATTTAGAGTTTCATCTAATGTTTCTAATAAGATGTAAAATATCAAAGTAAAATTTTAAATTCGATTGGTGAACAACATTAAGAAAAGGCAAGTTCTCCTTCCACCTCCATATCTTTCGCCGTCATTTTTTTTTTTTAATTCTAACAATATCCTTCTAAGCTAAGTATGAGAGAGTATGGTGTCTTTTTCATTTTCAAGTGATGGTGGTTGTTTGTGATGGTTGTCGGTGAACATTGGTGTTTGAGATAAGTTTTGTGGTGTACGATCTAAAAATCATAAAACTAAAAAAAACTAGGAGTGCAAAAATGGAATACAAAATTAAAAAAATTATATTCGCACTTGGTAACATCAAATACAACGAATCTTTTTGTCAATCATCTCACACATGATCAAATGATGAAACTGTTTTCTTAAATTTTGTGGTTGAAGAAGAATAGAAGTGTTATAGCTGGAAGAGATGTATGAATGTGCAGGAATCCAGCTTAGATTATTTAAAAAGGAAAGGTTATAATTTATTTAAGATTATTTAAAAAAATTTAAAAAGTTAAAACTGAGTTAAGATATAAAGGTTGTGGGAGAATTTGTCCATTAAGAAAAACTTGTGTAAATGTATATGAGGTAGAAGTTAGACTTATTAAATAGTCAAAAATAAAGTTTTTGAATGTATATTTAAAGGGTTTAATTGATAATTTTAGGTAAGAAATTCTATGGGAAATTTACGCTATCATGTACACAGTTGAATAAGTCGTGTTCGTAAAAATAATTTTCAAATAAATAAAGAAATTATGCTTGAAAAGATGAATCTCAAATGAAAAAGTGGTACTTATGTCTTAATCATATTTTTTTTTTCAAATTACAAGTTATGTTTTAAAAGACGAGTTCTATTTTTTTTTTCATAATTAAACTAGAGTCGTGATTTGAAGCTGTTTTTTTGAAGTTTTTTCTTTTAATTACATTATTTTTTTTCAATTGTGTATTGAAATAATTTTGTAAAGACTAGTTTTAATTTTTAATTTTTTTTGTAAAGTCATGCTTGCAAAGACGTTTTTCAATTTTTTATTGAAGTCGTTTCATTTTTTTTTCAATTCTTTTATGTTTTAAACAATGTAATTAATT
>Ga0123341_1002067_pt1 | contig 16081 bp, 13 predicted proteins | sample Turbeapinknodule_FD_89959 | JGI IMG/M metagenome (GOLD analysis project Ga0123341, IMG submission 89959) | Root nodule microbial communities of legume samples collected from Mexico - Turtle bean Mexico pink nodule | ecosystem: Host-associated > Plants > Roots > Nodule | place: Mexico: Nepantla... | reverse complement strand
GAGATTAAATTTCTTCATTTGTTTCTTGGTTCAAAATATATAATCAGATTCAATAATTCTCATATTAGGGTAATTTTCTTACATTAAGCAACAATTAAGTTCCAAAGTGTTCAATTTTCTCAAACATAAAAACTACACATTGGCACTTATCAGGGATCTTACCAAAATATGTTAGACATTCCATAACTTGTTTATGCTAATTCTTTTCTTCCATCTGTTGTAAAGTCATTGATCCATTATTAGATGATCTTTAATATGAAATTGTGGTTATCTTGTGTGAATTGGAGATGTTTTTTCCTCCATATTATTTTGACATCATGGTTCATGTAGTTGTGCATCTAGTAAGAGGTTATATTGTGTGGACCAATGTACTTAAGATGGATGTATCCTGTTGAGCAGTATATGAAAATTTTGAAAGGGTATGTCAAAAATCATTATCGTCTAGAAGCTTAAATGATTGAAAGGTACATAGGTGAAGAAAGTATTGAATTTTGTTCAGAGTACATGTCAAAAGAAAATCTTGATCTGAAGTCTTGCAAGCACATTTGTATATAGTATATATTGAATAACACAGATGAGGTTATACCTTACATAGATTCTCATAAAGCCATTGTGAAGGAAAATAACCCAAGACAACCACAAATAGTGGGTCTTGATGGAACATAATAGAACTTCCATGCATTGGTTTAAGGATGAGGTCTTAAAGGACTCAACTGCATCGGAGACCTTGACCTGGTTGGCTGCTGGATTGAAGTTTGATGTCATTTCTTGTACCGGTTATGAAGTGAACAATTGTATATTTTACATGAAGTTTATGGATGAAAAGAGTGCAGTTCAAAATTGTGGTGTTACTCTTGAAGTTGAGTCAATGCATTTTTTCACTTTAAAAGATACAAATCTTGTAATTGGATCAATGGCATACTAGATTGAAGTGTATCTCATTAAGACGTGCTAGTGGTGAGAAGACACCTGTTGACATTGACGTTAACACTAGAGTGGTTTCTAGTCCTAATTCTGAGAATTTTAGCAACTATCTTGGATTTGTTGCTCGTGAGAGGCTCTCCATATTGATTAATTCATGGGATGATGTATCAGAGGTTGATCGAAACATGCTCTAGAAGGATGTCCTGATAAGTTTTACATTATTATCGTTATCATATAATGCTTTTAAAATTAATTCATCAATTTTAATTTCATGATATTCTTTTTATTCTCTTTTCCATTTATTTTAAAGCATTAATTATATTAAAAACTTATAAGATTTTGGTCTCTTGTAGGATTCCTTGGTTGAGCAAAGCTCCCAAGGTAATTTTGTACTTGAAGGTTGTCATGATATCCAGGTTGAAGCAATTGGACGACCTGGGAATTGTGGTCGTCTACGTGCAGCTGGAAAAAGGGTTAGAATTACACAATATTTTGGAGCTGCACCAGGATACTCATCCTCCTTCGCCGCCTTAAAGACCAAACCAGTACTGACGAGTAAGATACGTCAAGAATTAATGGAGGAGATGATAAAGGAGACTGAATGGGTGCGACTAGAGTTGCGACAGGAGTTTCTATCCAACAACATTGTGCTCAGTCGCTTGAGCCGCATGTTAGTCCTGCTCCCAAGAACACAAAATGGAGTTGTGCAACTTTTATAACATTAGGGAGAGATGTCATTGGCCAGATGAGCCAATGTGAGCTACTAATAGAGGGCGCCATCTTTCCTCAGGTGGTGGCCATTGGAAAATTCTATCAAGAGGCCACCACCTTACATAACGTTCCTCTCTCCCTTGATGTGGTGAAGGTAATGGTGGAAAAAGTACGAGTAGTTGATGCTCGTGTTCCACTACCTTCAGATGGCGTAACAATTGTGGCTGATGCATTTCACACATTCATAGCATGGCCTAGACACCTCATTCGAATTATACCAAAATCTCTGGTAATAATTTCATTTCATTATATTAATTTATATTTATATATTACATCTAATTTAATACAAATGTTCTTTAATTTGTAAAAGCCTCAACGAAAACCAAGTCTAAAAAAGAAGCACGAGGTTCCCATTGACGATCCTATAGCTTCCTTAGCTGCAACTGCTAAAGAGATTGGTCAAAACCCTATGGACATTTTGCATTTTTCTTTTCATTTTTTATCAATATTAACTTTTAATTTCTATTGAATTATAGTGTAATAGACTAGGCATTAAAAGTGATTGGGACCAGGTAACATGGTGGTAAATTACTTTTATAATTATTTAACATATATGTATCTTAACACTAATTAATGTGAACCTTATTTTGTAATGCAGTTCTTCATGGATGAGCAACCACTGCCTTTGGCCGTCATAAACTATGTGAGACATACTTGGGCCACATATTTCCTTAATTTTTATAATTCTAGGATAGCTAATCAATAGTGTAGGAATTAGATAGATAGATAGGAATATGTTATTAGTGTTTGTAATACATGTTTACCAATATATATAATTTGATTCTCTGAATTTATGTATTTGTCTTGCTGGATTTTAATTGAACATGTCAATTTGAATGGGAATTAGCATTAAACAGAATGACCTAAAAAAAATCATATCTAAAACGACGGTTATGACCAAAGTTGTTGTTTTATATCTTTCAAGAGGGTGTAAATCGACAACTTTTAACAAGCCGCCGTTTTAGGGCACCATGTGTGTTGGGATTAGGGTGGGTATAAAATGACAACTGTGGTAAAATTCGTCGTTTTACACCTCATGCGTGTATTATATATACAAGTTATGGGGAGGTATAAAACGACGAGTTTTACCATAGCCGCCTTCTTTGCTTGAATGTAACACAATGACTAAATAACCATCTTCTTCGCATGAAGAGAATAAACTATGTGTTGAACAACAACGATCAGAAAGCCATCATTTTACAACTAAAATGATCGTCGTTTTTCACCTTTTCTGCACCAGTGTTATTTAATTATTATTAATAGTCTAAATTATTTTTCTTTTTGTACTAATTTTATTATAATTACTTAAAATTAAAGACAATTTATTATTTTATATTAATATTTATAAATAAGATAAACTTCTTTTGTTAGTCATTTATTCAAACTTATATTGTGGGTGAGTTCTTTCATAAATATTTTTAAAAATTAAAATAAAAATTATTTTTTTCATAATCTAAAATTTACATACGTATAAGATAAAAAAAATTTAATATATATATGAAAAACTTCTATAAATTTGACTTGAAAATGTGGCTTATTGTTAGCTATGAGTTACTTTTGTGGAGTATTTTACCCACTCATGTCTTTGTAGGATTTAGGTGACGACGGGTATCGCATACTCGGCCTATAGGCCTATTCTGTCTTCACTCCCCATTTTATTCAAGCCCCCTCTACATGTAGTATTTATGTCTTTCTCTGGTTAATCATGTCTTTTGCAATTCAAAAGGGAATTTTGCTAAATATTGAGACTTGATTGGGCCTCTCGGTTCATACTATAGTGAATTTTCGAATAGTTCTATCGACCATGTGATAATCTTTCCAGCTAACTCGGGTTTGTGGAGTACCTTGGAGATGGGACAATCAATTTTGACTATCACTTGGTATCTTTTAAAATATGATCTAAGATATTGTGTTGCATGAACGAGTGTTAAGGTCATTGTCTCAACAAGCTGATATCTAGTCTCAGTATCCTGGAGCACTTTGCTTATGAAGTAGATTGGTTGTTGTTTCGGGTTCCCTTGCACCAAAGCAGCGTTGGCGACTTCTTCCAATATTGAGAGATAAAAGAGAAGGTAATTCCCTTGTACCCTTTTGCAAAGGATTGGAGGAGAAAGATGAATGTCTGAATTTCCTTAAAGGCCTTTTCACATTTGTCATCCCATTTGAAGTTTATATTGTTCTTCATAAGTTTTAGGATCAGTTTTGTTTTCTCAACTAAGTTGGGTAGGACATTAGACGTTCGACGAGCCTTTGCATTTCCTTCACATTTGTTGGGCTTCTCATGTTAATTAAGGCTCGACATTTTTCCAAGTTCACCACGATGTCGTGATGTGTGAGCATGAATCCTAAGAAGTTTCCTCCTTCAACCCCAAAAATCACACTTTTATGGTTTTAATCTAATGTTATATTTCTTTAACCAAGAGAAAACTTTTATCAAGTTGGTCACATGTTGTTGTATATTTGATGACTTCATAGAGTTCAATGTTTTCCCCAATCTAGTGCCGGAATATCTTATCCATAAACCTTTGGTAAGTGCCCTCCAATGTCTAGAACATTCATTTAAACCTGGTTATATCCAAAGTTAGCATTAAGAAAAACTTAGAATTTGCATTAAGAAAAACTTAGAATTTGATTACCTATAGCCTCTTCTACTAAATGTTCAATGTTAGGGAGCAGACAAACATCTTTCAGGCATGCCTTATGATTGGTGTAATCGGTGCACATTTTTACCAAGACAATGTTGGCGAACCATGTCATAAAGTGCACTTCTCAGGTGAACCCAATTGTTAACAACTTTTCCACTTCCCGATCCGTAGTGAGTCTTCTCTCCTCTCCAAGTCTCCTTTACTTTTGTGATACATGTCAAGTTCTCAACCAGCACTCTCGTTATATGTTCAACTTTGTACCCTTTCAGGTTTCCTTATATCTTGGTTATTTGTTCTTCGGTCCCTATTCAACAGGAGATCATTTTTACTTTTGGCTCCATCCTAGCATCGTTATTTGTTCGAAGTTCTAGGTTGGTTATTGCCACCATTCTGCTATCACTTTTGGCACATGTTCTGTGCAATTCTATTATTGATATATTAACTCACAGACTTGTTTCATAACATTCCCCGGATGTCTTTTGATATACATGTATGATCATTATCTCTCCCTGTTTTGAGGGAAATTTCATGGCCAAATGTGAGGTGGAGACTATTTCTCTGAGGTCATTCAGGGGTAGTCATCCCAACAAAATCTTGAAAGAGGCGTTGGCATCCACAATCAAATATTGTATCTTGATGGTCCTGCATTGTCGGCTTTCTTCTCCAAACTTTGTGTAAAGATCAATCTATCCCTTAATGTCGACTCAGTCACCTAAAATTCCTACTATATACTCTTCGTAGTGTTCTGTCTAACTCCTAGATATGACCAACTTTAGGAAACTTCTCTAGCACAAAATATCCATTGAGTTGCCTTGGTCTACTAAATTTTTCATTACTGTGAAGTTAGCACATTTAACAGTAATGATCGTGGGATAATCTTTATTTGGATCAATCTCCTACAAGTCACTATCCGTGAAGGTTATGAAAAGCATGTTTCTTCGCATCCTACCCATAACAACATTAACAAATTGGACAACCCTTAGGTGCCTCTTCTAGTTATCATCATCATCTCATTGAATCTCAAACTCTCTTCTCTCATTTTTCTTACAATCCAGCGGCTCAATTCTAAGGCCTATATCATAGTCCTTTCATATGTATCAATGTCGGTGTCTGACCTACAGAAGCCCTTCAATCTTATTATGCAAGGCTACACATTCCTTGGTGGTGTGTTCATAGTTGTGATGGTAGCAAAAATGGTTGTTTTGATCATTCAGAAGGGCAGGGATCTTTCTCGGTGTTAGTAATAATTCAACATTTAGGGATTCCTCAAGTATCTTGGCCCTGTCTTTGTTCAGCAAGGTGTAGTGTGTGAAGTAAGACCTGCACATCGATTCTCTCGAACGCTAATTCAGTGGGGGAATCTCGATCCTTAGTTTTCTTCTCAGTCTTGAATTATGCTCAATTTTGGTTTTAAGGTGATAACCACGTGGTGCATGGTTACTTCAGGACTGATGTTTCTTATCTTGAGTGTCACCTTGCCTAATCTTTCCATAAAAGCGCGTAATGATTCCATCTTCTCTTGTCTTATATTACAAGTTTTCTTGATCTTGGTATATGAGGTATACTAGTCACGAACTAGGCTCCAAACATTTAGACAAAAGTGTTAAAACAGTCAATTGATTGGGGAGGTAATTAGGTAAACCAGCTTAATATGGCACCTTTGAGGGAGCTAGTAAAGACTTGACTCAAGATTTCATCCTCTGAAGTATACAAGCTGACCTTTGTAATCTTGTACTTCTATGAACTCGGTGTCACCCATAGTGATCTAGGTCTTGACTCTAACAAATCTCAATATTAACATATACAGTAGAGCTAAGACGTTCAAGTCAATATTTCATAAAGAAGTTAGTAGTATTTAGATTATCTCTCCTAAAAAACTGCTCTAACATTGAGATACTTATTTATTTATATTTTTCTGAACGAAGATTTACCTGTACGGATTGTGAGGGCGGGTGAAGTATCTTCTAATCATACGTTTGGTATTATTTAAGTATAATGTTTGCTAATCATGTTTAGTTAATTATCTAGAATGAGATGTCATTTTTTGATGTCGTGAGCATCGCTCGTCTTTTATTCAGTGGAAATATATTAAACAAATTAAAGAATATATATTTCTAATATTTTTCAACAACATCAATATTATTATATAAAAAAAAGTAAAATTGTCAACTCGGTTGGTCAGTTTAATACCTCAAGTAATATAATCCGTGCATAAAATTCCAAAATTATCGGCTAAATAATTTTTGTTAAAGAGTAATTACTGACAACAATGTTTAAAAAAAGTCATTTACAAGAAAAAAAAAACTAATAAATTTACCCTTTTAAGCTGATTGAAACAATAGTTTTTAAGCTATGAAGTATAATGAAATAATATAAATTACGTAATCACACTCACGGATAAATTATTTCATAATTGAGTCAATATATAATATAAGTATATTTAGTACAAGATCAAACTTTATTTAGAGCAACACCATAAATAATACAAAAGAAAGAAATTATAAACACACTTTCCAAAATTTATTAAGTATGTTTTAAATAAAATGTCTCTTTTTCTAATTTATAAACTTCAGCACCAAATTTAGGTAAATTGATTACACGATATTGTACATCAATATTATATTTAATTGTATATAAAAACTTTATCAATTTCCCATCACATAATATAAATCACTATTTTAGCATAGATATTTCCTTTCATTGATACATTAATATGTTCGAATGAACAACTATATACCATATTACACTACTAACAAATAATTAAATAAAAATTAATTTTAAAGTATAAACATAATTAGTTATTTTATTAATTAAATTAAATATTATTTTAAAGATTAAAAATATTATTGTAACAACGCTTTTTTAAAAAAGAAACACAAACCCCCCACACACGGTTTCTTTATTTTCTATCTTCCTTATCTCTCTTTCTCTCTCTATATCTCTTCCTTCACTTTTAATTTTCTCTCCCAATCTTCATCTATTTTAGAATTTGATCGTACCACGTTGTAGCTGACGAGTTAAGGAAGATTTTTTACCCGATCAAATTTTCAAACAGAGTAAGTTCAATTTTACTCTAAATATTCTTTGTTCTCTGTTTTTCCTTAGGAGGTCATCAATCTTGGTGGAGTCAATTGAGAAGATTAATCCTATCAACTTATTCTACTATATACTGAATTTTTGTTTTGTTCAGATAACTTGCATTAGGCCCGTAAATCTTGAAGCTTATCCAGACTGTGGAGAATAAAAGTCTAGAAGTTGCTTGGAAAGCAAGCAATTGAGGTAAGGGAAGCTAAATTTAATTTTTAATAGCACCCTAGGATAGAAGATTTGAATGTGGAAGAGACGTGGTCTCAATATTCAATTTCTCTTATAGGGATATTGTGTGTTTATATATTGTGTTGTTTGTTTATATATTATTTAAATTTTATAAAAATATTATATTTTGATGGTTTAATATTTAACTGTTCTTTTTTTATGTTAATTAAGCTTTTGAATGTTGTGGATCGTGTTTGGAATGATATTGTATGATGAAATGGTGTGGAATTGAACTCATACATGTGGGATAATGTATGAACTGATGTTTGTTGTGTATTAAGTTTTGATGCCTATGTGGTAACAGAGATCTCCGAGCTTCATTGATGATCTAAGTCACACAGACTAAGATATCAAGTGGTGAGAAGCTGATGGGGGAGTTCATGCACACCGTGACATATGAGAAGCACGACTTGGGTTGTATTGAACTTACCCTGATCCTATCTGTTGGATTCGCTGGTAATCTTTGGATCAGGTGTTAGTGTCTGGTAGGACTTACTTAATACAGGTCTTCTGGAAGACGTTGTTTGTTGAATATTCTGGATGTGTAGATCCATGTGAGATCTATGTGATTGTTTTATGTTGGAATTTGAAGAATATTGAATAATTGAGAAATTAACCATGTAATTTGATTTTCTCTTTTAATTTAATTGCATATATTATAAAATTTTATTTTCACTAGCTTACCCTTACTTTTTGTGTTGTGTTTGAACTATGATGAATGTATTATGTACACGAGCAGGTGACCATACAAGTACAAGGGAGCCTTAAAGGTTTCAGAGTTTTATTTTAAGCTATGGATATGTAAATATTTGTATTTCTATAAGTCATAATCTTGTAATAGAAATATTTTGAAAAACTCTAAGTTTGTATAGAAATATGTAGAACGTGTATTTAAATAGTTAGATGTATTTTTGGGATGTTACATTTAATGGTATCATAGTGGTTCTTCCTTAGGATAACCTGAGGGTAGTGGGTTTATTTTGTTTCTCCTGCGTGTAGATTTTTGTTTAACTCTAGCCTCAAGACTTAGTTAAAAGTTTCTAATAAGATGTTTGACAAAGTGTTTTTTCTTGAAATCTTGTTTGTGATCGAGTCAAATTAATTGTTATGAATAAAGATGAAAGTATTAAGAATGAAAAGAATCTTGATAGAGTGGTGAGGGTGCACACTCATGACTGGATCAAGATTATTTTCTATCTTAATTCTAAGTCGCTAGAGTACATTTTAGAGATAAGTCTTGATTGGTTTTGTATTTATTTTGTGTGATTATTTTTTTTTAAGTTAATTTGTCTTAAAGATGTAGTTGGAAATTTTTAGTAATTTCTAACCCAATTCTTTATGTGCTCAGTAGATGGCACGTAGACCACCTACTCCTCCCCCACCAGTAGATATGCCCAACTTAGCTCGGACAATAGAGATGATGGCAACAACCTTGCAACAACAAAGTGTTACTATGACACAACAACATCAAGCCGCCCTTCATCAATTAGAAATAGCTAGATTAGCAGCAGAAGCATCTCAGCTTCATCAACAACCCCATACCTTTAGTCTGGAGGATTTTTTGAGACACAATCCACCCAAGTTTAATGGGAAGGTAAATCCAGATGAAGCAGACCAATGTGTGAGAGACATAGAAAGAATCTTTGAAGCTACTCAATGTCCTGAAGAGATAAAGTTATCTTATGCCATCTATATGCTTATTGAAGAAGCTGAATTTTGGTGGATAGGCATGAAGCAACTGATGGAAGACAAAGGAAAATATGCCACTTGGGAGAACTTCAAAGTAAGATTCTTGGAGGAGTATTTTCCTAATAGTGTCAGGTATGCAAAAGAAATTAAATTCATGTAGCTGGAACAAGGAAATCTTTCAGTCATTGAATATGCTACTAGGTTCAAACACCTAGCTAGATTCTACACCCAAACCATGACTGAGGCTTGGAGATGTAGAAAATTTGAGTTTGGGTTGAAGTAAGAGCTTAAAGAAGTGGTGATTCCTATGTCCATTAGAGATTCCCCTGCTCTAGTGGAGAAAGCAAAAGTAGTGGAGAGTTTGAAAAGTTGATGTGAGTTACATTGAAACATAGACACTATTCAGCATATGAATACAACAATATAGACACAATTAAGAGTTAAAGACAAGGAAGAACAATTAGGAACAAGTGGAGGAACTTAAGGAATCATCATTGAAGTACAAAGCCTTCTAATAGATGAACCAAACTCAAGATTGAGTGCCATTCCACATTGAATCCAAGGCAACACAAAGAATAAAACACAAATGCCGAATCAAAATGAAACTCTAAGTGCCGAATCGAAACAAGAATGATTTCTACCGAATGGAATGAACAAAGGAACAAAATGCACCGATTGAAAACCTAAGAACAACACCTAAAACAAGTATAAACGGCAGAAATTGAAGAACACAACACAATAGACTAAACTACCGAATGAAAACGAAAATGGAGATGAAAGGAAGGAAACTTAGATGGTTGAAGACCGGTTGGAATGGAGTTGGAGATGAACACACCACTTGGTGATGGAGTTCCAAGATGAGTGAAGGAATGCTGCCACTTGTAGCTCTCCAAAAGCACACAAGATGAGACTATGGAAAGGAGATCAAATCTCACAAAGTTCTCTTTGAAATTGAGTAGAGTTTCTCTTTATCAATTATCAAATTCTCAATTTACATGAGCCTAACCTCTCTATTTATAATAGAAGAGGGCAGAAATGAAAAGCAAATGAAATTCAAAATTTCCCTCCAAATGCACACTCCAATCGGTGCCTACTAGTCATGAGGCAAGTGTGATCAACTTTTTATTTTCAACACCCCCTAAAGTGCGTCTACACCCTCTAAATTATTCACACTTTTATTTAATATCCACACCTACTAAACTATACAAGAGAAATAAGAAGAGTAATCATTTGATGCTCTTTACCCAATGCTCTAGCCATGCTCCTAGTGATCCTTTGGGCTTGGGCCCTTTCTTGGGCTTGAGCTTCCTCTACTTGGTTTCCATCATACTCCCCGGGTTCGAGAGAATTCCTCCACGAATTTTGAAAACCTGCATCAAAAGGAGTTAGATCAGTGATATTGAAAGAATTACTACCAAGATAAGTATCAGGCATATCTAAGTCATAGGCATTATCATTAATCCTCTTGATGACTTGGAAAGGGCCATCACCACGAGGCATAAGTTTGGACTTCCTTATAGTAGGAAATCTATCCTTTCTCAAATGAAGCCAAACCCAATCAACGGGTTCAAAGATTAATGCCTTGTGCCTTTGGTAGACAGTTTCAACATACTTGCCAACTTTCTTCTCAATTTGCAACTTGATGTGGGTATGCAAGTGTACCGACCCGTCCTCGGGCGTTGACCAAAATCAAAGTCAAAGTCAAACATATGGCAGGACCCACCAAGGGGGGCTCTAAGGAGGAAAGTCAGAGTTGACCGCTTTGGGCGTCGCCAGGTGTGGGTGTCGTCATGTGTGGGCGTCGCCAGGTTCAGGCGTCGATACTGCCATCCCCCGATACCCTCGGGTAAGGAAGACTGTGGAGGGGACAGCACAATAAGAGGCCACGGTACGGACAAGGAGGCCTCGGACCCCGGTACCCCAAAACAGTAATAAGGGTAAGAGAAAGGTGGCTTCAAAGCCATATCCCCAGTACCAGTAGGGAGTAACCTGACTCGTGAAGTACCCACGCCACCTCTGAAGAATCCCTGGGATAGATACGACCTAGGAGAGGGCCACGCCCAAGGGTAATCCATGTGTGTGGTACGAGAGGAAGGCTGATACACTCCCAAGGCGAGTGGCTAGAGGTTGGGGCGCATGAGTTGGCACCCAAGTAGTCACCCCTTGCGCCAGATGCACTTCGAGGAAGGAAGACTTACACGCTGGAATTTCCCTAAGTTGGGTTACAGCGTCGTAAGGCCTTCCACGTGGAGTTGCGGTTAAGTCAGAAAGGCACGTGACAGTAAGCACTAAAACCCAAGGTATATAAGCTTCTCTGAAAGCTTAGTGAGGTACGTTTTTACAGATTACACACAAACTCTAATCATTTGCTCGCTTACTCATTGTATGCACGAGTGGTTGGAGAGAGGGAGAGAGTTAGTTACGATTCAGTTACACACCTTCAAAGCATTCAGTTACGGTGCTCCGATACGGAGGTGTTTGGTGTTTTCTGCTTGCTGACTTGATCGTCGGGGTGCAGACGGCCGTGAGGGCGCCCTTTTGCTCTCTCCTTTTTCAGGTAATCACGACGGAGTAGGGTGAAGATCTAAGTTGGAGACGAAAGAGTCCTTGTTCGCGAGTCAAAGCAACGCACGAAGATCTTTTCGGTCAACCGACAGGAACAACAAGTCTTTAATAAAAGAAGCCTTTTCAAAACCATCCTTGCATAGAACCTGATCAAGTACGGGAATTGGAAGAAGATCTAGAGGTCTGAGGGGATTAAACCCATAAACAACCTCAAAAGGAGAATGGGCGGTGGTGGAATTTACTACTCTATTATAAGAAAACTCAACATGAGGTAGTAAATTCTCCCAAACCCTTGGGTTCCCGGAAATAAAGCATTGCAACATTTGACCCAAAGTTCTATTAACCACCTCTGTTTGACCATCAATTTGGGGGTGGCAAGCAGTAGAAAATAAAATTTTTGTGCCAAGTTTCCCCCATAAGGTCCTCCAAAAGTGACTTAAGAACTTGGAATCCCTATCGGATACTATACTTCTAGGAAGACCATGTAAACGAAGAACTTCCTTAAAGAAGAGATTGCCAATATAACAAACATCATCAACTTTGTGGCATGGAATAAAATGAGCCATTTTAGAAAAACGGTCCACTACCACAAAGATGGAATCCTTACCCGTCGATGTCTTGGGTAGTCCTAAGATGAAATCCATAGAAATATCAACCCAAGGCATTGTTGGGATAGGAAGAGGGGTATACAAACAATGGGGTTGGACTTTAGACTTAGCCTTCCTACATGCTATACATTTATCACAGAAGCTATGTACGGATTTGCGCATGTGAGGCCAAAAGAAATGTTCATGCAATGTTTCTAAAGTCCTAGTGACCCCAAAATGTCCCATAAGCCCACCCTCATGAGCCTCTCTAACAAGAGATTTCCTTATAGATCCTTGGGGTACACAAAGTCTTTTTCCTTTAAAAAGAAAGCCATTATGTAAGAAAAAGTCTTTGTGACCTCCCTTGGAACACTCTTGAAAGATTAGAGAGAAATCTAGGTCATCACTATAGAGTTCCTTTATGTGATCAAATCCTAAATATTGAACATCCAAAACATTTAACAAGGTATATCTTCTTAAAAGAGCATTGGCCACCATGTTAATTTTACCTTGTTTATGTTTGATCACATAAGGAAATTGTTCAATAAACTCCACCCACTTAACATGTCTCTTATTAAGCTTGCTTTGGCTTTTCAAATATTTAAAGGACTCATGATCACTATGGATCACAAATTCCTTTGGAAAAAGATAATGTTGCCAATTTTGCAAAGCTCAAACAAGAGCATAAAGTTCTTTATCATAAGTTGAGTAATTGATATGACTCCCTTTGAGTTTCTCACTAAAATAAGCTATGGGGTGACCCTCTTAAAGGAGGACAGCCCCAATGCCTATATTGGAGGCATCACATTCTATTTCAAATGTTTTAGTAAAGTTAGGAAGAGCTAAAATGGGGGCTATAGTCAATCTTTCCTTCAAAGTTATAAAAGCTTTTTCTTGCTCCTGTCCTCACTTAGAAACCACATCCTTCTTTACTATAGCATTCAATGGTGCGACAATTGTACTAAAGTCTTTCATAAACCTCCTATAAAAACTAGCAAGGCCATGAAAGCTTTGTACCTCATTCACATTGGTGGGTGTAGGCCAATGTTGAATTGCTGCAACTTTTGTTTGATCTACATGCACCCCTTTATAACTTACTACAAACCCTAGGAAGTCTATATGATCTAATGCAAAGAAACATTTAGCATGATTAGCATATAACTTCTCCTTCCTAAGAGTTTCTAAGACTTGCCTAACATGTGACTCATGATCTTCTAAAGACAAGCTATATATAAGGATATCATCAAAATAAACTACTACAAACTTGCCAATGAATGCTCTTAAGACATGATGCATGAGTCGCATGAAGGTACTAGGAGCATTAGTTAAGCCAAAAGGCATAACTAACCACTCACTCATATAAACCAAATTTGGTCTTAAGAGCGGTTTTCCATTCATTACCTTGTTTAATTCGAATTTGATTGTAACCACTCTTAAGATCAATTTTGGAAAATATTTTAGACCCATACAATTCATCCAACAAGTCGTCTAACCTAGGGATGGGATGCTTATACTTGATGGTAATGTTATTTACAGCGCGAAAATCCGTACACATCTCCATGTCCCATCTTTTTTAGGGACAAGTATGACAGGCATAACACATGGGTGTTAAAATGTATGGCCTTAAACAAAAGGGGGGATGAATTGTTTAAGAGAGGTTTTTGAAATCTTTTTAAATTTTAACAAAATTCTTTGTATGAATCCAGAACAGAAATCAGGTTAGCCAAGAACAAGATCAATAAAATAGTAAATCAGTAGAAAAACAATCGGTTGTTTATACCAGTAAAGCTAAAAATAGAATGTAAATGAGTTTAAGGATAAGAGAAAGATACACCAACAGTTTATACTGGTTCACTCTTAAACCAAGAGCTACATCCAATCCCCAGAAAACCACTAGGTAATCAACTAAGTAATCAAACCAGATTACAACACACAATCCACCAAAGTAGTGACCTTGAACCCTTCAAGAAACACACTCACTTTGGCAAATCACACACCAAGAGTATTGATCATGATCACCTCAAGAGTCCACAACTCTCCTTGGCAACACATCACCAGAAATACAGAAGGTTGAGAAGAGATTACACTTGTTTACAGAACAATCTAAAATCAATACAAATGAAATCCTATTCCACTCTCTTAGAAAACCCAAAACTTTGATGTGAATGTTCAAATCTTGAATCAACTCTTTCACAACTTAAAAACTCAAATTTGCTTCTCTTTTTTTTTTATTTGAAAACATAAACAAACTATTTATATCTTCCAAAGATTGGTCAAAGCATTTAATGAAGGAGCGTATTCAGCTGGAAATCATTTAAAGCACATTCAACCACCAAAACATGATTTTGTTAGGATTTTCAAAGAAACAATCAGTTGAAACCATGAAACAACCGATTATTTGGTTTGGCAGTTAAGTCAACCAAACTCAAACAGTTTTCAACCTTTTCAAAAACTCCTAAGAGTGAAACAACTGGTTGATTCAACAATACAACAGGTTGTTTTTCACTTAGTTTGAAAAACACTTTATTTCAAAAAGGATTTAAAACACATTAGCTTTAGATTCAATAAAGGAGTGGATTACAAATAAAACTACCCAGATCCCTCCCAAAACACAGCAGCAACACAGCCCTACATCAAACACAAAGGATTTGGATTCTTCAAAGCACTTGATCACTCTTGATCAACAATGGGCTCATGCTATCTTGTACCCACCTCTTAGCAATTAAACGCTCAACTTGTTCTTGAATCTCTTTAGCCTCTTTGGGATTGGTGCTATATGCTGGAAGATTTGGTAAAGAAACCCCGGGCATGAAGTCGATTTGATGTTCAATCCCTCTTAGAGGTGGTAAGCCTTTAGGAGGATCTTGAAACACGTCTTCATATTCCTTTACCAAGTTATCCAAACACGTGGGACTATCCTTAGCCATCTCACAATCAATTATCCTAGGAATAGCTAAAATTATAGGCTTTTGAGCCACTATTACCTTTTTGACTTGTTGTGTGGACATGAAAAGGCTTCTCTTTGAACTTTTTTTATCATGTTCTTTCTCTCTCTTTTCTCTCATTTTAACTTGGTCCTCATTGACTTCCTTTGGAGAGAGAGACTTAAGTATGACCTTGTGTCCATGGAAGTTAAAAGAAATTTTTTTGGTAAAGCCATCATGAAAAACTTTTCTATCAAATTGCCATGGCCTACCTAGAAGAATATGTGTGGCTTCCATTGGAACAACATCACACAAGAACTCATCTTTATATTTACCAATAGAAAATGCAATGAGGACTTGCTTGTTAACAATAATCTCACCTGCCTCACTTAACCATTGTAGTTTGTAGGGCTTTCCATGAGAGATAGTAGACAATCCAAGCTTATCTACCACTCTTGTGCTTGCAACATTAGCACAACTTCCCCCATCCACAATTAAAGAACATAACCTATCATTAATAAGACATCTTGTATGAAAGATATTTTCTCTTTGACTTTCATCAAAGGGTTTCAAAACTTGTCCAAGCATTCGTCTTATCACTAATAGGTCACCTTCATGTGGACTTTCACTCTCATGCTCACTTGGGGATCTAGAAGGTGAG
>Ga0123341_1002066_pt1 | contig 16084 bp, 9 predicted proteins | sample Turbeapinknodule_FD_89959 | JGI IMG/M metagenome (GOLD analysis project Ga0123341, IMG submission 89959) | Root nodule microbial communities of legume samples collected from Mexico - Turtle bean Mexico pink nodule | ecosystem: Host-associated > Plants > Roots > Nodule | place: Mexico: Nepantla... | reverse complement strand
ATTTTAATCATTTCCAACTTATTTTATACTATAATAATATTGTTTTAAGTTTAAGGTAAATTAAGAAAGAAGGAGAATAGAGTGTGGAGTGCGTAGGGTTTAAGATCGTGTTCCAAAATCTTGGTTCTGGTTCTTTTCTTCAACGATCTTCAATCTTCTTCAGTATTTCCTCCATAGTTTAGATGTTAAGATGAAGGAGTTATCTCAGAACCAGACTATTGCTGTCCATGGTATTGCTGGTGCGGGGTCAGTGGCTTTAGCCACTGCCTTCACTTATCCACTCGACACTATGAAAGTTCTCATTCAGGTTCTCTCCTTTTCTTCAACCCTCTTTCTTTCAAGCACTACTCATATGAATTTCTTCAACGTGGTTTCTTTATTCAAAGGTTGGTTCCAGTCCTGGTAAACAATTGGACGCTGCTCAGGCTTTGACGAGAGTAGTATTTCTGTCGGGTAATGCAGGTATGATGAGTTGCTTTAGGAGAATTGTAACCTTAAATGCGTGTATGCATAACAAATGATGGGTGAGGATGGAAATGGGTTATTGTGTAGTTAAGGATTGATGGGAAACTTTAGACTTGTTTATGGCATTTTCAGATTTGGTCGCAAGTTACAGGATTTGTGAAGCTAACTGCAGTTTCCTGTTGGTTTCTTGATTAACAATCTCTTTATACACACAGTATGGTAATTTGGGTGTTTTGTTGTATTTGGACGTGTTAGGTTTATACAGTGGTTTTGGCTGGTTGGCAGTTGGAAGGATTTTTGGTCTGGGAGCACGATTTGGGGTTTACGAAATTCTGACTGCCTTTTATAAAGGTAAGTCATTTTGTTTTCTTTGAATTCTTTTGTGTGATTAGTGTTTTTTTTTTTTTCAATTTTCTCATAAATATCAACGAAATAGTACTTTGTGTTAATTGCTTATGCTTGAGACTTGTTTCTCTTTATATCAGTAATTTAGTATTGAAGTTTTGATATGCCTGTAGATTTGTATTGTCTGATTTTTGAAATGGCTTTTTGATTGCATGACTTAAAGTTCATTAACTCTTTCTATTTTTCTTTTTGATTATCACAATACCTCTTAGAGTTTGTTCTCTGAAAATTACAATTTATAGTGAATTTCTTCTTTGATGGAGCATGATTTGGTGCTCACAAATATATTTTTGCACTTGGCAGATGGTCGGGAAGATAATTATTTGTTTGGTTCCGAGGCACTTTTGGCTGGCATGGCATCTGGTGCCATTGAGTCTGTCATAAGCTCTCCATTCGAACTCATCAAGCTTCGCATGCAGGTTACCTCTGCTTCATATGTTCCAAGCTCCAACATTGCTCTGGAAAACGGGGCTCATAAACCTTTAATTGCAAGATTACTTAATGGCTGTTATCCAGACAAAAGGTCCTTGGACTTGTATACTGGTCTTATCTCCACCCTAACAACCAAAAATACTAACATGAGTAGTGCTTTACTAGAGTATCCATGGACAATGACAGGATCTGGGAAGCCACCATCAGTTTCCAGTGTCAGGAGACCATCTGACATTATATCTTTGGAAGGTTGGAGCACTTTATGGAGAGGTCTTCGTTCTGGAATTGCTCGAGATTCTGTGTTTGGGGGCATATTTTTTTCAACCTGGCAATTTCTGCACCAAACTATGCTAGATTGGAAGGCTGCAGGGATGAACCCGCCACCCAGGTTCATCTCTTTTTCTTTAATTGAATGAACATTTATTTTGAATCATTCTTCCTTCTATTGTTAGTTTTGTATTTTTAGGGAAGGTAGATTTGTGAAAAAAATTCAAAATATAGCTAAAGATGTTTAACGCTTTTGTTTGTACTTACTACTTTTTTATGTCCTTCTACATAGATTGTGTTGTAATAACCGTTATGTGCAATAACAATTGCTTGTTTTGTGGCAGTAAACTATTTGTAAGGTTATTGTGGATTAGGTTTACAGGTTTCTTGTGTTTCATTTCTGTTTGGATTTTTTGAAGTGGATATGTAATCATCTGCACTTGTACTTCCAATGAAACGAAGCCAGAAGAACTAATTAGGCAATTAGGCATTCTCAGTTGTTTGTTTTATTGAGTTTTCTTGTGATGTTTTCTACAGATTAGTTTATGCTTAAGCTAATTTTAATTCATGGAGAAGTTTGTGTCATTTTTTCTTAATTTTTCCCTCCTAGAAGTCCTTTTGGAGATATTTGTCCAAAGAGACCCTAAATGTATATTTTATTATCTACTAGTTTAATTGCAAGTGAATTTAGTTATTCAGCTTCAGTCTAAGTGTGCTTGTCCTGACTCAGGTTAAATGAAGAAGTTGGTCCATTGTCTCCTTTCACTGTTAGTCTTACTGCTGGATTCTCAGCTTCAGTTGCTGCTGCTGCTTCCCATGGTTTTGATACTTCAAGAAGTAGATCACAATGTAATGTGGTTCCAAAGGTATGAATAATACTGCTTGTTACTGAAAAGTTTGAAACTGTGTGAACTACCGCGTTGTTTAGATTTCTCTTACATATAAAAGCCTTAAGAATCAGAAAAAGGAAAAGGTTGTACTTGAATATTTTCTATATAATGATTTTGGTATTTTGCAGCCATATTCTTTCCGCTAAGAATTGCTTTTCTCTTCTGACCAAAATATTTGAAGGGCAGAATGAGTACAAAGGACAAGGAGGCTGACATAGTCTACTTAAACTAAAGAAAAGTTAACAAAACATGAACTCAGTAACTTTTTAAAGTTTAATTTCTACATTTCAACCCAGAAAAAAAGCATTTGCAGATGATACTGAAAAAAAAGACCTGACATATTAGGTCCAAGGTTAAAACCTTTTTCTCTATTGCTAGATAGGATAGTGTGTTCCTATTTCCAGAGACGTTTCTCTATAGTCCCAGCAATCAACTGCAGGATTCTCTCATGATAGTCATAAAGTTGTGTTTCAATGCTTGTTACCAAAAAGTTTAGTACTGATATTTAGTTAGTAAAGTCAAAATTTAAGACTACAAATAATGGAGAAAAGGATTGCATAATGCCCAATTAACTACATTAAGCATGGCTCACTAGTAGGTTAGTCTGGGAAATTGCCTTCATATATCAACAAATGCGATCCACAACTTGTCTATCTACCGGTGTTATTTGCTTAAAGTCTATATCTTTGCGTTGTCATACCAAACTTTTAATAATATTACTATCTCACTTAAATAAAATAAATACTGTAATTTCATGTATTTCCAAATTGCAACCAATCTGATAGCTACTCACACTTTGTATGTTTCTAGTACATCTCAATGGAGAGAAAGATTTTGAAATGGAAGCGACCAGGAAACAAGTTTGAAAGAATTACTGGGATCCATCCTTTAGACAGGAATGTCTTGTTCCACGGTATTGGTTGGCGGATGGCTCGTGCTGGGTTGGCATCGTCCATTATTGTAGGAAGTTATTTATTTGTTGCTGATCAACTTACTTCTAGTTTGACTTAATTGCCAAATATTGATACCCCTTTTTGGTTAATATGTAATGTTTACTATTTTTTTCTCCTGGAGAAGTCACATAATTTGGGATTGTGCTGTACTAGTTAGTAAATTAAAATAGAAAGGAGACAGTACTTGATGCTACCACAGTTCAATTGGATGCTGGTGGGAATCAGTACACGGATTATAGTCCAGATAGAAAGCGAGTAGACTACATTTGTTCAATACATATAAAAGATCCTTGGTGTGAGGATTCACAATGGGAATTTGTACCTTCCAATGACTGGTAACTTAATAAGATTATATATTTTCGGGATCTTTATGTATTATTGCTTCCCTTTCTTTGAGTTTGAAAATATAAAAGTATTGTTTAAATTATATACTGAGTACACTGACCTTCATATCTTGCCTATATACACCAGCCTCCTAAACATCCGGTTTTTGCCCACAAAGCAATTGTTGTATACTATTACTTATACAGCATGTTTGAGTATTCTGGTATTAGAAAAAGGCAAACTACTTGCTTATGAACATCGTATCCTTATCTCGTTTATGTGGTCCCTTAATTGGGTCAGCGTTCTATTGAGCCCTAATGGTGCAAACCATACTCTTTTTGTTTCCTTAAATGTTAGGACTTTTGTCCATTAGGACTTCTCTCCCTTTAGCACACTCAGAATTTCATCTAAGGAGGCCTTTTCCCTTTTGAGTAATCCCTTTGTGTGGGGTTGACTTATTTTGAACTTTTCTGTTGACTTGTGATGGTTGCATGGGTGGGTTGGTATAATTAACTTCACTCAAAAGCTACCGAGGTATTGGCCTCACAATCATGGTGGCTCGTTGTACTTTTTGCCATTGTAAGGGGGGGAAACATAATTCCTCGAAAACAAGCAAGCCAAAGAGCAATAGGGTTGGGTTGGATGAGTACTTCTCAAACACCTGCCTTCCACTTTGTGGCTTTCAATACACATAAATTTTGTTACAAACAACCAAAACTTTATGAACAAGGTGAAAGGAAACCAAGGCCCATTGGGAGGGTTTTCATGACAGACAATCATAATGACTTCCAATTCGATTTGGCATTTTCCACTTTAAAGGTCCAAACGGGGCATATAGTTTTGTGAGATTGAGAGCCACAAAGTATAATTATGTGGTTCTTCTAAGTAATGACTTTTGGTCTCTTTGAAGTTGCCACCGAAAATCACACCTCACTCAACTCACATGTGTTATGTTAATAAGCAAGCACGAGTGAGATGATTAGAAGGTTCAGTGGTTACGAGCTGATTAAGCAATGAAATAGTATTTTTATTATTATTATAATTATAAGAAACAATGGAGACTCGTGGATGCGAAGATCGAAGGGAAGCATTCTCAGATAGGACAAAATCTCCCCGAACTCCCCTCTTTATTCTTTTTTTCATTAAGTACCTAGTTTCAGATGTTGGATTCTACCTTAAGATTTCAAACCACGTTATGATCTGTGAGAAGAGAGCCACATGACTTTTAAACTACCATTCTAATCAAAAAGAAAGAAAAAAGTGTGTAATGTGATGAATAAAAAGGAAAATGTATAATTAATTAAAAAAGCACTTAGCAGTGTGACTTCAATGAAAAGTTTTACTACAATTGCAGCTTTTTCTGTAAGTTAGAACTGTTTCTATCCTAACTCTGAAAATGCAGGAAACAATCTCAGTATGGCTAAGTTCTGGCAATGACTTTGTTTTACTCCTAACTGAATGCAGTGATTAAGTTGAGAAATAAGATTGCTAAAGTTATTAGAGTGAATAAAAATGATGAGAGGTAATTGATTTGCTCCTGCTAGTGGATTTAATACACGGGTCAAATGTTTTTCTTTTTTCTTAGTAATAGCTTTGAGATGTCAGTTATTACATTACTTTAGTTAGTTACTCTAAAGCAAAACATAAAGGCAGTGTTATAAAAGCTTATGTCTGTTTTATCATAGTCTTCAACTCTCATTTTCACATCCTATCAAAATCAAATTATTAAACTTGAAATGAATATACTTGTCGAGGGACAGTGTGATAGCTCTTGGTCTTTGACCAAAGCATTTCCTAATTTCGCATTTATCTTTCACTTTCATATTTTGTGGCACCACTGCTACACTTGTAAGGTTTAGAGTTGAGTAAAAATTTCATGACTTCACAACCTACCCAAGTTGACTTTCACATTAATTAATAAAGCCTTTTGTATAACTCTAAACGGTGTTTTCTGCACACAAAATTCTCCTTTTGAAAAAAGGAATTTGTGTGTGGTTTTTTATCTTTATAAAAAGTGTGAACTTCGTTTTAAATATAAAACAAACAAACCATAAGTATTTGGCACACATCAATTATCAAGCACGCCTTTGTCAAACGAATCATTGCAATAAATTGACTTCAACATTGATGTTGTTAAATTATACCATTTGTTTCACTACTAAACCAAACATGTAATTACTGGACATTATTATAAGTGCTATTGTATATTCTAAAAATGAACCCTTTTTGTTTCTCTGGGTATTTTTTTACTCCATAAGTAAGCTTCATCATATCATTAATTAACGGATCTTGAATTTGGGGTAGATGCTAATGACAAAGATGCCCAATAATGGAGTTGTAAATTAAATTTTGTGATTATTCATTTTTAATCCATGATTGTTGTATTGGAAGTTTGTCATAAAACTTACAAAGCTCTTGGTCATAATCTTGTCTGTTCTAGTGGATATGTATGAAGAGAGAAAGAAGCTCATGAATGAGGTAAGCATCATGAACTGGTGTGTCACTCTTTTGTGATGACAATATATGGATATAATATAGTGCTCGTGTTGGTGCTTCAAAGCATGCGAATGCTTGCATCACACATGACTTGATGCTTCCCTAAGCCGGAACCCATATGCAACAAAAACAATACAAAGCAAAAACAGAAAATAAAATAAAATGTCCCTCAGCATTGTGACACAAGACAACTAGCTAACAAATACCATCAAAGTAGGCAAAAGCTATAAAAGCCTAATAGGACTATTGCCCAATGTTCAGTTGCAAGCATCCCTTAGAGTGCTCAATGGGCTCCACAACCCTCCACAAATTCAATCAACATAAATCTCATTCATTCTCTCTACACTATCCTTGCACGTGAGGATCACAACTACCTGTTCTAAGGAATGACTAATACCCTCATTCTGAACCCTTCAACACATATTAGCTGGTTGTTTCACTCCCAACATCATTTATTCCATATCTAAAGTAATACCATCAAGATTCAAGTTCAGAACCACTCTATCCCAGAAGAAATTTCATTTCATTTTTATTTGCTTTGTTAAATGAGAATGTCTTTTTAAGTGCACAAAACTCTTATGCAACAGTAGTCAAGTGTAGATTATATGGTGAATTGCGAATACATGTAAAGTTAAAGAAACAAGAAATAGAGCTTTTGCATATCTTATCTTGATTTGCAGGAGTAAAGAGTCCTACATTAATGGCTGAGAATAGATACTAGATACGTGATTATCCACGTGTTAGAATAAGGACTAAAGAGCATGGAATTTCCAAGATTGACCTGTGCTAGTGAATGGGATATTTGAAAGCATAACGTCACACTGCATATTGTTTGGTTTGGCCATGAGTTTCATCTAGTGCCCCACTTGAAAGGCTGCTATGTGGAAATGTAGCTATAGCGACTTCACTGATTACAATGGAAGCTAAACTGCTATAGGCTTTAACTACAGCCAGTAAATATCAATAATAATAATAATAATGATGATAAAAACAAAATTAGCTTAAACTAAATATCCCATTTGGATATACAATGCAGCTAACTAGATCACTTGCATCGTTTAATTTGGCAAACTTATTTCCTCAAGATCATCCAATGACAAGAAAACTTCATCCAAACAAGAGAGCTCTGGTCCATCACCATCATCATCATCGTTATCCCGCTCATAAACTCGACATATCACCCATTTACTATGGTCCTGAATCAAACAACCAAGGAAAAACAAATTAAAAATATGAACAATCTACTATGGAAGAAAGCATTAATACACATATATCAAATTTGATTTTTGGGGTAAAGTTTTCATGTACTATCTGTACTGCACTACGTACTGACCGGTTTTGGTTGTGGTCTTCTTCTGGATGATCTGCTAGAGGAAGCAGAATCTAATAGACGATACTCTTGCATTATCCAATTGGTGGTGTTACCATCAGGGGCTTCTCCTACATGGAAAACATAATATTTCTTCATGCCAACTCTCTTGTTGCTTGAGCTTGTAATCACTGGCTCTTCCATTCCCATTGGCATCCAATAACCATTACCAGTGACCCTATTTTGTGTCCTCCTGCTGTAGTAGTACCATTGCTTTCCCTCTGCCAAAGCTCTACCTGCAGCCATGCATAACCACCCACCCATTCACAATTGATTAGTACACACCAACTTTCATTTATTCTCTACCTATTTTTCATGTCAAATTGGCATGAAATTTTCTCATGTATTGAGACTTTTTTCCCTAAAAAGCATTCACCTTCAAAAGCAATTCTGTTTAAGACATTGTTGTAAACTAAATATGCTCACCTCTCTCAACAGAAATTTGAACTTGTTACTGAGACATGAACTAATAAAGAATAAAATATGTGTATATATGTGTACCATGAAGTTCCCAAGGATCATATGGGTAGAGTTCAAGATCAGGGATGACATCTGGATGGCAAGGTAGAAGATTTGCCTTTCTTTGAAGGAAATGAACGACAAGCTCTTCATCTGTGGGATAAAAGTGAAAGCCGGGTGGGAGGTTGACATTGTTATCTGCCATGCTTTCTAGAACAAGGAAGAAAGGTGGAGTGAAAGAGCAATAATGGAAAATGAAGGTGGTGAGTAACAAAGTAAGGTGTGGTATTTATAGAGTTGTAATGCAAAGAAGGGAGGGAGAGAAAGACTAAATGGACATATAAGAGACTGACGTGAAACTGAAGTTGGCGTTTATCACATACAAATACAATACAATACTCATACATCTCAATATTTTATCAAGTGTTTGATAAAAGTTTTGAGTACTTTCAGCACTCAACATCAAGCAAGCAAGGCGGCGGATAACGGAACGTGATGCACGACTTAGCTAAAACGAGATCTCCAAAACTGTGTTGGACAGAGGCTTGTGTGTGAGACAGAAAACGTTGCAGCTGTTTCTCTCAAAGTTTCTTATTGATTTTTTTCATTTCATTTTGGAATCTGCACAGGTTTATGAGAAGTTTTAGACAGAGACATGTCAAAATAGATTTTAGGACGATATGTTAATGTTAGGCACATACATACTCTTATAAGCATTATTTTAGATTTGTGTATTGTTGCTGTTTATGGATAGAAAAGTTTGCATAGTTGTATCTTGAATTTGTATTTTGTGTCTTGAGGGTTATTATCACACTTCATGCTGATATCATGGATGAGCGTTATGAACGTGGCACAAGAGTATGGTTGTGGTGTTGGAGAGTTGAATTGGGGTGACCGACCTGTTGGAGTATACCTATATATGCTTCATAATTATTAGCAATTATCATAGGATTTGAAATAAGATTTAAAATACAAGGTCTTTTTGTTTGCTTTCTACCCATATGCTTTTGCCTTGCTTTGTAATCAATGGATTAGTAGTAGGAGTAGCACAGTGGGAACTGCACATACATTCCACATGAAACAAAGCAATCAAGTGAAAGAGCTCATTTTTTTGAAGGGGAAGGGGCCACGAGTTTAACTGATTTGCTTGGGTCATTGGTGGGGCCAAAGAAGCCCCCACATTATTTATATAATTAATCAATTATTAAATCTTGCATAAGAAAGAAACAAACATATAAAACTCTACTAGGATACAACTACTTTGCTTATAACTTTTCCAACCATAAATTACATTTTGCAGCTCTATTATTATATATTTTCTTCTGATTTAGGAGCTCTGCAATTATAATTCTTCCATTAAAGTAGACAACATTATTCTGTTTCTGATGGCTAATCTCAAATTTTATAGTACCATTTGAGGCCAATTATAACCATATCGAGATATAAAATGTTAGGAAGTTACTATTTGCAGTACAAGGTGTTACAGTGTCTTTCTTTTCTGTCATTATCTTCCTTTAAGGTGGTACCAACCTCCGTGAGACTACAACCAAACCACAGCCATCAACAACAAAAAAACATCAAGTTTTAGTCTGGAAATGGTGCTAGGTGCCATATCATGTTAATTTTAATAAGTCTTGTTGCCAGGTTCGAAAGTTACTTGCACCAATTTTAGGTGTAATCCATGATCCCCTCCAAAGGAAAAAAAAAGTATTGTGTAAGTAGATGTGGAAGCACTATCATCTTGTAGTTTTTGTACCTTCATATCCATGCCCCATTTCTGGGCTCTGGTGGACCAAGAGTTGAGGAACAACCTTCTATAAGGCATATTTTATCCATAAGGCCCAGTAAGCAACATTCCCAAGTGTATATGAATTTAGGCTTTTCATCCCCATTCCACATGGCCATTGACTTTGCTACTTAAACCTAGTCGGTGCTTCTTCCACAATGAAACTGATCATGCATGTTGAAAGTGTGCTTAAATAGTTAGTTTTAAAATGAGTGAAATTTTCCTTTTAAGAATTTACTAATTATATTTCAAATCTTTGGGATAGTGTAAATAAAGGTACAAAATGTATTCTTATTTAAAAAATACTAATTTTTACTATCAAGAGGTTAATGTTTTGCACATATGTCACATATATTTCATGTTCTTTTAAAAAAATGTTTTTTTTTCTGAAAATATCCCTACAATGCATGCCATCTATGCAAACAGAAATAGTAATACCAGGGGAAAAAAAGTCTGCCATTCTATATCATGCCTTTGTAAGTGTCAGTGTCTAACACAGTTTTTTTATTAATATATTGTTTAAATTTACTTAGATTTGGTGAGTAAGACTCAATAAAAAATTTCAAGTGATTTCAGAATATCAAACAGTTTTTAGCTAATAACAATAATAACAAGTGTGTATGAAAATATAGTTTAAACAGTTCTCTTAATTCCATATAAGGACATGGGATATTGGAAAGTACTGGTGCAGAGTTGTGAGATTTTGCGACTTAAAGGTTGTGACTAGATGATTTACAGTGGAAAATAACGTATAAAGAGTGGTTCTATGGTGCGGTTTGTGAAGAGAAAGAATGCAAATAGATTGTAACAAGGACAGGGGCTGGAATGCACATAGCATCCCTATGTTCCTGCTAACCTTTTCTTAGAGCAAATCAATCTTTATACGAGAGAGACACAAACTCAGACATCCATCAAAATGGATAATTGCTGGAGCATTCACAAGTTACAGTCAGATTCATAATGCAAATTTCGGTACATTTCCATTTCATTGCCACATTCTGAAGTAATTAGTCACTTTTTTAGATGATCGAGACATCCAAAAAAATCCCAATTATACTAATATTTTCTCTTTTCTTTTTACCTGTTATATAATACACGTTCAATTTGAATTAGCAAGAGTGGAAGTATGCTAAAAGAGCATTATAATGCCCCAAATGGAATGAGCACGCAAGTTTTGCTGACTAAGATGATGGTGTTACTGTAATTGAGTGGTGGGTCTGAGTTAGGCATGTTTTGCTCTCATACTATCTTATTCCTTTATCCTTTTCTTATTATTGGCCGACATCAAAGGCAGGGAGAAAAATTAAATAGAATAATTTGTACATACATACAAACATACCAATATTTTACTGCAACAGTTGTTGTTTTTTGTTACATTGAGTAATCAATCACTAGTGAAGTACTGCACTATCATCGGACAAGGAAACAGCAAAAGGGTCTTTTTCTCCTTAATCCTTTTTCACCTTTTCCACAGCAAACAGTTTCAATTTCAACATTTGAAATAAGTAGGGGGCTAATGGGGGGCTGAAAGTCTTAAAACTTTCAATTTATTTGGTATGAACCACTCATTTACAGCTGACTTAAACTCAATTCTAGGATGGTAAAAGATCACTGGATGTGTCAATTTTCTGTATGAAGCACAGCCTTTGGTTCCCTAATTCCTTCCCATCATTTCACACCTTAAAAGGGTGGTATTGAAGCATAGCTCTAAAGCAACAGTAATTTGACCAGTGAAGCTTTAAGTGACTGCATGTGAACTAACAACTGTTTTTTTATGTTATTAGTCAATTTTGAAGTGTCAAGGGAAATCTGATCTGACTGAGAAAAACGGATGGAGTAGAGTGTAGAATAATTCACTCACAAAAGTCCTTTCAAATCCAATCAACAATAGCCAGCAACAACAGTAAGTGGTGAATGCACAGTACAAAATGTGTGTTTGATGTTTTGATTACTTGGATCACCACGAAGTTTGGACTCTGGCTGCTACATTTGTTGACAAAAGAAGCAATGCCAGCATAATTTAAAATAGCAGTTAGGCCATCTTTATCAATCAGGTAGAAAAGACTCTTATTATAGTACTATTAATAGAACATGCTGATACAAAGAGAAAAATTTATCATAGGAATGATCTTGGGAAAAATAACATGGGGAAGATCGTACATGTCTCATCACCATCTTGAGGTGTTAGTGTCAGTGGAGTTAGACTGAAAGCGAACCAAAGGGCTACTACACTTGCTTGATTGACACCATGATGTGTATATTCATATCTTATAACTCCGTCCATCTAATGCTGAAATTTGACCCACTTCACATGCTTTGACTGAAAAAACAAAAAATACTCTAGCAGTGATACCTACGCAACCATTATTACAACACAGGAACTAGTAGCTCCAATAACACCGGATTAAAATTTTGATGATGTTACTATAAAACTTAAAAGTTGGATTCTTCATTGTATTCAAGTATTGCACTGCAACAAAATTAAGATAATCACAAGTGGAGCATAAAAGTCATAAACTGGTCTTAATATTGCTACCTGCCTTAAAACTATTACCATAGTGATAAAAAAAGATATTTTATTTTGTGTGCATTGCTTCCTCCAAGTCTGAGGTTGTTTGGAATTTAATTTGTACCTTTCAAAGTTGAAAGAGACCAATCAATTATTAGGGTGTTTACTATAATAGGAGAACTCAATTTTACTTAATCTAAACTAAATAGGTTGGATTTCTCATCACTAAATAATAATTAGTATATTGTTTACTTTATTATTCTTTTGATTAAATATGTATTTTTGAAATATTAAACTATTCAATTCTTTAAATATTAAATGATAGTCTATTTTCTTTTAAAAAAAATATAACAACAAATCTAATAAAGAAATGTTTTGAAATTATAAATTAAAAACAAAGTTTATAACTTATAGTCTAATGAACCTATTAAATGACTAAAGATAGGTTAGACTCTATTCCTCAGGTTTACTTCCACAAGTTTACCACTTTGAAATTATATGTAATTTTCGTCTGACTTTTACTTCCACAATAAAATACTTTATTAAACTCAATTTTTTTAAAAAAAATATCCGTTTCAAATTGTTTTCACATTAAAAACTTATACCTTCATGTTTTATATAGTTATATATATATATATATTAATCTTATTTATCACTAATCATTCGTTATTATTGTAATTTTTTACTTTCTCCAATTATGAAGTGAAAATATTAAATTGTTGATATATGTCAGGATACAGGTCACTAATATTGATTGAATTTACTATAATTCCATTTTTCTATATCAATTTTAAAGTTTTGATAATACTAGTGTCCGATACTGTAATTTTAAAAGGTTAAAATTTTAGTTCTACTCTTCACTTTAGTTTTTATCGAGAGTTGTCTTTTCTCCAAAATGTTTGTATGAGTACTCTAAGTTCTCGAAGTTGTTCTACCGAGTGGTAGGACACTTATAAAAGATTCTTCAACGTTCAAGTCAATAAGAATATAAGTGATTTGTAAGTGAGCAAATGAGTATGAGAGATTAAATGTACTTCTTGAGAGAATGAAAGTATTTATAGACTTTTGGGTTTGATAAGAGCTTAATAAAGTGTTTACTTTATCGTAACAATTAAATCACGTTTTTTGACATGTGTCTTTGGCAGTTAAAATCAAACTATGGGTAACATGAGAACTTAATACTAAGTTATAAGTTGAATTGTCATAATTGTTGACATTTTTGTCCACTTAGACATAATAAATTTATTTATTAAAATAAATATATAAGACAAAATCTATATTTTAAATACTGGGTAGTATAACTTTCCTTTTTTTAATTGTTCTTCTTATATCTGTGTCAATACTTAGGAGTGTATTCATTTGTTATTATTCGATTTTATGAACCAACTACCAATATTATAATTAAATTAGTAAATATGTTAGTAATGCAAATATACCTGATTTTGATTGTTATACAAATGTAGATGCTTTCGTCGAATGTGGTATACAAATCAATGAAACCCTTGGTGTCAACTCGTTCTCCTGAAAATCCTACCATTTGATCATCACATGGTTGGATTTTAGATTCTGAAATCCTCATTTTCTTGAAAGTTTACCAATATAAAATATCAATTGAACTGCCTCGATCTACCAAAACCTTGATAATGGAAAACTTGTCAATCTCTATTATGATAACCATATGGTCATCCTGAGTTGGATCAATAACACTAAAGTCATCATCGGTAAAGAGAATTGGAGGGATCCTTGGTCGGTCCCTGATAGTGGTTGAATGGACTGATTGAATAGCCCCGAGATGTTTCTTGCGCGCTGAAGTGGAACATCCTCCGCATGCAAATCCTTTCGCAATTGTGTTTATTACTCCACCAACACGTTGTCCCGAACGAGATCTAGGGCTTTCGCTCCTTGGTGAGAAACGTCAACTATAACGACATGATCTCTCTTATTTTCGGCCTTGGCCATCAAGTGTAAATCCTCCAATAATTTTGTTTATAACTTCACGAATGCCACGTCTTGAACGATCATCATTCCGAGGATTTTCACTTCTTCTTGACTGATCACCCCGTTTGGGGCTTTCTCTCCTTCTTTGTTGCTTTGTAGGACGTTAGTCGTCCTCAAGACATCGTGATCTTTCTTCTCACCCACGCTGAGGGTACGGTTCTCTTTGTTCTTCATTATACGAATACCTTTCTTTCTTGTGGAGATCGGTATGAGGTTTTGTTTGTCGTTTGAACGAATTTTTCTATTTTGTCATTCAAAGCTTGGCATTATTTCGTCGTGTGTCCAAAGTTGCAATGATATTGACATTGTTTTGACATGTCGACATCTCTTGGACTCTGTAGTTTTTTCAATGCTGAGATCAGGTCGGCATGTAAAGATTCATCCATGATTTTACCACTATCAACATTTAATGGGGTATAAGTATGGAACCAATGATCACGTAGTTCCTCATTTTGCATGAATTTGATTGTTTGATTTCTAAATTCATCTAGATTTTTTGTTGGTTTTTTTTTATCAAGCTATCAGTGAACTTTTTTGGTCAGAGAACCAAGATCAAATGATGCATGGCTATCTCTGGCATGAGGTTCCTAATATCAAAGATATTTAGCTAAATCTTTCCATGAATGCTCGTAGGGATTCTCTTTTTTCTTGTCTGATATTGAGAAGAGCTAGAGATGACATATGGTGCGGTCGACTCCTAGCGTGCTGAGTGCTAAACTTTGTCGATAAAGTTTTGAAATTATCCATTGAATTGGGCGGAAGCTGAGTAAACCAACTGAGTGCTCCTTCTTTGAGGGAAAACTTTGCACCATATCGCCTTATCCATGGTGTAAAGATTCTTTGTACGGATTTGTAGAACCATCATAGAGTTTGATGTTAAGTCATTTCCATTTAGGAGGGAGTTGCGTCTCCATGATCTCAGCAGTGAAAGGGTGTCCCTTTGGATCATCATCTTCATCAATGATTTGAGTTCGTTTAGTATGCTATTTGGATGCTTGTTGAGTGTGTGTCGAACAGTTATTGATTTCTCTTGGTTGTGGGTAGGAGCATTTGAACGAGATTGTTCTCTACGCTCTTATCTGGCGATTCTTCGTTTCAGCTCTTCATTTTGTTCCTTAAGAAGATGTATCACTTCTTCATTCTTTTGTTGGTCTTCAATGCCTTTCTAATGCATCAAGTAAATATTCGGTATACAAAGTGTTTAATAAGAACAAATTAAAAGCGTACCTTACACCTCTGTAGAAGATTTATTTATAGTGTTTAATCATAGGTCATCTATTGTAATTGGCCAAATCTATCGTATATCAACATTAACTTTATTCTAGGGAGATTTCCTGATTTATCAAAATGTTATCTAAATTTGGTGGAACATGTTCCTAATTCACAGGAAGTTCTTGTAACTGCTTTAACTATTATTTATTATTAATATTTTAAATATATTCTAACGCGGTCGATCAGTATCTGAAACTGAGTGAGTACACTCGGTACCAAACGATACAAAATTAGTTTTAGAGTTTAGGTTTTTAAATTCTGATTAAAATTGTTTGAGATTTTAGTTTTAGATAGATATTACCAAGAATTACTAAAAAATTATGTTTGTTCAATGAGTTATAAAGCTTGTAAGACATGTTACATGAGATAAAAATATGTGATCTAAATTTAATTTAATTATATTTTTACTTGATTCAATTACCTTCATTCTAAATTTAAACAAATTCATAGACTTATGAT
>Ga0123341_1002065_pt1 | contig 16089 bp, 16 predicted proteins | sample Turbeapinknodule_FD_89959 | JGI IMG/M metagenome (GOLD analysis project Ga0123341, IMG submission 89959) | Root nodule microbial communities of legume samples collected from Mexico - Turtle bean Mexico pink nodule | ecosystem: Host-associated > Plants > Roots > Nodule | place: Mexico: Nepantla... | reverse complement strand
TTGGTTCAAGAAGCAACTTGGACTTTTGCATATTTGGCCCATTCACAAAGGTAGATGCTTCCTCCGGATAATGTACTCTAAAAACACAAAATTAACAATAATAATAGTTAAGGCCCAAATAAATCCAATTATAAGAATATTAATTAAAACAATGAATTTATTTATTATTATAGTCCAATAATCTATGATTAAGGCTATTGTGTGTGAATAAATATATGCTCATCAACGGCCATGACAAACGTTGTCGATAACTTGGGCACGCCAAAAAGAAATGATTTCTTTGATGGCATTATGATAATAAATTGAAATTTTAGAAATAAAACTACGAAGGATTGAAGAATAAAGATATCGCGAGAAATATTCTCGAACTTTGGGATTAACCTAATCATAGCCGAGATGAAGACTTCAATTCTCTTCTGCTCTCTCGGCCCTCTCTTCGACTTCAAGATCTATAGCTTATTTACTTGAACTTATATTAGTACAAGCTTTATTCCTCACAAGAGAAATGGTGGCAGATGAAGCAACTTAATGAACATCCTTATTCGTCTCAACTGTAATATAGTACTATTTAAAGTACGAATGTCGAACCTATAAGGAACAATTCTAATTAAGAAGTTCTGTTATAAAACTCATCAAGTATAGAAAATAATTGTAGAAACTTGTTCATAACCAAATTAACACTTTTACCAGACTTAACTCAAAGTTTACAATTTGATTCAACAAGTAACGAAACTAACTTATCAAATATAGATAAAAAATACTTGGGATTGAATTGCTTCTATTAGTCATATGTATTTCAGAATAATACAATATATAATACTCAAAACTACTTATTATTGATGCTTAATTTAAAGTCATTCACCTTGATTCCTCATAAATGAAATTCATAAGATAATTTCTCAAATATTGATTCTTCATATATCTAACAAATCATCCAACTTTATGAATAAAATTATGATGCAATTGATAACCTGGAATCTATTCCTAGCATTACAAGTTATCAAATATTTTCGTCTATTTCAGATCCCTAAGAATACTTTCCAGTTAAATTTAAGGATCAAAATCAAGACTCAGTTGATCAGATAGAATCAAGCAATAAACATGAAACGAAAATACCAAGAACAAGCAAAAAAGACAATATTATATATATCACCAAAAATACATTTGAACAGAGTAGATTACATTAAATCCCAAGTTTAGAAAGCACTTAGCTACTCATGATAGCTCTTCCAATCTTCATTCTTGATCTGGATTGCATAAGAAGGGGTTATCTGAGCAGATTCTTCTCCTGAGAACAAAGTTTTCTTCTTCTTCTTCTCTCACTAACTTCTCTCTAAAATCCTCACTTTTTTTCCACCGCCCCTGTTTTAACTTTGTTCCAAAATTTATTTAATGAAGTATAGCTCAAGCGAGCCAATCTAGCTTAGGCTAGATCATTCGATGTTGTTTTAGCTTGGGCGAACAATTCTAGCCTAAGCTATATTAGTATTGCACCATTAATTTAATCTGGATAATTTTAGCCTGAGCTAAATCTTCTAGCTTGAGCGAGATGCTTCCTTTCAATTTCCCTTCTTTGCTCCTTCTTGTGATCCAATTAAGTTTTTGCTTTTCTTTCTTTAAATGCTTCATATTCATATAAAATTTTCACAAAAATTGAGATTAAATTTCTTCATTTGTTTCTTGATTCAAAATATGTAATCGGATTCAATAATTCTCAGATTAAAGTAATTTTCTAACATTAAGCAACTATTAAGTTTCAAAGTGTTCAATTTTCTCAATTATAAATACTATACATTGTCACATATCAACTGTATAAATGAGACGTTATGGTTGTTCGGATGGAGGAGAGTTAAGTATTATAAAAGACAATGTCATCATTCATTGTGACATCTAAAGTATCAAAAGTGTAGCTTATTATCAAATATTATTAAAATTTTTTTTATACTTAATGTATATAATTCAATATAATAATATTTTCTTTCTATTCTCTTTCTTTTATGAATTTATTGTTGCAGACCCAACGATAATAGATAGTCACTCAATCAAGTTCTATGTGTTGCATCCAATTAAAGCAACCTATTATTTTACATAACTTAAGCATGCAATGAAGATTTGTTGACAATACATGATAATTGGTTTACTAGATCAAAGGAAAAAATGTGACTAGCGTTCATATTAGTATTACTAGATGAGTTGTTTGCTACACATACTTGAAAAAATGCAATAAAGGTACAAAAAAGGAGGAATTCATGAATAAACAATAGAAACATTTATTACGGTGGAAAGTAGAACTAATTAGGGAATGGGAGAAATTGATAGGGATATACATGTATATGGAAGGGATAAAAGGATTTATGGTGGTACAACCCTTATTGATCTAGATTCTTAGTTTGCATGTGAGTTACATATGTAAAGAATGTAATAAGAAAATGCAATAAGGTTGCAAGTTGAAGTTGTGATGTTCGTGTCATAATAAGGCAAAATTCAAGATTATCCCTTGGTCTTGATCTTGGTATATGTAACAAAGATGTAATTCTTGTAATATTCTAGTAAAATAATTTATATAATTCATGTCTTGTTAAAACCTTATGATAAAGTTTTTTTATGGATTGTACATTCAATGAAACACAATTTCAAAAAATCATGCGCATGCGATTCTTTAAAATGTTTTTCTTTCTTTTTCAAAGGTTATATATATATATATATTTTATTTTTTTATTTTTTTTAATACCAATTAACCATACATCATTCACATATTCAATGAATACAAGACATATTGAACAAACAACTTCAAAATCATAATAAAGACAATCCATGACAACTCTATAAGTGTTCCTCATCTACTTTTAATCCTTTGCAGAAAGCACTAACATATTACATTTTAATTTAACAATTTTTTATGTAAATCATTGCAAGCTTTAGAAAAAATAGTGGTAATTACATTTATTAAAGTAAGATCCTTATCAGTGACAACATCTTGAGGGAGAAGATTCACTCTAAGAAACAACTTTCTAACAATTTGAAGGGTCTAAAACAAAGTTTTCTTCTTTTCACATCCGAAAAACACAAACACCATAAAGATAATTAACTTTGTGGATGTCAAACTAAGTAAAGATAATTTATATGTGTCAATTATATATATATTATTCATCAACAAAATTATGTTAAATGTATCAAGTAGTTTCATCGAATTCAGTTGTCTGCAAAACCATTTATCATTAATCTTTAAGGTTTTATACAAGTGAATATACATATCATGCTCAAGCAATACCATTAAAAATTTAATAAACTCATAGTCATGACTAGAAACCTGAAATTATCATTAGTTTTTAATCTTCCAACATAAGTATGACATATTGATGCATCTCCTGACTAGTGATTACGATATGTACAAAATAACTTCACAAATCTTCTCATGTTCACTAATTTTTCTTGCAATTTAAAAGGACAATTACATTTTATTGTTCTAATTACATTGAGTTGTAAATTCTTTTTGTCATGTTTGTATTTACCACATCTTTCACAATCTAACAACACATATTTTCCTTCTTTATTGGTTATTTGTTGTATTTGACCCAATATGACAATGACAAATCCAAACTTAAATGCTACCCCACAAACCTATTTAAATAAATCTTCCTATATATCAAACACCTACATAAATACATCACAATATAAATGTGCCACTTATTACAATTTTAGTAAATATAACAAAATATAGTATTTACCTTATCTATTATGAAAATTTTAGTGCAATCTCATTAACTAATTATCGTGTTGTTGAACAAAATTTCATAATACCATTAATTTCATCCATATTAACAACATATTAACTTTATCTGGTAGTTTATTCTAAAATTGATTATCCATTTTCATTTTGTAACACAAATACATTACATTTTAAAAAATAATTACATTCCAAAACAAGTAATCTATAACTGTAAAAAATAACTTCCACATTTCATAATCCATAACACACACAGCACACCATAATTATTAAAATATATTTAGGATTAACTATTTTAGAAATCATAAATCCATTTCCAAATTAGATTACTAAGAAATGTCTAACAAATAACCCCATTCAAAATGTGTCAAATGAATTTTCATATTATACAGTACGAAAGTTATGAATCACCTTCTAGAAGTACCTTATGAATGAATCAATTCAAAATTTTAAAAAAAAACTTTCAAGTTATACCTTCCATAATGTTTTCAATGAGGTGCTCTTTTAGAATAATAATAATAATCCAAAACTTCTCCCATTATAAATATAGATTGTATTTTCCATAAGGATATATTTGCTTCTGGGAAAGTGAAATCTAGATTTCCCATTGAGTTTTTGATATTGTCCTTTATTGTGTTTTTTAATATATTATTTTTTTAAAAATATATTTTAAAATATCAAAATCAGTATATTTTAAAGATACGAGAAACAGCCTAAAATATACGGATTTATCCAAAATTCAGGAAGTAACAACATAAAATCTAGAATCATTATTTTAGAAATAAACAATTAAAAAGAAAATACTAGAACCAATGTTAAACAACTAATTTGAATACCTTGAAACACTTTAAGCTCTACCAACACTTTTTGTATTCTACGAAAGCCAAAAGCATTAGCCAACTCCAAGCACCAACAATGAAGTTCTAAAGAGAGAAGGACAAAGTAATATTTTAAAAATTTGGAGGTATAGACAGAAATGATGATGAAAGAAGAAACCTCATTTAATTCGTCATGTACAAGGAGGCCCAAAGAGAAGCCCAATTAATGCATCATTGTCCCAGGAAAGAAAGGGACCCCACAAAACATAAACGTGAAACATCAAGAGATCCCAAATCACTGAAAATCAAGGAAACCGAAAACCAAAAAACAAGTTTAAAGAACCAATCAATTCCCAAGTAGAGTAAGAAGCAATTCATTTCTTTTCCCCTCTCTCTCTCTCTCTCCTTCTAAACCAAAAACCATACACACCACAATTTACATTTTAGCAAGAAAATAATAAAAGCAAAACAAAAATAAAAAATAAAAATAAAATAAAATCCCAGACAAGAACCTCCGAAAAATGTTCATCAAAATTAATACACCGCGGAGACAGGAACAGTACACACATGCAAGACTCTCAGCAAAACATTTCATGTTTTTTCATTTTTAGTTTTAGCAAAATCGAACCAAACGCCCCATAAAATTTCAGTTAGAAATCTAATCTAATCCAACAAAAGAAAAATTCAAAAGATAATAAGAAATAAGAAATATTATGAAATGTAAACAAAAGATAAAGAAAGAAAGGCATATTTTCTTATCTTTGGCGTGTTATTGTTCGTTAAAGTCCTGTTTGACAGGAACAACAAAACACACACTCACACTCACACCGTTCGTTCATAAAAAAGAGAACCAAAAAAAAAAAAGAAAACGGATTATTATTCGAAGAAGAAAAAATAAAAAAGGGAATTATTATGAAAGGTGGAGGTGTTGATGGTGGAATTATAGTAGGAGTAGCAGTCAAGAGCAACTGTTGTTGTTGTTGTTGGTTTATTATTTTTGATTTTCGATTATTAATATTCTTATCTTACTATTGTTTTTTATCTTGCTTCTTTTATTCTTCTTCCTTGTTCTATCTTTTCAATCCTCACATTGCCCACAGCTGTTATATTTTCCCCTTTATTTATCGTTGTTTTTGTTTTCATACCTTATGCTCTTCCGTTCCTCGTCATTACGAAATTCGGATTTGATCGCAAGAGAGAGAAAGGTATAAAGAATTGGAGGAAGAACAGAAGTTCGTTCTCCTGGGGAACCCTAATTTTTGTTCCATGTACTTTTGGGGTTCTGCAATTTCTGGGGTTTTGTGAAGCGGGGATACGAAAGTCTTGATCTTTGATTGGTTTTCGCCGATGGAGGAAGAGGGTTATTCGGAGGGAGACAATAATCGGAAAAGGGGTGGCACAGACGATGATAGCAATGAGAATAACAACAACAACACCAATCACGGAAGTAGTAGCAAGATTGTGAATTCTAATGAGGGGCAGAGCAAGCCCAAGCGCCAGATGAAAACCCCTTTTCAACTTGAAACCCTTGAGAAGGCTTATGCTGGTTCGTTCCTTGCACTCCCTCTTGTTTCTTGAGTTTAGCAATTTTCAATTTTCTTGTATTTTTGTTTTGTTCTGTTTTTCTGCAGTAAGTTTTTAATTGGGGAGTTTTGTGTTTTTTGATGAGGTCCTGGGAAATAATTTTGTTATTTTTTTGGTTGATTAGTGGATAATTACCCGTCGGAGACGATGAGGGGAGAACTTTCTGAGAAATTGGGTTTGTCGGATCGGCAGCTTCAGATGTGGTTCTGCCATAGGAGGTTGAAGGACAAGAAGGACTTGACGTCCAAGAAACTGCCACGAAAGGTGGTGGTAGAGCCTTTGCCGGAATCACCTACAGATGACCCCATGTTGGGCCCTCAGGAGCTTGGTAATGAGTATGGATCCGGGTCCGGTTCAGGGTCCAGCCCTTATGCCCGAGTGGAGCCCCTGAACATTGTTCCCCGGGGTGTGCCTGGTTATTACGAGTCCCCACGGGCTATGATGGAGAACAGAGCAATTTCTTGTGTTGAGGCGCAGTTAGGGGAGCCGTTGAGGGAAGATGGACCAATTCTAGGAGTAGAGTTTGATCCATTGCCACCAGATGCCTTTGGGGCACCTATAGGTATATGAAAAATAATAGAAACTTGGAATTCTATCTTAACTTGCTGAATTGACTGAATGCTGATGTTTCTTTTATATTGTACGTTGTGTTGTACATTTAGGTCCTAATTTAACCTGGATTGCTTTATCTTCCTTGCCTTGCTTCTCTATCTTGGCATCGTGAAAAATTGTCATAGATGTGCTTTATATTTTATTTGGATAATTTATGGTATACGGCTTTGCTCTCCATCTCTAGGGCTGCTACTTTTGTAATTTAAACAAATAGCTAGAAAAATAGGTAAAGGTTTGTTATAGGTGTATGACCTTTGTTTGGCTACTGACGTTTCTTGTATATTTCTCTTTTGGAGCAGCAGTTACAGAACAGCAGAAGCTACCTACTTTTGCCTATGAAAGTAAAATATATGAAAGACATGATGTTAGAGCTAATAAGGTTGGTTTTCTTTCTTCTATAACAGTGTAATCTTGGTTAATAAAATGAAACTTTTCCTGTACTGCTTCTTGATCACAAATTGATAATTGGAAAGGACAATGTTGGTAAGGTTGGAGGTTGCCTGAGCTTTTATTGCTTGAGTTGTTAATATCATGTCTAGATTTTAGTGTTTACTTCTTTTCTATCAGCAGTTTTTAGTGTTTGCTTGGTTAAGTATATCTTTATGATGTTTACTTGAGTGCCTTTTTGCTTGTCGTGGTACACAGATTATCATTTTAAATGCCCTTTTTGTTCAAATGATCTGTCTGTTTTTCTTGACAGTTTGAGGAACTGAAGATCATGCTGTTATAGTTGTTTAAATTATTTTGTCTTGATGTTATTTTCTTTAAGTTAGTTGCTTTATTTGAGCTTTGATTAAATTGAGCTCCATTCTAGGCTATGACAAGGACATTCCGTGACTATCGATCTCTACCAAGCCAGTCTGGCACTAGGTCAGATACTTCTGGACCGTTCAGCAAATCTCATTTACACGATCCAATAGAAGGTCCTGCCAGAAATCCTCATTTGGCCCTTGGAAATGAAACTATACCTAGAATTCGTGCTGGTCAAGGTCAATTCCGTGGTCGTCTTTTGTCTCAACAAGATAAGCAATTGATTCCCAATCAATCTCCTACGAGGGATGATAATGCTGCCCCAATTAGGGAAGTGGACCCAACCATACTTAATGTTGGAACAAGCTCTCACTTTACTGATCACCAAATTGTTGTGCCAGAAAATCTCCATTCTCAACCTAGTGGTCAAGTTTTGCATAACAACAATGCAACACGCATTGAGAAAAAACGAAAGGTATCTGTGAGCAATTTGTTGATGTTGTAATTTTGCTAAGTGATCTCCTTTTAATTTTAGTATATTCTTTGTAAAGTGTGGTTTTATAATTTTAATTATATTGATGTAGAGTGATGATGTACGTGGTGATGTAGAAGCACATGAGATGAAAATCCGGAAAGAGATTGAGAAGCAAGATAACCTTAGACGAAAGGTTAATGAACTCACTTTTTCCTGCCATCATAACTATTTTAAGGGTTGAAATCAATTGCAGTCACATTCTTTAAATTAATCTCTCTTTCCTCCCCTCATTTTAGAATGAAGAGAGGATGAGAAAAGAAATAGAGAAACAAGACCGTGAAAGAAAGAAGGAAGAAGAGAGGTTAATGCGTGAGAGACAACGGGAAGAGGAAAGAGCAAGACGTGAGCAAAAACGTGAACTTGAGCGAAGGGAAAAGTTTTTGCTGAAAGAAAATTTAAGAGTGAGTTTGCAAGCCTTGTGATGATAGCTTTTATATTTAAACATCTGAGAATACTTGATTTATTTTCACATATTTTACCATAAAAGGTAGAAAAAATGAAGATAAGAGAAGAGCTTCGCAGAGAGAAAGAAGCAGAGAGAAGGAAAGCTGCCCTTGAGAAGGCAACTGCCCGTAGAATAGCTAAGGAATCTATGGAACTTATTGAGGATGAACAGCTGGAAATGATGGAGTTGGCTGCCTCAAGCAAGGGGTTTTCCTCTATTATCCATCTTGATTTTGATACTTTGCAACATGTTGAGTCATTTAGGGGTGAGCAATTTATTTTTATTTTGCTGTCTTTAATTTTATATAATCGGTCTCTTTAGGGGCTCAGTATTTATTTGGAAACGGAAAAGGGATTGCATTTCTACGTTTAGTACTAAAACATTATTCTTATATTATAGATTCATTGTGCGTTTTCCCACCAAAGAGTGTAAAGCTAAAAAAACCATTTGCAATCAAACCCTGGATGAACTCAGAGAAGAATGTTGGCAATCTTCTCATGGTATGTTCTTATAATCCCTTTTGCCTCTTTTTTACACGCAAAGTATACAAATTCCTTAAGTTACCATTCATTTCATTCCCTATTCTAAGTTGAAGGTTTGAAAGCTGTACTGTTCTATTTCAGGTTTGGAGATTTTTGATTACTTTTGCTGATGTTCTGGAGTTATGGTCTTTCACTCTAGATGAGTTTGTTCAAGCATTTCATGACTATGTGAGTCAGTCTGGACTTTGTTAGTGATTTCATGCTATTTAGTTTAACTATTTTTGTTCACTCTTTGCTCATTCTGGGTGTTCAAATGATTTTTTCTCAGGATTCAAGATTATTGGGTGAGATACATGTTGCTCTTCTTAAGGTGGTAATAAAAGACATTGAAGATGTTGCAAGGACACCTTCTACAGGATTAGGAATGAATCAAAATGGTGCTGCTAACTCTGGAGGTGGTCATCCTGAGATTGTGGAAGGGGTAAGTTCAAGGATTTTTAGAAACTTGTCTCTTTTTCGTTTTGATAAATAGTGGTTTTATTTAGCGGACTCCATACATGTAATATTTCCTTTGTCATGTCAGGCATATGCATGGGGCTTTGACATACGGAATTGGCATAAGCACTTGAATCTATTGACGTGGCCAGAAATTTTCCGACAGCTGGCTTTATCTGCAGGATATGGACCACAGTTGAAGAAAAGAAGTACTACCTGCTCATATGCAAATAATAAAGATGAGGTTCAGTTTTCTTAGTTTTACTTTTATTATTTTCAGATCCAGCTTTAAAGATTCTTTCATTATGAGAATACTTCCGCATTTCAATGATTAAAGGCATTATATACAATTAAGATAAAATTTCAGTTGCTGATTTCTTGTTTAGCTATTTTGTTTATCCTGAACCGCAGGAAACTTTTGTTACAATTAAATATTTTGCTGACAATTTTGGTTTGCACGCATTTTAGTAAGCAATTAAAGACTTTCCTTTTGGGGGTTTAATATTAGTGATTGAAATGTATATTTAAAATACAGGGAAGAAGTTGTGAAGATATCATTTCTAAACTTCGTAATGGTTCAGCGGCTGAAAATGCAGTTACAAAAATGCATGAGAGAGGTCTGTTAGCCCCTCGAAGATCTAGACATCGATTAACTCCTGGTACAGTTAAATTTGCAGCATTTCATGTTCTATCACTTGAGGGTGACAAGGGATTGACAGTACTAGAGCTTGCAGAAAAAATTCAGGTGCGTTCATACTTGCATATCCATATTAAGGGATCTTTTGTATTGTCAGGTTTGTTCTTAACTTCTCATGTCTCTTTACCTGTCAGAAATCTGGTCTTCGAGACCTGACGACCAGCAAAACACCTGAGGCATCAATTTCTGTTGCTTTAACAAGAGATACCAAGCTTTTTGAAAGAATAGCACCGTCAACATATTGTGTACGTCAGGCATTTAGAAAGAACCCTGCTGATGCTGAGTCCATTCTTTCAGAAGCAAGAAAGAAAATTCAGATATTTGAAAATGGGTTTCTAGCCGAGGAGGATACTGATGACGTTGAAAGAGAAGAGTCAGAGAGTGACGAAGTTGACGAGGACCCTGAAGTTGATGATTTGGTAAATTCGTCAAGTGCTCACAAAACATCTGGACCTTGTGATGATTTCTCATCCAATGGAAAAGAAAATTTGGGCCATGATGTTGGACTTCAGGGTGAGTTTGATAAGGATCTGCCTCGTTTTCCTGAGAGTGGTTCCAAGAAGATTGATACTCCAATTGCTGTAACCGGGAAACCTGGTGCTTGTGAAGATTTAAATGTTGGAAATCTTGGTGAAGATAATATGGAAATTGATGAAAGCAAGCCTGGAGAATCATGGGTTCAAGGGCTTGCAGAAGGAGAATTTTCTGACCTCAGTGTAGAGGAGCGTCTAAATGCTCTTGTTGTGTTGGTTGGTGTGGCAAATGAAGGAAACTCAATCCGTGTCGTTCTAGAGGTAAACTTTATTCCATATAATGTATTTTGTCCTTAACTTATTTTTTGTGGTGTTTATCAAATTGACATGAGTAGTCTTTCAGGATCGTTTGGAAGCAGCAAATGCTCTGAAGAAACAAATGTGGGCAGAAGCACAACTAGATAAATTTCGATTAAAAGATGATATTTTCAGTAAATCTGATTTTCCATCTATCAATGGGAATAAAGTTGAAATACAACATTCTTGTTCTGCCATGGAGGGAAACCAAAGCCCATCATTGCTTGGCAACAATTGTAATAATGTGCCCTCTCCCGGCACTGCAGAAAATCAAAAAGCAGCTCCAGGTGTACAGAGCATGTCTATTGAAAAACACTCTTCAGTTCCAGATCTCTGCACTGGCCCAGATAACCCTCAGATTCAGACATTTGCACAGTATTCAAAAAGGTCACGGTCTCAACTGAAATCTTATATTTTCCACATAGCAGAGGAGATGTGTGCCTACAGATCCTTACCCCTTGGGCAAGATCGAAGACGTAACCGTTATTGGCAATTTGTTGCATCTGCTTCTTCCAATGATCCTGGCTCTGGCAGGATCTTTGTTGAGTTCCTCGATGGTAATTGGAGGCTTATTGATACTGAAGAGGTAAACTGCGTGTGGTCTAGTTTCCTTTTCCTTTCTTCTTTCCTTTATATGAATCCCTCTTTCTCTGATCAACACTAGTAAACTCATCGCCAACTTCAATTGACATCATACCACCATAAAATTGCACTGATCATCGAACCAGTTAAAGCATTGGTTTATGGTTAATGATTAAGCCATGGTTGAACTTGTGTCAGTGTCTGTTTATATTACAAACTGAAGGTATATTGTATATATTAACATGTTACAAACTGAAGGTATATTGTATATATTAACGTATTACAAACTGAATATATTGTATATATTAACGTATATAAGAAGAAGGATAACCTTAAAATGTGTTAGAGTATTTAGAGAGTAATTTATAATATCTTTTATTATTATCACAATATTTTAGAATTTAGAGTATCTTAAATGATCTCTTAGGAGTGGTCTTAAGATTTCTTCATATTTCCCTATTTGTTTCCTTATTTAAGATCACAAATCTATCTCTAATATAGATACTAGTTTGTGCTTTGTAATTTGAGTTGCATCAAACCATTCCTAAATTTAGAATGATCTTTAGTTTTTCTGATTTCTTCATTATTTACCTAAGCCCTCTTACTATTATTATGTTATCCCTAAGCTATTTAATCTTTTTCTTCTGTATATTTTTGATTCACCAATGTCCTTTCTGGCCAGCATCATAAATGTTGCGGTGTCTCCCTTCAATTTGGTTACCACCAAACACACTTCCTTTTCCTTGTACACTACTCCACTAAAAGAGGGCCACCTATCATATAATCCATGCACCAAGCTCGATAGTGCTTGGCATGATGGGATGTATTGGAAAAAACCAAGTCTCACTTGGACTAGAAATAGAACTTGAAAAGAGTATATAAGTGAGAGACAGCCCTTACCTCATTGTCACGTTGAATTAGGCTCAAAAACTTTCTCAATTCTAATTTTTTTCAGAACTTCATGCTCCAAATTTTTAGTCCTGGGTGTGAAGGTTGTGTGTGTATTACATACCCCTTATAAATGACTTGGGCAATCGTCTTGCTAAAATAAATCAACACAGTTCCGGGCTTTTATTCTAAGTATTTATGTGGTCTTCCTCTTTCCAAAGTATCATTCTTTTTATGTTTTTAAGTTACGACTAGCCAAAGATAGAAGTGCTGTTAGTAATATGTGGCACTCCTTTTTTATTTTGAAGTGAGCATTTTTGTGAATTTAAATTTCGATTTATGATTTGTCTTAATTTTTATAATTTATTAAATTAATCCTACAGGCCTTTGATGCACTTCTGATTTCGCTTGATTCACGTGGGGTCAGGGAATCTCATTTGCGACTAATGTTGCAAAAGGTTGAGAGTTCCTTCAAGGAAAATGTTCGTAAGAATACACAATGTTCCAGAGTTGGAAGCAGAGGCGAAACATGTGTTAAAAATGAAGCTGACGAAACAGATTCCAGCCCTGATCGCCACACTGGATCTGACAGTCCCAGCAGTACCCTTTGTGGCTTGAACTCTGACAGTTTGGAAACTTCCTCATCCTTCAAAATTGAGCTTGGGAAAAGTGAGAGCGACAAGAAATCTGCCTTGAGAAGGTATCAAGATTTTCAGAAGTGGACATGGAAAGAATGCTATAACTCATCAGTATTATGTGCCATGAAATACGGGAAGAAAAGAGGCAAATCTCAGGTTGTCGTCTGTGATATCTGCCTCAATCCTTATTTCTTTGAAGACTCCCATTGCAATTGTTGCCACCGGACTTTTCCCTCAAATAGTGGATTTAATTTTTCTAAACATGCATTTCAATGTGGAGAAAAGTTATCAAAAGATATTTGTGTTTTGGATTCAAATCTTCCCTTACGGACAAGATTGCTTAAGGCCCTGCTAGCCCATATTGAGGTGAGTTGATGGTGTTGGTGATTTACATTCTTACCTGGAGACTATTTCTCTTGCTCTCTTTAATTTTAGAATGGTACTTTTTGAAGGGTATATTATAATTTATATTCACATTCTGGTTTATAGGTTTCTATTCCACCTGAAGCATTTCAATCAAATTGGATTGAAGATATTAGGAGGCATTGGAGTGTGAAGTTGAGCAAATCATCTTCTGTAGAGGAACTGCTGCAGGTTTGCATTTTGATTAAAATTGTTATCCATATCTTTCCAACATTTTAGAAATTAAGAACCAATATCTACTCTACTCAGTCATTTCTAAATGTAACAATCCATTTTTCAGATATTGGCCCTACTTGAGAGAGCATTGAAGCGGGACTTTCTATCATCAACCTTCTCTACAACAGGGGAACAATTGGGGTTGAACACTATGTCAGAGAATGTTGCACAAACCTCCGCTGATTCTGAATCAGTTGCTGTACTTCCATGGGTTCCACTGACAACTTCAGCCGTGTCTCTCAGACTTTTTGAGTTTGATGAATCAATTGTCTACGTACTGCATGAGAAACCTGAACCTTCTGAGGAGAAAGAAGATAGGCAATACATAGTGAGTCTATCTTATTTTTTTTATTTTTTTTTTGCAAAAACTTTTAATTTTGTAGGCATTACCATGAAATGTTTGCAATGAGTTCTGCTCCCATTTTATATTTTATCTGAAAAAAATTGAAGATGAACTATTTTGTCCAGGACATTCACCAAGGAGATTGGTTGTCATGTTTTCTGTTGTACAAGTCCCTTTTGGTTATATTTTGTGGACAAGGTGTGGCTGTTTTTCTGGAATTACTGTGTTAATCTGATGTTTAACAGCCATGTAACTTTCTATCTTGCAGAAGCTTCCTTCAAGATACAATGCTTCCAAATCTATTAAAGTGGTTGAAACAGCAGACTTGGACTGTGATGAATTCATGAAAGTTAAATCAAATCCTGCAAAAATTGTGCAAAACAACAATAAACGAGGACGAGGTAGTTCTGTCAAAGGACGGGTTAAAAATATATCTAAAACCAAACGAAATAATGGCCGTCGGCGCAGTGCTAAGGTTGCTGGGAATCTAAATCAAAGGGTAAAACAACAGGGAGGGGGATCACAAGGACAAGCTAGTGGACGTGGTCGTCGAACAATTCGGAAAAGAAGAGTGGGGAAAAAGGCTGTTGAAGATCTGTTGCTTGGCCATAGGGGTGCCTCTCATAGCTCCAACATTGCTAAAGAATCATTAAGAAGCTTGGATGAGGAGTGGGATGATGAAAAGGGAAGTCCCATGACTCCAATCCACATGGGGACTGCTAACATTAGTAACAGCACTGAAGAGGCTGAATCTGATGACAATGTCCAAGCAATGGAGTCTGATGACAATGTCCAAGCAGTGGAATCTGATGACAATGGCCAAGCTGTGGAATCTGATGACAATGGCCAAGCTGTGGAATCTGATGACAATGGCCAAGCTGTGGAATATGATAAAGGAAACTGGGAAATAGGTTTTAATGGTAATCCCAGCCGATGGCGGGAGGATATGGTTGGAATGAGTGATGAAGATGTGGAAGCTTCTGAAGATGAGAATCAGAACGAGAATGGCATTGAAGAGAATGAAGAGGAGGATTCGGATGCAGATGCAGATGTTATGAGCGAGGAGGGTTCAGATGGTACTGCAAACAGAATTGTAAATGAAGAAAGCTCAGACTCAGATGTCTCTGAAGATTCTTCTGATTAGAACATTGTTTTGAAAGGCTGCGTTTTTATATAGCAGCTTTACAAGGTACCCGAGTTCCAACTCATGGCATGGCTTCTCGAGAGTTTTATGGTTGAGTAGGTTAATAGTGTACAATAGATATAAAAAAACCCGCCCATTGCGTGGATTCTTAAAGGATTTTTATAGAAAGATTCTAATATTATTATACAATCAAAACAAATCAGAACATTGCCTCTTGCTTCCAACCAGTAGTCGGCAAAATCTTAATTGTATATTGTATTGCATATTGGTGGCAAAATAAACAACAAAAGACAAAAATTCTTTGATCCGGAATAGTATTACAATCGGGCTTGTACATTGAATTCAGGAAACCAAAAGCAGAGGAGACCAATACATTAAACAGATTGCATAGCTTTCCATCATTAATCAAGACTTGCCAAGGTAAACTATCGGACAATATTTGCAGATGGCATAAAAGATTAGTCTCATCAAACAAGGTCTCAGAAAATTAACAAAACTATGGGAAACTAACTGAATCTTAGGAATGGAAGTGTGAGGATTTGAGAGGAAAGTGTGAAGAAAGTTAGTGTGTTTAGATTAGAGAATTTTATAGTTGAATAGTGAAAAAAATTTATTGAAGTTTGTGAGTAATATGATGGTAGTGAAAGTATTTTTATTTTTTTTAAAGGTGTAAAATGTAAGATTACGAATCTACTCTTGTCTTTAAAAAGAATAGAATAATCAAATATTAGATATTTTTGTGTAAATTTGAATAAATTAATATTATTAATAATATAAAATGATATAGTTCATAATTAATTTTTGAAAAGAAATGCGAATTATTTGACGAAAAAAAAATAATTTACATGTAAATGCGCAAAATTTTGAATATATGTAAAAT